>VOFH01000601.1_pt1 | contig 38001 bp, 52 predicted proteins | sample 5384091 | NCBI WGS metagenome assembly VOFH01 (sample SAMN12384727, study PRJNA508395) | human gut metagenome | isolation source: healthy gut G | host: Homo sapiens
AAGGTATGGCACATTATCAGCAGAAACATTCGTTATAATTGTATCCGTAAAATTATCTTCATCACCATATTTTTCTATAAGTTTATGATACAACTCTTTTGTATTTAATCTTTTTAAATCGGATATGCTGTAAGGCATAGACACCTCCATTAATTCATTAATCATAAAATTCAAGAGTATTCAAACGCATTTTTATATGTTTTATTGTTCCGTCTTTATATATTGCTATTACATCGAAGCGGCACGGATAATTGACATACCCGTATTTTACACAGAAATTCATAGCTGTATGACATATCTTTTGCTGTTTGTGAAGATTAACAGCCTCCAGCGGGTCGCCGAATTTTGAAGAACTTCTGTATTTACATTCTGTAAACACAAGCGTTGAATTACATTTTGATATTATATCAATCTCACCATATCTGGTTCTATAGTTTCTTGTAATAATTGTATGTCCGTTTTGTTCAAGAAATGCAGCAGCTAATGTTTCATATTCAGAGCCTGTAGCCCTGCTGTTTTTAGGTTTGTTTATATTATGCAATGCACTTATATCATCAAGTATGCTGCTACTCTTAAACTTACTATTGTTCTTAGACTTATCAGCCATTAATTTTGCCTCGTAATTTATCTGTCTTATCCACGAATACAAGTATTTCAGCAACTACTGTATATAATTCAGGTGGTATCATATCTCCTACTTCAAGATTAGACAATGTGTTGGCAAGCTTGCTGTCCTCATATGTTGGAACATCAGTTTCCTTAGCTTTTTCAATAATCTTATCAGCAAGATACCCTTTTCCTGTGGCTAGGATTTTAGGTGCCTGCTCACCTTTTTCATATTGAAGTGCAACCGCAATCTTTGGTTTGTTGTTATCCTTATCCATCCTAATCCTCATTTCTGCACAAAAATAAATTTTCACGCCCCTCTTTCATAGACTTTTATGACTTTATAGATATTTATGACTATATATATGATTATATATATTTATACTTTTATATATCTAAGCCTTTATATCAAATACATACTGTCCGCCATTGTCCGAATGTACATCTTTTTCTATAAAGTCTGTATTAAAATCAAAGTCATTTTCTTTATTAGACAAGGTCATCTCAAAATGTGTTGAATAACCAAGCTGTTCAAGACGTTCATTTAATTCATTAATATGAGCATATACAAAATCAAGCAATTCCTCTGTTTCAAGAATAAAATTCGTAGATACATTAGTATGATTAAGCTTTACATATACATCAACAGATCCAAGATTAGGCATATCCAGATGAAGCATAGCGCTTACTTCATCCGGATTGTTAGCAAGTGATTTTTGTTAGTAAATACATACAAATCCCCATCGCCTTCGCTATCAGAGAATTTAAGCGGCATCTGGAAAAATGTCATATTCTTATTAAGGTCATTCATAAAATCAATATTGCTTTTTATGTCAGACATATTTTTAGCCAGATCATTATCTGCTTTACTGCTCTTTAATACATTTTCGACATCTTCCATTACTTTCTTGGTACGCTTGTAATAATTGGTGAGCGTATCAGGAGTGTCTGCAACATCTTTAGGTGTTATACGCATAGTTTCATTGATAAACTGATGTAAAAGCTTGTCAAATGTCGCTTTATTGGTTGGAAGAAATGCAGGGTCAGTTATTTTATTATTATTAAGAATAGCGTTGAGCATATCTTTAGTAGTCGTTGAAGGGTCATTTAATTTCTCTGCAATATCACCGTTAGAGCTTTCTGTTAATTGTCTTGATAATTCGTTAATAAAATCCTTGGAAAAGCTTTCTGTTACCAGTTTTGATGTAACAATTGTGTTATCATCTGCATTTCCATACATACTATTAATGACAGTATTAAGCTGTTGTATATCATCACGGGAGAAATCGCTAAATGCACGCATTATATTATCAGACAGTGCATTCTCCATAGTACTAAGCTGTCCGTCAAGCTTGGCATTAAATGTTTCATATGCCTTATAAAGATTGATATTCTCCTCTGTTACAGGCATATCAAGACGTACAAGATTGGCAATTGTCTTAATGTCACTATCCGGAAACTGTGCCATATATTTATTGACAGTATTAAGCATATCTGTATTAACCGGCATATTAAGGGATAACAGTTCTTTGACCATAGCTGTATTCTCCTCAGTAGGATACAGACCTGCCGCTTCAAGTGCTTTATCAATGAACATATTCTGTTGTTCATCAGCAGGCAGTACTTTTAATGAAATCTGATTATCCTTTACCTGATTGACTATAAATGTAACAACCTCTCCCTGCTTAACTGCCCCTGATTGGCTAAAGTTGCAGAAAGAAGCGAACCATCATTAAGGCTTATAACAGCATCAGAGTCATTTAATTCACTTATAAAGCCTGTCAGTACGCTTCCAGCGATAAGATTTTTAATAAGTGAACTGTTATTGTTAATATTTTGTGCCTGATTAATATTAGAGGCAGTATTCTGCCCAACCCTGTTGTTATTAACATCATATGACTGGCTCGTCTGTCCCAGAGTTGTTTTTAGTAATTGTTGTATATTAATATCCATAAGCCAGCCTCCATTTTATTTTAAGGACATATTTTTTGTAATAAATGTTTTTCTATGTATAGGACAAGGTCCGATTTCATTAAGAACATCTGTGTGAAGTTTTGTTCCATAACCCTTATGCTTGGCAAATCCATACTCAGGATATAACTCATCATAATGGTACATAAGCCTGTCCCTTGTAACCTTGGCAATTATACTGGCACTTGCAATTGAAAGACTTTTTGCATCACCCTTGATAATAGGTACTTGTTCAATGTCAACACCCGGTATTGTAACTGCATCGTTAAGTAATATATCGGGTTTAACAGTGAGGTTATTAATAGCTTCTCTCATAGCTTCATAAGTTGCATTTAATATATTTATCTCATCAATTCTTTCTGGTGATACAATTCCAACGCCTACACTTACGGCTTCATTAAGTATCACATCATATAACATTTTTCTCTTTTTTCTCACTTAATTTCTTGGAATCATTCACATATAATATCCTGCAATCCTTTGGAAGAACGACCGCACCAGCAACAACAGGACCTGCAAGCGGACCTCTTCCAGCCTCATCTATACCACATATATAAGAAAATGCTTCATATTCCTTTTCATATACGCACATATTTTCAATACGTTCTTTTTTCCTGTGCAAGCTTTAATGCTTTTTTTAGCTTCACGTTCTTCTTTGGTTGTCTTAATCTTATCTGACATTGTTCTCTCCATTATCTTCTAAGTATCTTCTAAGCATCTTTTAAGGGGTTTCTAATGATATTCGTCCTAATCGTCCACTTCTGAAATCATCCAGAATAATATTAGATATTTTCTCGTAATCAATATTATTGCCCTTCTTGATACAGCCTCGCTTAACAGCCGCCTGTTCCATAATATATAACGCTACTGAATTATCTGGATTGATAGCATTTTCATCATAACTTGCGGCAGTCTTTTCTTTATCAAGACCGTAGCGTTCAATAACATTATCAGAATATTCACTATATATATATTTTATTGTATCGATAGCAAGCTCCTCGACATTAAGTATCTCATCATTCATAGAACCTATCATAGCAAGTCTTTTGCCGACTTCCTGATTGTCAAACTTAGGCATAAAATACCCGGAGTATCTAAAAGCTCAACATTCTTATTAAGCTTTATCCATTGTTTTCCTTAGTAACGCCCGGCTTATTGCCTGTCTTGGCACTAGCTTTTCCAGCATAGGAATTAATAAATGTTGACTTTCCGACATTAGGTATTCCAACAACCATTGCCCTTATTGGTCTGTTTAATATTCCTCTCTGCTTATTACGCTCTATCTTATCTGCACAGGCTGTCATTATAAGACCGTTGACCTGCTTAATGCCTGAATTATTTCTTGAATTAAGCTTAAGGCAGTATATATTATTTTCATTAAAATAATTAATCCACTGGTTAGTTATCTTATCATCCGCAAGGTCTGATTTGTTAAGAAGAATAATTCTTGCTTTATTGACCGCAAGGCTGTCTATATCAGGGTTTCGGCTGCTTATAGGTATTCTTGCATCTACAATCTCAATAACCAGATCTATAAGTTTAATATTTTCTTCCATCATTCTTTTGGCTTTGGTCATATGACCGGGATACCATTGATAGTTCATTTTATACCTCATTTCTACAATTAATACGAATAATTAGTGTTAATATCATATCAATATTGATACTTTGATTAGTATCCATACTTTAATCTTAATAAATGCTATTTAATAAATTTAATATCTTCAAATGGACTAAGCACCATCCACGTCTTTCCTATAATATGCTTTCTTTTAACCATTCCTATACTTGAAAAACGGCTGTCCTCACTGTTGTTACGATTATCTCCAAGGCAGAAATATTCATCATCTCCGAGTTTTACAGGATTAATTGTCATACCTGCTGTTACAATATATGTATCAGTAATATCATTCTCAAGTAATTCTCCATTAATATAAATGTGTCCTTCTTTAATCTGGACAGTTTCTCCAGGAAGTCCGATAACTCTTTTAACATATAACTTGGAAGAGCCGATAGAATCTGGTTCAAATGCTATGCAGTCAAAACGCTTAGGACCTTTTATTGCATATGCAAATTTATTAACAAGCACAGTATCATCGTTATTAATCGAAGGTTCCATAGAACCTCCAAGTATAGTCGTTCTTGTGCAGCTGAATGAAACAAGCACATAAGCTGTTAATATAACCATTAAAATATCAAATATATATTTTAAAAGGTTAAGTAAAGTAGTATTTTCCTGTTATCTTCTATGATATGAAATCATATTCTCCTCCAATCTATGATTTAGTATACAAATATACATTTCTATTCATTATACAAAATACATCTTTATGTGTCAAAAAAGAATGTCACCTGTTACTATTAACATAACAAGTGACATTCTTTATAATGAGATAATAATAATTATCTAACTAATTCCTTAACCTTAGCAGCCTTACCTGTTCTCTGACGTAAGTAGAATAACTTAGCACGTCTAGCTTTACCGCGTCTTACAACTTCAACCTTCTCTACGATAGGTGAATGTAATGCCAAGTCTTCTCAACACCGATACCATTAGAAATCTTTCTAACTGTGAATGTAGAACGAACTCCTGTACCCTGCTTCTTTAAAACAGTTCCTTCAAATACCTGAATTCTTTTCACGGTTTCCTTCCTTAATCTTAGCTGATACTCTAACTGTATCACCTACATTAAATGCTGGTACCTCAGCCTTAAGCTGAGCATCTTCGATGTTCTTAATAATTGTATTCATGTGTGACCTCCTTATTATTCCGACGTTCTTAATGTGATATACACAACAGAGGACCATCTCTCTTTTCACAACTTGATAAGGATAACATATATACTAATAATATGCAAGACCAAAATTTAATTAATTTATAAAATTTTAGTTATCTGACTTGTCATTATCAAACGGACTACCATAAGGTGCGTTATTCACTGAACCTGTATAACTGTTACCTGGTTCTTCACTGGCAGAGCTTCCATATGATGAACTGTCATTATTGGCATTGTTAAATACATTATCAGCATAACTGCTATCTGATGAGTAATTATCTGTATTACCGCTGTATGAGCTATCAGAAGCTGCATTGTAATTGTTGAATGAATTATTATCAGAATTATAGTTGTTATTGTTGTAACCGCCATTAAATCCATTATAACCATTGCCGTTGAATGAATCATAATCTGAGATTTTATTGAGCTTATCCTGTGCAATAAGGTAGTTAACTATTCCCAGTCCCAAAAGCTGTAATACAATAAAAAGAATTTTGGAATTGCTTGAGCCATCTCCTATTCCTCTTGAATTAGCAGCGTAGTCAACTCTGTCACCAAGCTTGTAAGCCCAGTACCAGCTGTATATTCCACAGGTTACAATTGTTAACAAGAACGCTACCGGACCAGAAGCACTCTCATTATCATTGGCTGCCAGCTTAGAGTCGTCAGTAAGACATATAAACCAGTAAATGCCAAAAATTCCACAAGTAACAATCGAGAGAATGATGTACATTGCAATGTTTCGTTTCTGAATCATATAGTGATTCCTCCTCATATATAAATTATTGTGGGTTACTATATGTATATATTATGTCAATTCATATTAACCCACTTGTGCTTATTGTAGCATATATATCTCAAAAGTAAAATATGTATTATATTATTAATCAATATACTGTTAATTAATATCAAGCAGTCCTTTTAATATATGAACTGTAACTGTCCTGTTAGTCATATCATGGCTTAATATACACTGGTCTATTACTGGCAGATATTATATTTTGCCTGTATCAGAAGTAACCTCGTATACGTTGTTAGCTCCTGTTTCAATTACGTCTGTCAGATTGCCTAATTCTTCACCCTCATCTGTAATTACACGAAGTCCTATTAAATCACATATAAAATATTCGCCTGGTTCACATTTTACAGCATTATCACGTGTTACGAGCAGATCACATTTTGTATATATTTCAATATCATTAATGTTGTCAAATTCTTTAAATTTCACAATTACATACTGTTTAAAGAACTTTACTGACTGCACTGTAACATTGACATTGCCACGCTTGCCCGCTATTATACATTCCTTTAATTTCTTAAATCTGTCAGGGTCATCTGTTGTAGGGAATACCTTAACTTCCCCTCTTATTCCGTGTGTCGATGTTATAACACCAACTCTTAATAAATCTTGCATATACACCTCTTAAATCGTAATTATTCATTTCATAGTTCTGCTGTTATGACAGGTAAAATATAATATCTGATACTTCTTCGCAAGCTTTTCAATCAGCCTGTGTGCATTATTAATAGAAAATGTATCCATATTTACAAATGGATCGTCCAATATTATAAACGGTTTTTTATCTTTATACATTGAATCAATAAATGCAAAACGCATACATATTCCAGCCAAATCCTTACAGCCTGAACTTAAGAACCTAATCTCCCTGTACTGCCCAGCTTCATTCTTTAAAAGATTATTATGTATATCAAAACTATACATATTGCTGTCTGTATTATCAGACACAATATCAAAATACTCTTTAAACTTAGCATTTACAGGTGCCTGATACTTCTTTTGCATATGAAATCCTTGCTTTTTCAAGATAATCTTTAGCTTTTAACAGATTATTATAGTTGGCAAGGAGTGTTTCATAGTCTGCTTCAAGTCCATTTAACTGACTCTCATACGAACTCAGCTCATCAAGCTCATTTTCCTTGGAATTAAGCCTGCTGTTATATTCGTTAATAGTATTACTGCACAATTCCATACCAGACCTTATATTATTAAGCTGTGCATTAAGTTCAGTAATATCATAATCAGGCATATCATCTAGTTCACGAAGCATACTTAACTGCTGTTCATAATTAACATTATTCTGCCTGAAACGCTTAAATGCATTGTCAGCATCCATATAAGACTTTCTGTACTGTTCAATATAATTAATCCGTTGTCTTATACTGTTAAGCTTTGATATACATTCATTAATAGCATTATCAAAGCCCTGAATATCAGGTATTGCGGTATGTTCCATATAATCAGACATAAATGTATTAATACTTCCAATTATAGCTGTTACATTATACTCTTTCAACCTTTTATTATATTTAAGTTCTCTGTCCCTAAGCATTGAAAGTTCTTTCTTCTGCTGGCTTAACTGCATAAGTTCATAATATGTATCATCAATATTATGTTCTGGCACTATCGCTGATATCCATTCATCAATATCGTGCTGAAGCTTGTTATACTGTTTAGTAAGAGTATCCAGCTTTTCTTTTATAATATCATATTGTTCATTACGGATATTATAGGTACGCATATTATTCTTGTATCGGTCTTTGTTAACAAGACCATAAGCAATACCTCCCATTATACATACAATACCAAGTAAAAAGTAATAACTGCCAGCGAAGGAATTATAATACCTGCAGCAATTAATATAATTCCAATAATAGCTGCCGCAATAGTAATAGCAGGCGAAGATTTCTCCGGCTTATCATATACAGCTTCATAATTAGCAGTAAGGTGTGCTCTTGTATCTTTAATATCCTGATATAGTGAAGACATTTTATTATATGCTTTCATATAATAATCAATCTCTTTGTCTGTAACATTAGAAAGTTTCTCTTCAAGGCTGTCAAGACGTTCTTTTTCTGACGAACTCAACTCAATGTGCTTTAACTGGATGGATATTTTATTAAGCTCATCTAAGTTGCTGAACTGTATACTTAACTTTTCAACAGACGGAAGTTTGCTATATTCTTCCTCATACTGCTTATAAGCTGTATAGCGTTCTGCAAGCTGCGAATTATATATATCATATTGTTCTTTAAAGGCTAAAAGATCTTTCCGTCTGGAAGCTTTATCAAGAATATCTGAAACAGACGTCTGCTCTTTATCAAGCCTGTTATATTCCTTCTTCTGTTCAGTGATTAATGAAATTGTCTGTTGTAGTGCCTGTTCAAGCTCATTCTTTCCCATAAGCTTTGCCTTAAGCCGTTCAATATCCTCTTTCATCTTGTAAAGCTGCCCGGTCTTTCTTTTGGGACTAGCGAATTAATCTTATCATTCATATGTCCGATTACTTCATCATAATTATTAACATCTACATCATCTACGGCGTCACAGCCAAGAAGTGCCGCTATATCGCCTGTACTGCCGCTTTCACAATTATTCTGAAAAATGTAAGCTGTTTTTCAAAAGAATCACTGTCAATTTCAAATATCTCTTTACCAATATCAGAAGTATAATCAAATGAATCTAATTTCGTTATAGTATCTACAAGCTTAAAGGTATCGTCCTTATCTTTAGCTTCAAAGGTACGGTATATTGTATACTGCTTATTATCAATCTCAAATGCAAGACTTCCACCATATAAGCCGCCCTGCCAAGGCTTAAACCGCCTTTTTTCATTAACATAATCATCTCTTTTACTGGTGTTATCAAAACCAAAAAACATAACCTTGATAAATGCCGCAAGCGTACTTTTACCCCAGCCATTTTCTTCTATAATCTGATTAATGCCATCTTCAAATACATAGTCAAAATTATTAAATTGTCCAAAATTATCAATATGTAAACTGATTAATTTCATATAAATTCCTCTCCTGATAACGCATCAATGCCTATCTTTATTATTGAAGCTTTCGTAATATCATCAAGTGTATCGTCACTTTCTACCAGTCTTACAAACTCCCCTTTTAATGACTTGTCATACTGGTATGAGCTGTAATCTACTTTTATTGAAGTATGGTCATATAATTTAAAATAATAATAGTCATTCTTAAAATTCTCAGTAATATATGTAAGGTTCTTCTCTGCGTTAATATCAATCTGTCCTGTAAGCACAACTTTGATAAGGCTTGCAGACGCATAATCTTTCTTATAAAGAACCTCTCTTACTTTTTCTGCCATCTCTACTGAATTCATACATTCAGATATATCAACATCTTCTTCATACAAATTCCTGTAGGAAACACTGATAAATTCATTACCTACAAGCTTGTTATCCTTAATATCAAGAAGTACAAAACCGTGTTCACCACATTCATCAAAGCCTCGTCCTTCAAGGCATCCTGGATAACAATATACTCCCCTTGAATCAAGCTGTTCCATCTTGTATGAATGGATATGTCCCAGTGCGAGATAATCAATCGCCTTATTCTTAAGTTCCTTTAATAAAATTACCTCAGTCTTATCCTTTGACGATGACATAGCTTCCTGTCCATGCAAGGTAACAATATTATAATTATTACTGTCAAGTACAAGTGAGTTATATATAACATTGGAATTATCTGCTGTTAATTCTACACCATTAATAGTAATTACTGAATTATCCTCTGGTGCTTCAATCGTATATGAAGTCCAGCTATCATTAAACATCTTAATATTATCCGGTATTGTATCACAATCTATAAAAAGACTTTCTGCATCGTGATTACCTCTTAGATAATAAAATGTTATATCTGGATTGTTATTAATTGCGGACAGAAAAACATTTCTTGCATTAGCTGATATATTCTTCTTGTCATATAAATCCCCTGCAATAATAACAGCCTTCACAGAGTTATCTTTAGCATAAGCAATCATTCTCTCAAATGTAGCAAGAAGCTCAGCTTTTCTCTGCTTAGCCTGTTCCCTGCTTAGATTGCTTGTCATATTAGAATCAAGGTGCAAGTCTGCACAATGTATTATCTTCATAATGCTTCCCCACTTTTATCTTACTTAATTAATCTATATAATAATGCTGCAGCAATAATCTTATTATCCTGCAATTAATTATTTTATAATTATTGGCATTATATAATCATCAATTACATATATAATACACTATGTCGAACATATTTTCTATTGGTAAATATATATACAAAATAAGCCATTATGCTTATACATTAAGCATAATGGCTCATTAACAGTGCATTAATTGTCTATCTCTACAATAACCTTTTTTTGTCGGTATTCGATGCGGCTGCAGATACAACAGCTCTAATAGACTTTGCAATTCTTCCGGATTTACCGATTACCTTACCAATATCTGAGGAAGCAACCTTTAAATTTACGATAATTGCTTTATCTTTCTGTGTTTCTGTTACTACAACCTCATCCGGATTATCAACTAGTGCTTTAGCGATAACTTCCACTAACTGTTTCATAGCTAAATACCTCCACTAGTCTTATTTTTCGATACCTGCCATCTTGAAAAGCTTTCCAACTACTTCTGTAGGCTGAGCTCCGTTTGATAACCACTTCTTAGCAAGTTCAGCATCAATGTTAAGCTTGCATGGATCGTAATTAGGATCATAAGTACCGATTTCTTCAATAAATCTACCATTTCTTGGAGATCTTGAATCTGCTACGATAATTCTATAGAAAGGAGACTTCTTCTCACCTAATCTCTTTAATCTGATCTTTACTGCCATTATTGTTTCACCTCCTGTAATTAATTATATCTATGTTAAAAAGGCAACTTAAAACGTCCCTTTTTAGCACCTTTCATCATACCAGGCATCTGTTTCATCATCTTCTTCATCTGCTCAAACTGTTTAACAAGCCTGTTTACTTCGCTGATATCAACACCAGCTCCTCGTGCTATTCTGTTCTTTCTTGATGGATTAAGAATATCTGGATTCTTACGTTCCTTAGCAGTCATAGAATGTATGATTGCTTCTGTACGCTTAAGATTAGCTTCTGCCTCATCTTCATCTGGCATCTGGATATTCTTCATATTACCGCCAAGTCCCATACCTGGAAGCATACTCATAATAGAACCTATACCACCCATATTACGAATCTGTCCCATATATTCAAGGAAATCGTCAAAATCAAATTCAGCTTTTTTAATCTTAGCTTCCATCTCTTTGGCTTTATCTGCATCAATCTGTGCCTCAGCCTTCTCAATGAGTGTAAGAACATCACCCATTCCAAGAATTCTTGATGCCATACGATCAGGATAGAACTGTTCAAGGTCTGACAGTTTCTCTCCCATACCAACATAAAGAATAGGCTTTCCTGTGACAGCCTTAATTGAAAGTGCTGCACCACCTCTTGTATCACCATCTAACTTAGTAAGGATAACTCCGTCAATTCCAACCTTTTCATTAAATGAAGATGCTACATTTACCGCATCCTGTCCAGTCATAGAATCAACAACAAGAATAGTCTGGTCAACATTAACCTCACTCTTTATATTAATAAGCTCATCCATCATATTCTCATCAATATGAAGTCGTCCGGCTGTATCAAGAATTACTATGTTGTAATTATTCTCCTTGGCGTGTGCTATCGAAGCCTTAGCAATATCTACAGGGTTATGTCCTGTTCCCATAGAAAATACTTCAACGCCCTGCTTATTACCATTGATAGTAAGCTGTTCTATAGCTGCTGGTCTGTATACATCACAAGCTACGAGCAAAGGCTTCTTGCCCTTGGCTTTGAACTTTCCTGCAAGCTTGGCTGTAGTAGTTGTCTTACCAGCACCCTGAAGACCCGCCATCATAATGACAGTAATTTCATTCCCCGGCTTAATAGCAATCTCTGTTGTCTCAGAGCCCATAAGGGAAATCATCTCTTCATTAACTATCTTAATAACCATCTGTCCCGGTGTAAGACTTGACATAACATCCTGACCAATCGCACGTTCTTCTACTGACTTAATAAAGTTCTTAACAACCTTAAAATTAACATCAGCTTCTAACAGTGCCATCTTAACCTCTTTAAGTGCTGCCTTTACGTCAGCTTCAGAAAGGCGTCCTTTGCCGCGAAGATTCTTAAATATGTTTTGAAGTTTATCTGAAAGACTGTCAAATGCCATTATGTATCCTCCTAAAATGTTTAATAATCTTCGATAATTTCGTTAGACAGGTCTTTGATCTCTAATATCAGCTTCATATCTGGTGAAGCAATATAAGAATCAACAAGCTCGTCTATCTTGGTTACTTTGGCTTTAGTATCCATAAATTTCTCAATAAGATGAAGCTTAGACTCATATCCTTCTAATGTATTGATACCCTCTTGATAAGGTCGTGAACACCCTGTCTTGATATATTATATTCATCAGCAATCTCACTTAAAGATAAATCGTTAAATACGGCATCTTCATATACATTGCGCTGATGTTCATTAAGCAGTTCGCCATAAAAATCATATAATAATGTCTGTTCTACAATACGTTCCACAACACACCTTAACTTTCTGGTTCAAATGATTTATAAGCCTTGAGTATAATATCATAGCAAATAAAAAAGTGTCAAGCTTTTTACTTGACACTTTTAATATTTTTGATTTAATTTTTAAACCACAAAACACCTTGGTTATTCATGTTAAAACATATTTACTATTTATCTGGTTATTTACTATTTATCCGGATATTACATTCTGTTATTCATCTGTGGTGCACTGCCATTAGAGCTTCCATTATTCATATTAGGCATATTACCACCATTGTTAGATGAATTGCCGCCCATTGATGGCATATCACCAGAGCTGTTTCCATTCATATCAGGTGCTCCATTGCCTGACATATCTGGCATTGAGCCGTTAGAATTACCATTCATACCATTATCTGATGAACCGTTATTAGGCATACCTGAGCCGCCATTGCCAGGCATATTCATTCCACCAGCTTTGCCAAGACCGCTTGAAACATTGCTTGTGACATCAGATGTAACTTCAATTGATAATGTAGTACTTCCTGCTGTAATGTCATAAGTATTACCTGTTGTTATCTTATCTGAATATACAATTGCTGCGGCATAAGCCTTTGATGGTGTATATGATAATATTTCATTGCCATTCGAGTCGCTTAATGTATACTTGCTGCCTCCACTTACAGATGTAAATGCAGTAACTATACAGGCTCCATTACTTGCACCTTTTGGAATTTCAAGCATTCCGCTTGAGCCAAATGCCATAACTGTTCCACCATTAATTGTACAACTGTCATCATAGTCAATTGCTGTATCGCCGTCCGAGGTTGGACCAAGTACAACGATATATCCACCATTTATTATAATGGAGCCATTGGCATCAAGTCCGTCACCGATTGCATTTATCAAAAGATTACCGCCATTAATTGTTATACTTCCGTCAGATGAATTAATGCCGTCATCACTTGAAACAACGCTTATATCTCCATCATTAATAACTATGTCATCAGCTTCAATGCCTTCATAGCACTGTGTTATATTTATTGTTCCACCATTGACAGTAAGCAAGTCATCTGCATGTACTCCGTCATCACCTGTAGCTGCATTTATAGTGCCACCATATATATATATTACTGAATTGCAATGTACAGAGTCATCATCAGAGTCTATTGTTATGTCTCCGTCATTGATTATAAGCATATTGCCAGCTTTAATACCTTTTCTGCTCTCAGATGTATCATCTGTGGTAGTTGTTGTCTTATTGTTATTAAAGCCAAAACCACCGCGGCCACCCATATCCATATTATCTATATGTGTCTGTGTTGTATCAGCCGCACCATTATTAGTCTTTATATTAATAGCACCATCATTAATAACAAGTATATTTTCAGCCTGTATGCCATCATTAGAAGCCTTAATAGTTATATTACCGCCTTCAATGATAACATTTCCTTTAGTTGTGTCTGTATCATAAGTTGACTTAATCCCGTCTGAACCTGCATTAATATTAATATCACCCGCTACAACTCCGCATAGATCTTTACCGATTATACCGTCCTCAGTACTTGTTATGTTTAATGTACCAGATACGATAATGCAGTCATCTGTACTCTTAATACCGTTGCGGTATCCAGCATTGACATTTAATGTACCATTTCCATTCATTATTAAATCCTCTTTAGAATATATAGCGGCTGAATAATCTTCTTCTGTAGATAAACGACTGCTGTCTGTAATTGTATTAGTTGTGTTATCGGCAAGTGTAAGTATAACTTTCTTGGCATCTAACACCTTAATTGGTGCTGTTGTTGTATTGCTTATAGAAGCATTATTAAGAATTAATCTTACAGTTCCCTTATCTGTCGCATTAACGATTATATTTCCTTCTGTTACATTTCCTGATATAACATATGTTCCTGCTTTAGTGATTGTAACTGTTGAACCTGATATTTCAACCGATGAACTATCAGAACTAATCTGGCTTCCAAGTGTAATATGTGAAGCTGATGAATCATCCCATGATGATACCTTATCTTCATCATCTAATTCGATTGATAAATCTGAATCCGCACTTGAGGCAAGTTCCTCGAGTGATACAATGCTCTGGCTCTCTGTTGTTGTATTGTTATTATGAGTATTAGAACAGCCTGTAAATACAGCCCCCATTAACATAGCTGCTATTGTTGCATATAATAATTTATTCTTTACCATATGAGTCATCTCCTTTGTTGTTTATGCGATTATCATAATGGCAAATAGTGGTTTAAATATGTAAATTGTGTAAAAATGTGAAACCAGCCACAAAACTGATTTCACATCTATACTTGTATATTATATACATTTTATGTAAGCCTGTTAAAATAAAACTTTTATGTATCAGCGTAACATATCAGTGTCACTTTGATAAATAACCTTAACAAGACGTGCCTTAAACCGTTCTTTTTTTTTTCAAGCTCAGATACAAATGTCCGAAAGCTTCAATAGTTATTCTCAATTCAACTGTAGCCTTTCTGTTAATGCTTACAAACTGGTTATGATCAAGCTTGATTACATTACCATTAGCGTTGGCAATTATCTGTGCAACTCTTTTTTACAAGTTCACCCGGCTTATCTGGAAGAAGTACAGATACAGTAAATATTCTGCTTCTCTGAACAAGACCCTGCTGAACAACAGATGACATTGTTATTACGTCCATATTACCACCTGAAAGAATTGAAACAACCTTCTTATCTTTAACCTTAAGCTGTTTAAGTGCTGCAACTGTAAGAAGACCTGAGTTCTCTACTATCATTTTATGATTTTCAACCATATCAAGGAAAGATACAATTAAGTCTTCATCAGGAACTGTTATTATATCATCAAGATTCTTCTGAAGATATGGGAATACCTTTGTACCCGGGGTCTTAACTGCTGTACCATCAGCTATTGTGCTGACAGTTGGAAGTGTTGTAACCTTTCCATTCTTTAAAGAAGCCTGCAGACAATTAGCACCGGCTGGTTCAACACCGATTACTTTAATATTAGGATTAAGAAGCTTGGCAAGTGTAGATACACCTGTTGCAAGTCCGCCGCCGCCAACTGGAACGAGGATATAATCAACTGTTGGGAGTTCTTTAATAATCTCCATAGCAATTGAGCCCTGTCCTGTAGCAACATCAAGGTCATCAAATGGATGAACAAATGTAAGTCCCTTTTCTTCTGCTAACTTAAGAGCATATTCACAGGCTTCATCATATACATCTCCGTAAAGTACAACTTCAGCACCATAACCCTTAGTTCTGTTAACCTTTATAAGTGGTGTTGTTGTTGGCATAACAACAGTAGCCTTTACGCCATACTTCTTTGCCGCAAATGCAACACCCTGTGCGTGGTTACCAGCAGATGCTGTTATAAGACCTTTCTTTCTTGCCTCTTCTGACATTGTGCTTATCTTGTAATATGCACCTCTTACCTTGTAAGCACCTGTATACTGCATATTCTCAGGCTTAAGATATACTTTATTGCCTGTCTGGTTGCTGAAATATTCGCTGAATATAAGGTTAGTTGGTAATGTAGCTTCCTTTACTTTCTCAGCAGCTTCTTCAAATTTCTTTAAAGTTAATTCTTCCATTGTAAATCTACTCTCCTTATAGTTACTTTATATTATTAAATTTATTATCAGTAATAATATACATCATTAATCTAATTATCAATATAAAATATCATTAATCGAATTAAAATATTACATTAATCATCATCTTCTTCATTATCTGATGTATCAAATAATGCGTTGACAAATGTATCTGAGTCAAACTTCTGTAAGTCCTTAACCTGCTCACCTACACCAATGTACTTAACAGGTATTCCAAATTCTGCCTGAATAGCAACGGCGATACCACCCTTAGCTGTTCCGTCCATCTTAGTAAGAATAATTCCTGTTATATTAGTTACATCATTGAATTCGCGTAACTGTGAAAGTGCGTTCTGACCAGTTGTCGCATCAAGGACTATAAGATTTTCCCTATACGCATCAGCATACTCTCTTTCAATAACTCTGTCAATCTTGCGTAATTCTTCCATAAGATTTTTCTTATTCTGAAGCCTTCCGGCTGTATCACATAAAAGAACATCTGCGTGCCTTGCTTTTGCCGCTGCTATAGAATCATATATTACAGCCGCTGGGTCAGAGCCCTCATTCTGTGCAATTATATCTGCACCTACCCTGTTAGCCCATTCTGTAAGCTGTTCAATGGCAGCAGCCCTGAATGTATCAGCCGCAGCAAGGACAACCTTTTTGTTCTGCTCTTTTAAATGGCCTGCAAGCTTTCCTACAGAGGTAGTCTTTCCAACACCATTAACACCAATAAGCATAACAATTGACTTAGTATTCTCAAATTCATATGCATTAAATTTTAAGGTTCATCTTCTCTTTGATTGTATCAATCAATAACTGCTTGCAATCTTTAGGGTCTTTTATTTTATTCTCTTTAACCTTAGCCTTAAGGTCTTCAATAATCTCATCAGTTGCCCTGACACCAATATCTCCCATAATAAGAGTCTCTTCAAGTTCTTCGTAGAAATCATCATCAATTGAAGAAAAGCCATTAAATATATTATCAATGCCCGATACGATATTATCTCTGGTCTTTGTAAGACCTTCTTTAAGTTTACTAAAAAGTCCCATATTAACTCTTCCTTTCTTTAGGCTCATTCAGATCATTGGCAATAAGGTCTACAGAAACAAGAGTTGATACACCCTTCTCCTGCATAGTAATACCATATAATCTGTCTGCCGCAGCCATAGTTCCACGTCTGTGGGTAATTACAATAAACTGTGTATGCTTTGTAAGCTTATGAAGATAATTAGCATATCTTCCAACATTAGAATCATCAAGTGCAGCTTCAATTTCATCAAGAAGACAGAATGGTGATGGCTTTAAGTTCTGTATGGCAAATAATAACGCAATTGCTGTAAGAGCCTTTTCTCCACCTGATAACTGCATCATATTCTGGAGCTTCTTTCCTGGTGGCTGGGATACAATTATAATGCCAGCTTCAAGTATATCTTCATCTTCCACAAGTTCAATTGTACCACGTCCACCGCCGAATAATTCCTTGAATACCTTATCAAATTCCACTTTTATCTCTTCAAATTTGGCAGTAAACTGTGTTCTCATTCCATTATCAAGTTCTGTTATAACCTTCATAAGCGACTGTTCAGCCTCAATCATATCATCGTGCTGTGTCTTTAAGAAAGTATAACGCTCGCTTACTTCTTTATATTCTTCAATGGCATTAACATTTACATCGCCAAGTTTCTTAATAGAAGCTTTAAGTATATTAATCTGCTTTCTTAAATCATTAAGATTAGTTAATTCATCGCTCTTTAATTCCAGTGCATAGCTGTATGTAAGCTCATACTCATTCCACATATAATCAACAAGTGAATCATTAGATTCATCAAGCTTATCGTGCTGGTTATGAAGACGCATGCTTTCTTTTTCAAGAAGGATAATCTGCTCATTAAGGGTTTCTCTTTTCTTAAAGAACTCCTTATGGCTTGCAGTAACCTTTTCTTTGTCAGCCTTTAGCTTGGACAGCTTATCGTTGTTAGCTTCAAGCTCTTTAACTGTCTTTTCAATATTATCCTTAACATCAGTTATTTCCTGCTGTTTAGTCTTTATTAATTCTGCTGTCTGTTTTATCTTATCGTTAATACTCTCTTTTTCATTATCAAGACTATTAATCTCATCAGAAAGTCTTTGAATATTTTCATTAATAAATGCAGCTTTCTGTTCAACTGATGAATGTGATATCTTTAAATTCTCAAGCTTAAGTGATACTGCCGCCTCATTCGCTTTCTTTTCTTCAAGCAGCTTATTAAGGTTCTCAATCTCTTTTCTTGAAGCCTCATTCTCGCTGTCAAGCACATTAAGGCTTCCACTTACCTGCTGTTTATCACTGTTGACCTTTGATATCTCAGCATCTATTCCAGCCTGTTCATTTACTGCATTTGAATATCCATCAATTATCTCTTTTAACTTGTTATCAGCCTGCTTAAGAGTTACATCTAAAGTATTCTTCTTAATGTGTGTCTCTCTTTGCTGTTTATTTAACTGGTCAAGATTATCCCTGTTCTTACCGACTTCACTTCTAAGCTCTGATATAGAAGCTTTGGTTTCTGTTATTGTCTTGCTTATGCTTGAAACTTCTGTCTTAAGTTCTTCAATCTCTCTTCTTCGTCCAAGAAGGTTGCTTGAATTCTTAAAAGCACCACCTGTCATTGAACCGCCTGGATTAAGCTGCTCACCTTCAAGTGTTACAATTCTTAATGAATATTTATACTTTCTTGCAATTACCAGAGCATTTTCTATATTATCAACTACAAGAATACGTCCAAGCAGATACTTTGCAAGTCCTTCATATTCAAAAGACACCCTTACAAGATTGCTGGCAACTCCAACAACACCCTTCTCATTAATGCAGTTATCGTTCTCTAATGTATTTCTTGAATGAATAGCATTGAGTGGTAAAAATGTTGCACCCAAGCTTATTTACTTTAAGGTAATTAATAAGTTCCTTAGCAGTATTCTCTTTGTCTGTAACTATGTTCTGGATTGTTCCGCCAAGCGCTGTTTCAATAGCAGTTTCATATTGCTTCTCTACTTTAATAATATCAGCGATAACACCAAGAATACCAGGGTACTGTCCTTTAACTCCATTATCTTACGGATACTGTTGCCATATCCGTCATATCGTTCAGTTATATTAACTAAAGATTCAAGTCTTGACTTGCTTCTTCTATGGTAATTCTGTGTAAGCTTGTCAAGTTCCTGTGTCTTCTCCGTTATTACCCCTTAATAGATGTTACATTGGCATTGGCTTCTGCAATAGAATCATTGATACTGCTTATATTAACATCACATTCTTTTAACTGTGAAGTAATAGAAGCTATTACCTGTCTTTGTGCTGTTTCATCACTTTTTCCAGTTATTATCCTGCTGTTTAACTGCGATTTACGGATTTCAAGCTGTTCAAGCATTGTAATGAACTTCTGGTTCTCTGCTTTGATAGATGACTGTTCTGTCAGATTATCATATATAAGTGTCTGACGGTTCTCTATCTGTCCTGATATTCCGTCTATCTCAGCCTTTACAGCCTCAGCTTCCTCATTAATGGCATTAAGCTTTTGTGTTATATTCATTAATCTCTGTATTAATCGCCTCTGCCTGCTTCTTTAATTCATTAATCGAAGCTGTCTTGGCAGTCTTATCCTTCTCAATGTCATTAATTCTCTCAGAATGAAGCTGCTTGTTGGCGTTAAATGTCTTAACCTGTTCCTCAAACAGATTAATCTCACCCTTGAACTTCTGGTTATCAAGCTCTAATGCAGAAGATACCTGATTAGTCTGCTCGATTGTAAGATTAAGCTCATTAAGCTGGTTCTCAGCCTCTTCATATTCTGCCTTAGTAGCATCATATTCATTTCTTGAGCCAGCCAGATCATTATCAGCAATCTCTATTTTATTATCAAGCTCAGCAATTTCTTTTCTTATACGGTCAGTTTCTAATAAAAATGCGTTGACATCATATTTTTTCAAATCTGACTTTAAATTAAGATATTCCTTTGCTTTCTCAGACTGTACCTGTAATGGTGCCACCCTGCTTTTCAAGTTCTGATAAAATATCATTAACACGGACAAGATTATTTCTTTCATTATCAAGCTTCTTGATAGCCGCAGCTTTACGGCGTTTAAACTTAACAATACCTGCCGCCTCATCAAAAAGCTCCCTGCGTTCCTCAGGTTTACCACTAAGGATTTTATCAATCTGTCCCTGTCCGATAATTGAATAACCTTCTTTACCGATACCTGTATCATAGAACATCTCTGTTACATCTTTTTAATCGGCAGGTATGTCCATTAATCTTGTATTCACTTTCCCCTGAACGGTATACTCTTCTTGATACCGTAACTTCATCATATTCAACAGGAAGTGCGTGGTCACTATTATCAAGTGTTATTGCAACATACGCAAAACCAACAGGTTTACGGTTCTGTGTTCCTGCAAATATGACATCTTCCATTTTCGCCCCACGAAGCTGCTTCGCACTTTGTTCACCGAGAACCCATCTTACAGCATCGGCGACATTACTCTTTCCTGAACCATTCGGTCCTACAATGCCTGTAATTCCGTTATGAAAGTCAAATACTATCTTATTGGCAAATGACTTAAAGCCCTGAACCTCTATACTCTTTAAATACATATATACAATTCCTTTGCTATTTTCTTATAGGAAATTCATATCCCTGCTTCTTTAATTCCACAAGTGCCTCATATGCCGCGTGCTGTTCAGCGTGCTTCTTGGTATGACCCTTGGCTGTAACGTGGAACATTCCATCGACCTTCGCACTTGCAATAAAGTCTTTATCGTGCTCTGGTCCTGATTCTCCTATAATCTCGTATACAACTTCCTTATGTGCCGCCTGTACGACTTCCTGTAAAATAGTTTTGCTATCATAAAAAAGAGTTGCTTGCTTTCCAAATCATTAAGAATAAATGATTTAACGAATTCTTTTGCATTAGCAAAACCACCATCCAGATATATTGCTCCTATTACCGCTTCACAGGCATCTGATACTATAGAATCTCTCTTTCTTCCGCCTGTTAATTCCTCACCTTTACCTAACATTATGAAATTATCAATTCCAATAGCTCTTGCACATATAGCAAGTGTAGGTTCACATACAATACTTGCACGAAGTCTTGTCATCTGGCCCTCATTCATATTGCTGTAATTCTTATAAATGTAATCGCTTGATGTAAGTTCCAGAACTGCATCACCAAGGAACTCAAGTCTTTCATTATCCTTATACTTCTTAATCGTCTTCTCATTAGCATAAGAGCTGTGAGTAAGTGCATTTTTTAAAAGATTAATATCTTTAAACTGATAATTAATTTTATCCATTAACTCAGATAAATTCTTATTATACATTCAATCTCCAATCTGGTGTCAATCTTATAATTATGTCCAATTTATTCAAAAAAGAAAATACAGTCAGATAAAATCCTGCCAGATTACTTTTATATGTAACAGGGAATTCTATCAAAATTTCCTGTTACATAAAAAAAAGCATTAATTTATCCGTGTAATATGCACACTTATAAATTAATGCTCTATTGACACATATTATAGACCCCTGCTATATCAACACCAATATTCTTTATATTAATTATTTAGCAAGTGCATTCTGAATCTGAGTTGCTGCATCTCCTACAGTAACAATATTCTCAATTGCATCGTCTGGAATCTGAATACCGAACTGGTCTTCAATCTCTGTTATAATCTGGAATACATCTAAAGAATCTGCCTTAAGGTCATCAACAAATGCTGATTCTTTAGTAATCTTATCCTCGCTTATATTAAGTACATCTGCAATAATTCTCTGTAACTTCTGAAATTCCATATAAATCCTCCATTCTGACCTGATATCTTAATTATATGAATATCAATATATATCAGGCGTTATACACAATTCTAAATCTGATATTCTTATTATAAATATAATATCTATTCTTGTATTACTATTATAAATATAACATCCGTTCTTGTACTACCATAAATATTATATCTATTCTTCTGTTAATTCCGGCATATGCGAAAGTGACTCAACAATCTGCTCATTAATATTGCTTTTTGAAAATGTCACGCATTGAAGAATTGAATTCTTTACCTCTTTAGCTTTGGCACTTCCGTGTGTCTTAACAACAAGACCATTAAGACCTATAAGTGGTGCTCCACCATACTCTGATGCATCCATAGTCTTAAGTGTACTCTTAATTGAGTCCTTAACAAGCATTGCTCCAATCTTTGACTTAAGATTAGAATAAAATGCACCCTTAATCTTAGATATAATTGTACCAGCAAGACCCTCGTAAAGCTTTAATATAACATTACCAACAAATGCATCACACACGATAACATCTGCACCGCTTCTTGGTATCTCTCTTGCTTCAATGCTTCCTATAAAGTTAATATCATCACACGCTTTAAGAAGTGGAAATGTCTCCTTAACAAGCTGGTTGCCTTTCTCCTCTTCAAGGCAACATTAACTATCGCTACTCTTGGCTTCTTAATCCCAAGACAGTTCTCCATATATATAGAACCCATCTTAGCCCACTGCACAAGAAAAGCTGGTCTGGCATCAACATTAGCCCCACTGTCAACTATCAGCACACAGCCTTTATCAGCAGGAACAATCGCACCTATTGGTGGTCTTTCAACGCCTGGAAGACGTCCAACAATAACCTGTCCACCAACTAATATAGCACCAGAACTTCCTGCTGATACGAAAGCATCAGCTTCTTTATTCTTAACCATATTAAGAGCCTTAACCAAAGATGAATCTTTCTTATGTCTTATAGCCATAACAGGTGGCTCACCTGTTTCTATAACCTCTGTAGCATTAACAACTTCTATCTGCTCTTTGCTATAAGTATATTGGGAAAGTTCGTTATTAACAACATCTTCTTTTCCAACAAGATATACAAAACATTCTTTGCTTGTATTTACGGCATCTACCGCACCTTTAACAATCTCGCCAGGGGCATTATCTCCGCCCATAGCATCAAGTGCAACTTTTATCATAAATATACCATTCCTTATATAAATTATGCCTTTTAAATATACTACTAAAATGCTATTTATGCAAGCAAGCTTAAAAGAAAGCATATGCTAAGAATGTATTTTACCTATATTCTTAATAAGGATCCAAAAGAATATATCTATGAACAGGAACACCTTTGGTCTTAGCTGTATCCGTCCCACCATCCAGGCAGATTAGAAACTTTCATTTATTAGAAACGTACACCGAAAGGCATAAAAAATGAGCCTGCCCTCTAAAGGACAGACTCATTAAATAAGTTACTCTATAGAAATTAATCTACAGTAACGATTTCTTTCTTGTTGTATGAGCCACAAGACTTACATACTCTATGAGGCATCATTAATGCACCACACTTGCTGCACTTTACGAGATTAGGAGCGCTCATCTTCCAATTAGCTCTTCTCTTATCTCTTCTAGCCTTTGAAGATTTATTCTTAGGACAAATTGACATTCGGTTACACCTCCTTAAAATTCTTTAAAATATCTTTGAAAACAGACATTCTTGGATCCAGGATATCCCTGTCACAACCGCACTCTCCTTTGTTCAGATTCGCACCGCAAATCAGACAAATTCCTTTGCAGTCCTCCTTACATAAGGTCTTTCCCGGCATGGATATCAGTATTTCGCCGAAAACTAACTTGTCCACGTCGAGGTCGTATCCATCAATATAGTCTTTTTCTTCTTTTGCTTCTTCCTCGGATGCGTTATCATTAAAGTCAACAATCTCATCAACCGTATAGTCAACGCGTGTATCAACTGGCTCTAAGCATCTGTCACAAGGAATACTAAGGGTAACATAAGAATCAGCCTTAATAGAAAGCTTTATTCTTACCTAGCTTCTTAATGATAACATCAACCGCAGGCTTATCAATTATATCATAATCAGAAGAACCTGTATTAAATGTATTCATCTCAATATCTGCTTTATAACTCTTCTCATCCTGTGAACCGGATAAAAGCTCTCTTAAATCAATTAGCATAATTGTATCCAATTCATACTATATATAGTAAATAAGCATAACGCTTACCACACTTGGTCTATTATACGCACCTGATATTGGTTTGTCAATAACTAATTTAATATATTTAATCGCAATATATTAAACCGCACAATATATTCAATCGTAATATATTTAATCAATTAACATATGTCGTTAATTACTTTACAAGTGCTAATGTTTCTCTTGCAATAGCAAGTTCTTCATTTGTAGGAATTACGCAAAGCTTAACCTTTGATTCTGGTGTAGAGATGATGCCTTCAACACCGCAAGCCTTCTCAGAAGCTGCTTCATCAAGTTCAACTCCGAGGAATCCAAGATATTTACATACCATTGGTCTTAACCAAGCTGCATTTTCACCAACACCAGCTGTAAATGTGATAGCATCAACACCATTCATAGCTGCTGTATAAGAACCGATGTACTTAGCTACTCTGTAAGCATAAGCTTCAAGTGTAACCTTAGCTACTTCATTGCCTTCGTTAGCTGCTGCGTTAAGATCTCTGAAGTCAGAAGAAATACCACCTGACATACCAAGTACACCTGACTTCTTGTTAAGAATATTAAGCATTTCGCTTACTGTAAGATTCTCATGGTTGCAAAGGTATTCGATAATAGCTGGATCAAGATCACCTGAACGAGTACCCATAATAAGACCTTCAAGTGGAGTAAGACCCATAGATGTATCTACACATTTGCCACCGATAGAAGCTGAGATTGAAGCACCATTACCAAGGTGGCATACGATAACCTTAGCTGTCTTAGGGTCAAGGTCAGCAAACTTGATTGTTTCCTTTGATACAAAGCTGTGGCTTGTTCCGTGGAAACCGTATCTTCTTACGCCATACTTTTCATAGTATTCACGAGGAATAGCGTAAAGATAAGCCTTTGGCTCCATTGTTCCGCCAAATGCTGTATCCCATACAGCTACATTTGGCTTACCAGGCATAGCAGCTTCAACAGCTTCAATACCTATAAGGTTAGCTGGGTTATGAAGAGGTCCTAAATCGAAGCACTCTCTTACTACCTTCTTAACATCTTCTGTTACAAGACAAGACTCGATATACTTCTCACCTGCATGAAGTACTCTGTGACCTACAGCAGCAATTTCGTCTGTAGACTTGATCACACCGTGTTCTGCATCCATAAGAGCATCAAGTACAAGCTTAACAGCAATGTTGTGATCCTTCATAGGTGTTTCAACAACATACTTATCCTTTCCTGTTGGCTTATGTGTAAGGATAGAACCATCAATACCGATTCTTTCTACAAGACCCTTTGCGATAACGCTCTCATCTTCCATATTGATTAACTGATACTTAAGTGATGAGCTTCCGCAGTTTAATACTAAAATATTCATTCTTATTAATCTCCTATAAAATTAAATATAAGTTATATAATCATTTAATATAATATAAATCATTTAACAATACTTTCTTTATCGGTTCACCGATAGCACTATATTCAAAATAAAAATATCATATTAAATAATCAGTCTATGTTAGTTATACAAACAATATGAGGGGCAAATAATTCGTCCCTCATATTATTATAAATGATGTACCTGACTGCCGCGTGGCAATCATATCATCAAAATGTATGTACACAATTATTTAGCAGCATCCTGAGCCTGAACTGCTGTCATAGCTACAACACCAACGATATCTTCTGCGAAGCATCCTCTTGAAAGATCGTTAACTGGCATTGAAAGGCCCTGAAGAACTGGACCATAAGCGCCAGCCTTAGCAAGTCTCTGAACTAACTTGTAACCAATGTTACCAGCTTCAAGTGAAGGGAATACTAATGTATTAGCCTTACCAGCAACCTTGCTGTTAGGAGCCTTAAGTGCTGCAACTTCTGGAACTAAAGCAGCATCTAACTGAAGTTCACCATCAACAGCAATGTCTGGGTACTTTTCGTTAGCAATCTTAACTGCATCAGCTACCATAGTTACTCTTTCGTGCTTAGCACTTCCGTATGAAGAGAATGAAAGCATAGCAACCTTAGGTTCTGCACCAACAAAGCTCTTGAATGAATCTGCAGATAATCTGCAACTTCTGCAAGCTTCTCTGAATCAAGATCTGGGTTAACAGCACAGTCAGCGAATACGAATAATCCATTCTCGCCTAATTCACAGTTAGGAACCTCCATAAGGAAGAAACCTGATACACTGCTGATACCTGGCTTAGTCTTTAATAACTGAAGAGCTGGACGGATTGTGTTACCTGTTGAATGGCAGGCACCTGAAACTGCACCATCAGCATCACCGCACTTACACATAAGGCATGCATAGTACATATAATCCTTCTCCATCTGTTCCTTAGCCATCTCAGGTGTAACACCCTTCTTAGCTCTTAATTCAACGAACTTGTCGATATATTTCTGCTTATTAGGATCATTGAATGGATCTACGATTGTAGCACCTGTAATATCATATCCCTTGCTGTTCTCAGCGATTTCTTCTGGTGTACCGATGATTATAAGATTAGCGATACCTTCCTTTAAAATCTTCTCAGCAGCTGCGAATGTTCTCTTATCCATAGATTCGTAAAACGATAGTCTTCTTATCTGCTTTTGCTCTAGCGTAAATTGTGTCAATAAATGCCATGATTACTGACTCCTCCTTAAAATATGAATTTCGGCACATTATGTTTACCATTATGTTACCGCTACTTTTGCCCTCATTATATACCTTTTTTTGCGTAAGACAAGGTGAGGATTGTTCTAAATGTTAAGCAATTTTACTGAATTATGTCTATAATCCAATGTTATTTAAGCTGCTGCATTATCATTTATGGTATCTATAACCTTTTTAATTCCAAACCACACAGTTAAATCTGTGAATATTTATAACGCTACACTCATCACTTCTCTATATGGATTGACCGTAGACAATCCTATTTTAGTAATCCGACCATCTATAGGCATAAATAAATCCTGTAATACACCAAATGCCTGTCTCATCTGCTCCTTATCAAGACATTTGCCAAGTGTAATATGCGGCATCCACGAATATGGCTGATAAAATTTGCTTATATTAGTTTCTGGAATTGTTGCAAATTCATTATATATTGATATTGAAAGATTCATCATATACTCGTTAAGTACAGGTGCGGCATATATCACGCGTGGAAAAAGCTGTCCGACCGATACTATATTTATCGTATTATTTATATTTACAACGCCTTTTTCATCTAAAGGCTGTAACTTTTCCCTGCATACCTTTTCAAATGCTGGAATTAACACATCAACATTCCTTGCCTCAATTGCGCTGATTGTAAGATGAGGCATAACATTATTCCTTATCATAAAATCATTGCCTGTTTTATCGGAAATTCTTTGTTGCAGATGTTTCAATATTTTATTAGTATTTTCATCAAAATACGCTGATATTAAATACATACCTAACACTCCCTGAATATATAACCTGTGTCAACAGCATACTATTTTCCAACAGTTGAATTGTATATGTTTCCTCTTATTTAACTCACACTTTTTATCATACCCTGACAGGTCCCCTCACAAAATCCCCCAGTTCTTTAACTCCATATTTTCCAGCAACAATCATATTATAAATATTAGCCGCGTGTATATCATCAAGCAGCATTTCCTTATAGTCACGGTCTTTGTTATAAGTGGGACTTCCACAGTTTTTCTTATATATGAAAGATACTCCTGCCTTTTTATCAAATCCAAGCACTCTTATATATGGTGCATTGGAATATTTTTCCATGTGTTTTTTTATCAAGCCCTAGCGTTATCCTTACAAGTGCTCTTTTTATTCTGGAAAGCGGCACTTCTTTTTGTCTTTATATGTTCGCACAGGCTTCCAAATGAAAACGCCCCATTATCTTTACTTTCTGACATCTGTTGTACTGTTCTTGTTATCATATCCATAGCGGACTTATATAATCTGCCAGCAATCTCCTTGTTTACATCTGGATACTGCATAACATTTTCTATAAATACATTTTATCATAACTATTCGCAAAAGTATATCTAAAAGTCTGGTAAATAACGCTTCTGTTATGTCATCAGGATATATATAATTCGTATTTGAGGATAATATTAACCCCGCTTTTACAGGTATATATTCCGACATATTAATAATATTAATATTATTATTTTTTTCATTATTTATATCATTATCATCTTTCGTTATAGTATCTATAGTGTCACCAGCTACGCAATCACTATCTATACATTTTTTCATTCCATTTTTAAGATTTTCTCTCAATGCCGTCGCACTTGCATACTCACTCCTTATATCTGTATCATTATAACTATCTCCCTGTCTCTTTATGGTATAAGGCTTAATAGAATAATTATTTTTTATGATAGCTTTCAGATATTCAACCGCAAGTATGTTATTAGAACTTGTAAGTATTGCAGCAGTATCTTTATCCGTCAGCTTCTCCACAACCTTCTGTCTTGCAGCGGCATAAGATATTCCATTGGCATTGTATTTAGATATTTCCTATATAGCGTATCTTCATTATCGCACAAAACATGTGCAAGCTTAGAAAGCCTTTCTATATCCCCGCTCTCACTCCCAAAAGCAATACTGTCAGCTTTTATATAATCAAGAACCTTTAAAGCACCAGCAGCAAAGCTCTCAGCACTTGACACAGCATAATTAACAGGCAGTTCAACGACAAGATTAACTCCACTGTTAAGTGCCATAGAAGCACGCGTATATTTATCAAGAACAGCCGGTTCTCCACGCTGTACAAAATCCCCGCTCATAACAGCAACGCTTATATCAGCCCCTGTAAGCTCCATTGCTTTATTAAGATGATATAAATGTCCATTATGAAATGGGTTGTATTCTGTTACAAGTCCTACTGCTTTCATATATAAATCCCTTGTATTTTAATTCTATGAATAAATTCTATAAATATTATGTGCTCTGCGTTGCTTTTTCCACGCATCAGAAGTTTCGAAGAAACTTCTAAGTGACTACGAAGTAGTCATATTATATCTTAATTTTTGCGTTGTTCTTCAACGCATCCGAAGTTTCGAAGAAACTTCTAAGTGACTACAAGTAGTCATATTATATCATAACATAAATTATAATTAATATTAAACACAGCGAATATATCCAACACATAAAAATGCCCCTGAAGCTTTTGCTCCGGGGGATTTTTACTATGTAAGTTATTTCAATATATATGTCACTTCGTTATATATATTAACCACCATATAACTTATGTTGTCACATAACCTACATCAATATATTAACTCTAAAATGTGTAATTAATTCTTAAAACTATGTATAGGCGCAGGTATACTTCCTGGTCTGTTTACAAATGCTGAGCAGTCAAATGTATTAACCGGCATAATAGGAGCATAGCCTAAAAGTCCGCCGAATTCTACAGTTTCGCCAACACCTTTTCCAACAACAGGTATTACTCTTACGGCTGTTGTCTTCTGGTTTACCATACCGATAGCTGCTTCATCTGCAATGATACCAGATATTGTAGATGCCTTTGTATCTCCTGGTATAGCAATCATATCAAGACCTACAGAACATACACATGTCATAGCTTCAAGCTTTTCAATAGTAAGTGAACCCGCATTAACTGCATCAATCATTCCCTGATCTTCACTTACCGGAATAAATGCACCACTAAGTCCGCCTACATATGATGAAGCCATTACGCCGCCTTTTTTAACCTGGTCATTTAAAAGTGCAAGTGCTGCTGTTGTTCCCGGAGCACCGGCTCTCTCAAGTCCGATTTCTTCAAGAATTTCTGCAACAGAATCACCAATTGCCGGTGTTGGGGCAAGTGAAAGATCAATTATACCAAATGGTATGCCAAGTCGTCTAGAAGCTTCCTGAGCAACAAGCTGTCCTACTCTTGTTATCTTAAATGCTGTCTTCTTGATAGTTTCGCAGAGTACTTCAAAGCTTTCTCCTCTTACACTTTCAAGCGCATACTTAACAACACCCGGACCACTGACACCTACATTGATAATAGCATCATCTTCTGTAACGCCGTGAAATGCTCCTGCCATAAATGGATTATCATCAGGTGCATTACATAAAACAACAAGCTTTGCACATCCAAGCGAGTCTGCATCTTTCGTTAATGCGGCAGTCTCTTTAACTATTTCGCCCATAAGTCTTACAGCATCCATATTAATACCCGTCTTTGTAGAGCCAACATTTACTGAGCTGCATATAAGTTCTGTAGATGCAAGTGCTTTTAGGAATTGAACGGATAAGCAGTTCGTCGCTCTTTGTCATACCCTTTGATACAACAGCAGAATAACCACCTATGAAATTAACTCCGACTTCATGGGCAGCCTTATCAAGTGTCTTTGCAATAGTTACATAATCGTCAGGTGTTTTACAGCATGAGGCACCAACTAATGAAATAGGTGTTATAGAAATTCTTTTTATTAACTATTGGAATACCTATTTCCCTTGAAATATCCTCTCCTGTCTTTACAAGGTCTTTAGCAAGAGTTGTGATTTTTTTATATATTTTTTCATTTACTTCATCAAGATTCTCGCTTGCACAGTCAAGAAGATTGATACCAAGTGTAATTGTTCTTACATCAAGATTTTCCTTCTCAACCATTTTGTTGGTTTCAGTAACTTCATATATGTTAATCATTTTTCTCCTCATTTCCGCATCGCCAATGGCGTATACTTAATAATAGTTAATTAAATTCTGTGCATCATATCAAAGATTTCTTCTCTCTGACATTTAATTACAACACCAATTTCCTTGCCAAGATTCTCAAGTGCTGTTACAACTTCATCAAAGCCTGTATTGGAATTTGATAAATCAACTATCATCATCATATTAAAATAACCTGATACGATAGTCTGTGAAATATCAAGAATATTAATTTCTGTCTTAGCAAGATATGTACACACCTTTGCTATGATACCAACAGTATCCTTTCCTACAACTGTAATTACACATTTTTTCATAATAGTCCTCCATTCTTTGCATTTGTGCATATGTATTTATGTAAATATGCTCTCGCATATTTATACCACTGTAGTGCTATATTTCAAGAAGTGTTGATGGCTCACTTCTCTTTGCTACCTCTATATGAAAATCTTTAGACTTGTATTCATTATCACTTAAGTCTATCTCTAACTTAACTGTTTCATATGCAAGCTTATCATAATTATTCTCTTTGCTTAAATGTCCAAGGTATATCCCTTTAATGTTATCATTAAGAAGAGAATTGATAAGCCTTGCTGATGAATCATTCGACAAATGTCCTTTATTGCCAAGTATGCGCTGTTTAAGATAATAAGGATAACTTCCTATCTGAAGCATATTAATATCGTGGTTGGCTTCAACAAGCATCATATCCGAATTTTCAAGATTATCAATAATATAGTCATCATAATATCCAAGATCTGTTATGACCGAAGCTTTGTTATTATCACAATATACACTGTAGGCAACTGGTTCATTGGCATCGTGCGATACCCTGAAACTATGTATTGTCATATCTTTAAGATGAATATCTGTATCAGCTTCAATTATATGGTAATAATCTGAGTCTATATTTCCAAGGCTCGTAGCTGCCTTAATTCCATTAATTGTTCCGTCTGTTGAATATATTGGTATTCCATCTTTTCTTGACATTACGCCAAGTCCTTTTATATGGTCAATATGTTCGTGTGTAACAAATACTGCATCTATATCCTTTAATGATACATCTATGCTGTTAAGCCCTTCTTCTATCTTCTTACGGCTTATTCCAGCATCTATTAATATATGTGTATCATCTGAACCAATATATATACAGTTGCCACTACTGCCGCTTGCAATCGGCATCATTCTCATAAGTCAATCCTCATTTCTATTATTATGAATTATAAATTCTTCACATTACTTAAAGCTTGTTATTCCCAGAATATCTTTATATCATCACCATCATTTAGCGGTGCTGTATATTCACTTCTGACACCATTATGTAATATTACAATATTTCCTTTGGGTTTGGAAAGGTCAAAGTCATAAAACTGGAATAAATCAACAAGCACATAATCACTCTTTCCCTTTAATACAACAGGTGTCCCATTAACGATTATTGACACATCCCTGATTGGCTCTTTGAATATCAGGTGCTGTATTAAATGAAGCTCCATCGGCTGATTCTTGTGTATCACCAGCATTATTATTACCTTTAGTCGCATCAGACATATCAGACGAATTATTATCATCACTATCATTCTGGACTGCCGGTCCATTTCCAGCTTCATTATTCTGCTCAGTATTGTTATCTGAATAATAACCTCTGTCAGCATCTTCATTTTCTGTATCATCTTCTAAATCAGCATAGCTTGTCTGCTTAGGCACATTGCTGAATGAAACCATAAAATTCTCATAAACCTTAGTATGTTTATTAGCTGGCATATTATTAACTAATACATCATAATCTTTATAGTCCAGGTCAAGGAATGTAAATAACTGTTCTACTGTATAGAAGTTCTCTATTCTTATTGAGTCTTCATTTCTGATATCATAGAATTCTGACTTTAATTCACCATTAACATATGCAAATCTTGGGCAGACGATATTCTTTCCATTGACAACAAATGTTATATCTGAACCAAATTCTTCTATCTGTCCTAAAGTAATTGAAGCCGGCTCACCAATCGTTGACTCCTCAACAAATATGACATCATTCTGCTCAATTGCTGTATTAAGGCTGGCAGGCTTATTATTAAGTGTAATAACTGCACCTTCCCCGGCAAGACCTCTTACAAGCCTTACTTTGCCATTAACCATAAATTCAATCTGAGCGCCCCGTCTTGGGAAAAGCTTCTCATTAGGATAACCTATCTGCATAATCGCATCAAATACTGTGAGCTTATTATTATCATATAACTTAATACGCTCATTATTGACATTAACAAATATAAACTTATTCTTCTGTGTATAATAATTCGTACATATACCTACTGGTGTTACATATAAAGAATCTTTCTCAAAGCCTTCAACATTAAAATCCACTGTTGTAAGGACTTCCTTTCCTCTTATTGCAACTCTTTCAGGTGCTATGCCAAGATTCTTAGCAAGTACCTTGGTGTAACTTGGCATTTTACCGCCACCACCTACAACGAATACAGCATTTACCGGCTTACCGCCATTAAGCTCGATAATCTTATCTGATGTCGACTTTGCCATATTATCAATTGATTCTTCTGCTATTGCCTGTATCTCGCTTGAAGCAACCCTCTGTTCAAGTCCCATAATATCATTGAACACAACCTCTTTATTGTCCGGATTGCTTGCGGATATCTTAATAGTCTCCGCTGTGTTGAAGTCAACAAGATAATTCTTTGCAATCTTTTCTGTTATCTCATCACCTGCTAATGGAATCATACCATAAGCCACAATGCTTCCATCTTTAGTAATACATATATCCGATGTACCCGCTCCGACATCGACAAGACATATGTTAAGAAGTCTGTACTGTTCTGGAATCGCAATATTCATTGAAGCTATTGGCTCTAATGTAAGTGAAGCAACATTAAGTCCAGCATACTCTACTGCCTCGTAAAGTCCATCTACAACTTCTTCCGGAAGAAATGTAGCAATAAGCTCAACAAATATTTTTCTAGCCTTATGCCCTCAAGGTTACCTATATCATAACCATTAAGCTGATATCTTATAGGTGTATTGCCTACACAGTAAAATCTGTCTTTCTGTGTGGCATCATTGATTGAATGATGTGCATTCTCTACCGCAAGAAGATTAAGCGAATATATATCCTCCGCTGTAACTCTTGTCTCTTCTTCAAATTCATACTCGGCAGTCGCATTAACTGTTCTTAAAACCCTGCCCGCAGCAGCTATACATACATCTTTAAGTTCCATATTAAGCTGCCTTTCAAGTGCAAGCTTAACCTGACGTATTGTATCACCTACTTTATATATATCGTGTATCTGCCCATCAAGCATAGCACGCGTTGTATGGAGCTGCTGTGCCATTGCTGCTATTTTAAATCTGCCATATTCAAGATAACCTACAACGCCAACAACGCTCCTTGTTCCTATATCAAGACCAAACACATAACTATTGTTGGAATTCCTTTCTTTATCCATATCATATCCTCATTTCTGCCCACATTTTAACACAAGAGCCACTTTAGCTCAATAAAATGTTTTGTATCTGTCTGAAAGTATATTCTAAATCCTTATTATTATCAATACAATAGCTGCATTTATCTTTAATATTCTCTAATGCCTGCTGGCTCTTTAATATATTATCAATCTTCTCATCACTATAGCCACGGCTTTCTTTTAAGCGCCGTCTTCTTATATCCTCTGATGTGTCTATATACCATACCTCATCGCAGAATACATCATAATGTTCTGTAAGCAGCAGTGCTGACTCAACAAATGTATAATCTAATCTTCCAGCTATTTTATTATTCGTTATGCGTGTGATAACCTCCTGCTTTACTGCCGGGTGTACTATACTATTTACTGCCATACGTTTATTGGCATTAGAAAATATTATATCTGCCAGCTTCTTTTTATCAATCTCTCCTGTTTCATCGACAATATCTTCGCCAATCAATGCTATCATCATTTCATATGTCTTAGAACCTTTTGTATACAATCCTTTGGCTACATCATCCGTCATAATAATATCACAGTTGTAATTATCAGCTAAATATTCAAGAACTGCTGATTTACCAGCACCAACTCCACCTGTTATTCCAATTGTCTTCATAAGTAGTCCTCATTTATAGTTATAATATACTTTTCTATGCCTATAGCATTAATGTGCCTCAAGCCAGTTTTTACCCTGCTTTATATCTATTTCAAGTGGCACTTTAAGACTTACTGCCTCTTTCATACCCTCTGTTAATATCTGTCGTACTTCATCAATTTCATCTATAGCTGTTTCAACTAAAAGTTCATCGTGAACCTGTAATATAAGGTGTGATTTCAGACCTTTTTCCTTTAAAGCCCTGCTGACCCTAATCATAGCAAGCTTAATAATATCAGCCGCTGTTCCCTGTATTGGTGCATTCATAGCAACTCGTTCCCAAATGAACGCTGCATAAAGTTACCAGATGAAAGTTCAGGTATCTCTCTTCTTCTGTTAAACATTGTAAGAGAATATCCTTTTTCTTTGGCAGAGCTTACAAGTCCGTCAATAAATTCTTTAATTGATGGATATGTCGCAAAATATTTGTCAATATAAGCCTTAGCTTCTTTTGGTGTAATACTTAAATCCTGACTAAGACCAAACGAACTCATTCCGTATATTATTCCAAAATTAACTGCCTTGGCATTGCTTCTCTGTAATGGTGTAACCTCATCTATAGGAGTATTAAATACTTCTGCCGCTGTTGCTCTGTGAATATCTTCTGATGAATTATATGCAGCTATTAGCTTCTCATCACCTGACATATGGGCAAGTATTCTTAATTCAATCTGTGAATAATCAGCATCAATAAACACATAGCCGTCTTTTGGAATGAATACCTTTCGTATCTTCTTTCCCATCTCCATTCGTATTGGTATATTCTGAAGATTAGGGTCTGTACTGCTTATTCTTCCCGTAGCAGTAATTGTCTGGTTAAATGTTCCGTGAATCCGTGCCATCTTCTTTAATATATGCTGTAAGTCCGACAGCATATGTTGAATTAAGCTTTGCTAACTGTCTATATTCAAGTATCTTCTTAACAATTGGATAATCTGGTGCAAGCTTATCTAATATATCTGCTGCTGTAGAGTAACCGCTTTTTTGTCTTCTTTCCGTGAGGCATACCCATTTTCTCAAACAGAATAACACCAAGCTGTTTAGGCGAATTAATATTAAATTCTTCGCCTGCAAGCTCATATATCTCTTTCTCAAGGACATTTATCTTCTCTGTAAGTACCTTTGAGTAATCATCAAGCTCATTCTTGTCAACCCTTATACCGAATCTTTGCATATCGTAAAGCACGAATACAAGAGGCATTTCTATATCATTGTATAATGAATACATATCCTCTGATATAAGGATATCTATAACAGGCTGTGCACATCTATAATTTACATATGCCTTAAAGCAGGCAAGTTTAAACAAGTTCGCATCATCAATATCAAAGCTTTCCTTTATGCTTCTCTTTCCAAGAAGCTCTGTCTGTGACATAACAAGCATTGAAAGGTATTCTCTTGCCAGTGCTTCATAATCATATCTTTCATTATTAGGATGAATAAGATATGCCGCAATTGCTATATCCATAAATGCCTGTTCTGATACTTCAAGGCTGTCATCGTTATTCCCATCTGTCTAGTTATCAAAAATGTAAAGATAGTCTTTAAGATTATCTATTACAATATTCCTGTTATCTGAACACTTTATTAATCTCATAAGCTTATCTTTTAAATAATCAGATGTAATAAAGCCTCCAGCTGGAATATAATATATATCCTCATCAGAATATGATATCGAAACTCCAAGAAGCTCGTCTTCTGCAATTATTCCAAGTCCGATTTTTTATTTTCTTTAATATGTGAAGCTGCTGTTTCAAACACTTCCTCGGCTTTGGCAAAATCTTCCACCTTATTAAAATGTTTACAACATTCAGGCTCTGACTGTGTACCATTGTCACATCTTTTAAGCATATTCTTGAAATCGTAACGCTTAAAAAGCTTATATGACTCCTGATTAAACATATCATTAATATCCGCATTATTAATGTCATAATCGACATCAACATCTATCTTAATCTCTGATAAATAACGGCTTAATTTAATCTGCTCAATATTTTCTTCTATTGATTTCTTAGCCTTTGGCGGCTTTAATTCTGATATATTATCTATAATATTATCTATATTATGATACTTTATTATTAAAGCTGAGGCTGTCTTAAGGGCCTATTCCCGGTGCACCAGGTATATTATCAGAGCTGTCACCCATAAGTGCCTTCATCTCTATGAATTCCGCAGGTGTTACGCCATAAAGTTCTTTTACATCTTCTGGATAATAATCTTCAACCTCTGTAACTCCCTTTTTAGTCTTTGGTATACGGATTTTGATATTAGTATCTGCAAGCTGCAACAAATCCCTGTCACCAGATACAATAGACACGTCAATTCCCTGCTTCTGCGAGTTCTTGGCTATTGTTCCTAGAATATCATCTGCCTCAAAGCCTTCTTTTTTCTACTATAGTTATATTCATAGCTGTAAGTAGTTCCTTCATAAGCGGAACCTGCTGTCTTAACTCAGGAAGCATCGGCTTTCTTGTGCCTTTATAACCATCATATACTTTATGTCTGAAAGTTGGTGCACTAAGATCAAATGCAACTGTAACATAATCAGGCTTTTCCTCATCTATAAATTTAAACATAATATTAAGGAATCCATACATTGCATTAGTATGTATTCCTTCGCTGTTAGTTAAATCAGGCACTCCGTAGAATGCCCTGTTTAATATACTGTGCCCATCTATAAGCAGCAATTTACTCATTCTAAATCTCCATTCCAGCTGGAAATCCTGTAAATAGCAGGATACAAAATGCCGTATTACAACATTCCAGCTTTTAATAATATCTGATTATTATACAAATAATAAAAGTCAGAAGCATAATTACTTCTATCATAATATTCAATATTGTTATATTATGATTCCATTCTCTTATTGCATTGC
>VOFH01000729.1_pt1 | contig 38001 bp, 70 predicted proteins | sample 5384091 | NCBI WGS metagenome assembly VOFH01 (sample SAMN12384727, study PRJNA508395) | human gut metagenome | isolation source: healthy gut G | host: Homo sapiens
ACAAGTATCCCCGATTTTCCGGAGCCGGGCATTATTTTCCGTGATGTCACGACCATTCTTCAGGATGCGGACGGGCTGTCTCTGGCGGTTGACGGCGTGCGCGGATGTTAAAGGATGTGGATTACGATGTGGTAGTCGGGCCGGAGTCGAGAGGGTTTATCTTCGGCGTTCCGGTTGCTTACGCAGAGCACAAAGGATTTGTTCCGGTGAGAAAGAAGGGAAAGCTTCCGAGAGAGGTCATTTCCGCTGATTATGAACTGGAATACGGCCAGGCCACCATTGAAATGCACAGGGATTCCATCAAGCCGGGCCAGAAGGTCGTGATCATCGATGACTTGATCGCGACAGGCGGAACGATCGGAGAGGTGGGCCATCATCAGGAGTTAAGGGCTTAAATGGGAGATGGGCGGAGAAGTGGGAAAAGATCTGAAATTCATTTTATCATGGAATTAAAGGGCTTGAACGGAAGAGAAAAATTAAAGTGAGGGTACGATGTGGAATCTCTGATTGCCTACGAGGGAAACTAAAGGATTGAGGTGTAGAGAATGGATAAAATCCTGTACCATGGAACATTTTGACAATGGCTGAGAACCGGCCGGAACCCGAGGCAGTGCTGATCCGGGACGGTGTGATCGGCGGAACCGGTACGCTGGAGGAGATGAGAAAACTGGCTCCGGACGGCATGCTCCGGGATATGGAGGGCCACACGGTTCTTCCGGGCTTTATTGACGGGCATTCTCATTTGAGCGCAGTGGCATACCAGCTGCTGGTCGCCAACTTAAAACCGTCGCCCCTCGGTCCCTGCAACAGCGTCGAGGACGTTGTGCGGGAGCTGAAGGGATTTTGGAGACGCATTCGCTGAGGCCCGGCCAGTGGCTGATGGGAATGGGATATGACAACAGCGTATTCCCGGAAGGTGCCCATCCCACAAAGGAGGATTTAGACCGCGTGAGTACGGAAATTCCCGTCGCGGCGGCTCATATTTCCGGCCATTTATGCGTGGTGAACACGAAGGGGATGGAGCTTTTAGGGTACACAGGGAGAACATTTTAAAGTTCCCGCAGGGCGGGTGTGGTGGAACCTGCAGGGCTTTTGAAGGAACAGGCGTTTCTCGGGAAAACGGGGAGATGCAGGGGCCGGCTCCCGAGGATGTGGTGAAGGCGGTAGGTGATGCCTCAAAGCTGTACGCTTCCTACGGCCTGACCACCGTTCACGACGGCAAGGTTCGGAAGGGCAGTATCAGCTCTTAAAAGGGTGCCAGCTGCCATGGGACTTTTAAAAACGATGTGGTCATGTATCTCGCACCGGAGCTGGCGGATCAGCTGCTGACAGGACCGGGGCCGGAAGCGCTTGCGGCAAAGGGCTATGAGCACCATCTCCGTCCCGCGGGAGTGAAGCTGTTTCTGGACGGATCGCCTCAGGGGAAGACAGCTTGGCTGTCAGAGCCGTACTACGTGGTTCCGGACGGCGAGAAGCCGGATTACCGGGGATTTCCGGTGCAGACGGAAGCCTATGTGATGGATATCATGCGCACCTGCGTAAAAACCGCTGGCAGATCAATGTACACGCCAACGGGGATGAAGCGATCGAGCAGATGATCCGCTGCTATCAGTCGGTACTTGAGGAGACGGGGAGTGAGAAGAATCTGCGCCCGGTGATCATTCACTGCCAGACCGTGCGGGAGGATCAGCTGGATCGGATGAAGAGAGATCGGCATGATCGCCAGCTTTTTTCCTCGACCATGTGTATTACTGGGGCGATTACCACTACGAGTCCGTGCTGGGCCCGAAGAGGGCGGCCCGCATCAGTCCGGCCCGTTCGGCCCTGGAAGCATGGGGTTTTCCTTTACGCTTCACCAGGACAGCCCGGTAGCTCCGCCCGACGTGATGGGGGCAGTACACAACGCCGTGAACCGGAAGACGGCAAAGGGCCGTGTGCTGGGACAGGAGCAGACGATCACCGTGATGGAAGCGCTGAAGGCCGTGACGGTGAACGGAGCGTATCAGATCTTCGAAGAGGATAAAAAGGAAGCATTGAGGTTGGGAAGACAGCGGATTTTTGCAGTGCTGGAAAAAATCCCTCACGGTTCCGAAAAAGAGATCAGAGAAATAAAAGTTCTTGAAACGATAAAATCAGGAGAGACAATCTTCAGACGATAAAGGGAATGGCTATCCTTACGGAGGCCGGCCTGCAGGTTTAAGTCTGCCCAAAGGCAGACCATGCGGCCGGCTTTTTGATTACACGATGCCGCAGGTAAATAAAATTATTATATTATGATTCGGACAGAATCTCATCAAAAACTACGTAAAATAAGGGATGCAACCGCAAGTAGCATGAAAAAAATGGAATGCTACGTCAGGTTGGTGGAAGTGGCGGCCATGCAACTGTAGAATAAAAACTATAAAAATATATCCTACAGGAGGAATATGTATGAGTTTTTCTGATAATTTACAAGTGTTGAGAAAAAGGAACAATCTGACCCAGGAACAGCTGGCGGAGCAGCTGGAGGTATCGCGGCAGGCGGTTTCCAAATGGGAATCAGGTCAGTCTATCCGGAGATGGGAAACTGTTAATCATCTGTGATATGTTTCACTGTGACATGGATTCCTGGTCAAGGGAGATATGACACTGGAGGACCAGGCGGATGCGGCGGGATACGACCGCTTTATGAACGGATTCTCCTGTCGAATCACAGGCAGCATAACTCTGATTCTGGCAGCGGTCACGCTGATGGCGTTTCTGGATGGGCTCGTTCATGAGGATATTCTGGCGATCTTTTTGATCGCAGCGGCAGGCGTGGCTGTGGCAGTGATGATTTATGGCAGCATTAATAAAAAGCCTTCGAAAAAAATATCCTCATATTCAGGATTTCTATTCGGAAGAAGAGCGATCCGGTTTACCAGAAGATTTGGTATTGCCATCGCTTTGCCGCTGTAATGCCTGATTCTGTTTGGAATCTGTGTGAATATCGCGCTGGATTCCATAAACATCCCTTTAAAAGAACAGTTTTCCGGCGGTTTTTCCTGCTCTGTGTCACCATTGCAGTTGGTATGTTTTGTGTACTTTGGAATTCAGAAGGAAAAGTACGAGGTGGAGGAATATAATAAACGCCATGACGGGAGCAGAGAGAAGGGGAGGCGATCGTGGGAAAGGCGTGCGGCGTCATCATGCTTCCTTACCGCGGCTCCTTCCTCTATCTGGGGCTGGCATGGGATATTTCGGATTGCCTGGATCGTTACCCCATCAGCGGAATTCTATGTGCCGTAGTGGCTGTAATCTGGGGGAGATAAGATTAAACAGGCCCTGATCAATTTTAAAATAAACGAAAAAGATTTTTCAAAATTTATTTTTCATGAGACGGAATATTGATTACTGGTTTCCTTTGTGCTATGATGTAGAACAAAAATAATTGTATACAAAATACAACAGTGTTCAAACAGCGAAAAGGAAGGGATTGTCATGGCTGTTCATGTAATTGATGAAGCTAACAGATGTTTAAACTGCAAGAAGCCGTTGTGTCAGCAGGGTGCCCGATCACACCGATTCCAAAGATGATCGAAGCGTTTAAGGAAGGCGATTTAAACCGGGCGGGAGATGGTATTTGCCAATAATCCCATGTCCTTAGTCTGTTCTCTGGTCTGCAATCACGAGAATCAGTGCGAGGGCCACTGCATACTCGGCAGAAAAGGGCAGCGGTTCACATCAGCAGCATTGAAAACTATGTATCCGATACGATTTTTGATAAAATGAAGATCGAATGTCAGCCGAAAAATGGAAAGAAGGTTGCGGTTATCGGCGCAGGCCCGGCCGGAATTACCATCGCTATCCTGCTGACGAAAAAGGGTTACAGCGTTACCATCTTCGATTCAAAGGATAAAATCGGAGGCGTACTGCAGTATGGAATCCCTGCGTTCCGCCTGCCGAAGACAATTCTGGACCGCTATAAAAAGAAGCTTCTGGAGATTGGCGTGAAGATCAGGCCCAACACGGCCATCGGCACGGCGCTGGAAATTAAAGACCTGTTCCGGGACGGGTACGAAAGTATTTTTATCGGAACAGGCGTCTGGAGACCGAAGACACTGGGCGTAAAGGGAGAGTCTCTGGAAATGTACACTATGCCATCGATTATCTGGCGAATCCGGATGCCTACGACTTGGGAGAGAGCGGGTTGCAGTCATCGGCATGGGGAATTCGGCCATGGACGTGGCCCGTACCGTGATCCGTCACGGTGCCCGTGAGGTAACGCTCTATGCGAGGGCTTGTGAGCAATGCCAGTGAACATGAAACCGCTTATGCCAGACTGGATGGCGCGGCCTTCGAGTTTGGGAAAGCAGATTGCAGAGATCACAGACGACGGACCGGTGTTTGAAACGATCCTCTACGATGCGGAAGGCCGTCAGACCAGAGTTGAGGAGACGACGGAGGAGGTTTACGCCGACTCCACGATCATTTCCATCAGCCAGGGTCCGAAAAGCAAGCTCGTCAATACGACAGAAGGGCTGAAGGCATCGAAAAATGGTCTTCTGATGACTGATGAGAGGGACAGACAACGATACCGGGAATATTTCGCCTCCGGCGATGTGGTGTTGGGAGCACGGACCGTGGTGGAGGCGGTCGCCTATCCAGGGTGGTGGCAGAAGCCATGGATGAATATATGAAAACCAATGGATATAAGTCGCCGCAGGAACATGCGTGAGGGAAATGACTGAAATGGCCAGACTACACATGGGGAACCGGAGCGCCGGAAAGCAAATAAAGTAGAAATTTTGCTTTCCGGCGCAGCCATTTTCAATACGTGATGATGACCTCGTATGATGAATGTCGGGCTGTTGTTTCTCACCGGGGAGATTACGGAACGGAGAAGCCCTGCGTGGACGGAGAACCGTTCCACTGGTCCCCGTCAGAACGGTAATACAGTCTTGTGACAGAACCATCCGTTTTGGTATAGTCTATGACAAAGACCTGTCCGGTTTCGATCCGCATGGGGTAATTGTTATAAGGAAGATTATCACTGGTCAGTTCACAGTCCTTAAAATCGTCGTAGGAATGTTCCAGGCGCCAGAACTCACGGAATGAGTAATCCTGAAAGCCTGTCATATCCTGTTTCCCGAAATAGGCGGCCTCATACTCTTTTCCATTGACCGTGAGTGTGTCGTTCCGACAGGGGTGCTGTCCTTTGTCGCCAGGATTAAGTCTTCTGAATGAATGACATCACCGTAATGTTCCTTTAACTGTTTTGCCATTCAGGGAATTGTGCCGGTGCTGTCCAGGGCTTCCGGATTCGTGTGGGCGCCTCCGTAGATGCCCATAATAGCTATGTTATTTAACTTATCGTATTCCTGGATAAAGTTTTCTACCATCATGTTTTCACGGTAGACATCGTCAGAATGGTCGTAATAGTAATTTGCCTGTTCGATTACCTTCTTGAGAAATACGGTACTGCTCTAGAGTTTCCCAGCCCATTTTCCTTTAAATATTCCAAATAGCGCTCTCGGTTGAAAAATACTGGTGTCCCACGTTGGTTCCGTGGAACACGGTCTCGGGGCACTGGCTTTTAATCGCCTGATAGAACGGCCTGATATATGGATTATGCGCGGCTGAGCCCTCCCAGTCGTCATAGGGGCGTTGAGGATCTCGTCGCTGTCTGACTTCATCCAGAGATTTAGATATTCCGCGGTATAGTATGGAAGCTCCACAAATAAATGTCTCATATTATGATTGTGATAGTAATCGTTCCATATTTCAACCTCTTTATTCAGATTTTTTCCACGCCATGTTCCTCACCGAACAGGTAGATCTGGCCCAGACCTGTGGCTCGACAGCGGACCCGGAGAGGTTCTCGGCCGCCTGTTGTGCGGTTCCGTTGTATCGGAAGCGGCGGTCTGCTGTCCGGCTGTATCGGAGGCCGGGACTGCTGCGTGGATGTACTGGGAGGAGGAATCCGCCGCCCCTGCCTGACTTCTTGAGCAGGCGGTCAGGCCCAGGGCAAGTGTGAGGGCAAGGAAGCGGAAGAACGCCTGTCTTTTTTTATGATTCCGGTTGAACTGCATGATCCGGTTCCTCCATATCTGTTTAAACCAGGCCCGCTCTTCAAATGGTTTTTCTTGGCCTCCAGGCCGGGGGTTGCGGGATAGCCTACCGGCATGTAGATGTAGACGGTCTGATCTTCCGGTACTCCCAGCAGTCTGCCCATCTTTTCTGCCCTCTCTCCGCGGATCTGTCCTTCGATCCACACCGTTCCAAAGGCCCTTGTCGGCGGCAGCCAGATAGATGTTTTCAGCAGCGTGCACAGTAATCGTGGACGTGGTAGGAAACTCCGCTGGGTGACATGGTGTAGCTGCCAATCAGAAGGATGGCGGCGGTGGCTCCCCTTTGCCCATTCGTGGCTGTAGATCTCGGCAAGTCCGGCCAGCAGCTCCGGATCATCGACACCGATCAGTTTCGTAGTTTGTAGGTTGCAGCCGGAGGGGCTGAGTACCCCTGCCTCCAGAAGCTCGGTTAAATCTTCCCGTGAGACGGGGGTGTCTGTAAAGGGGCCGCGAAAGCTCTTGCGGCTGCGGGATTGCGTTCATAGTATCCATAATTGTTACTCTCCTTTCTTTTGCCTGTGTGGCTGGTTGGGGCGGAGGACCAGTCGTTTCCGTGTCGTCTGCACGGTAAATCCGTCTTTCTCCGTTGGATTTGTGCAGATAGATCTGCTCGTCCGGATAGTAGCAGGTGTCCTCGGGATCCACGGTTCCGATGTCGAGAATGCACAAATTTTCCTCGCCGGAATTGTAGAAGGAATGGGCGATGTTTCTGCCTGCAGGTTTTGGCGAGAAAGTCATCCGGTCCCACCGGATAAGTCTCGTCATTGAGGCGGAGCGTCCCGGTTCCTGACATAATATAGAAGAATTCTTCCTGACAGGAATGACTGTGGTACGTTGTGCTGAAAGCACCGGAGGAATGGTGTCCAAATGGATGTAAATGCGTTCACTTCCCACCGATTTTCCCAGATCTTCTGTAATGAGTCCTGCCGCATCTTTCCAGATAAAAGACGGGTCCAGAGAACGGGAATTTCCTGTTTTGCTGTTTTCTTTTTTGTTTTCATGAAACTCCTTTTTATGTATGATTGATCTGCCGCGGAGGTCCGTATCCTGATTCTAATCATAATGCTTTTTTAGAAAAAATACAACCGTTCCTGTTCATTTCCCGTCTGGAACCGGCAGAGCCAGACCGGACTGCGCGCGCCAGGCGGGAAATGAACAGGAACAAATATCCGGAAACGCTCTTTCATCAATTTTATGATTATGGTATACTGGTTCTATCATTTTGCAGAAACGAGGGATTGATTATGGGAAGACCGGAAACGGATTTACACCTGCATCTCGATGGTTCACTGTCTATAGAAGTGGTGAAGACGCTGGCTGATAGAATTGGATACGATTTTGGCGGGAAGAATGTAAAGGAATTGCTGTCGGTAGGAAAAACCTGTGAAAGTCTGCCGGATTATTTAAAATGTTTTGATCTGCCGGGAATGCTGCTTCAGACGGAAGAAGCCCCTGGAGTATGCGGCCCTGTGATCTGGTAAAGCGGCTGGCCGGGCAGGGGCTGGTATATGCAGAGATTCGATTTGCGCCGCAGCTCCATAAACAGAAGGGGCTGACGCAGGGGCAGGCAGTGGAAGCCGTTGTAAAAGGAGTGAGGACAGGCTGTAAGGGAGACCGGTATTTACGCAGGAGTCCTGCTTTGTGCCATGGTAAAACGGCAGCGATGCAGAGAATGAGGAGACCATGGAGCTGGCGAAGGCATTTTGTAAAGAAAAGGCTGTAAACGGCGTGGTGGGGAGCAGATATTGCCGGACCGGAGGGCTTCGTTGCGATGGAGCATTTTGAAGGAATGTTTAAACGGGTGTATCAGGCCGGGGTACCGTTTACGATTCATGCCGGAGAGTGCGGGGACTATGAGAACGTAGTCAGGGCTGTGGCCTTTTGCAAAAAGAATCGGACACGGATGCGCGGCGATTCAGTCGGAAGAGTGTATGAGACTGCTGGAGAGAGAAAAATTACTCTGGAGATGTGCGTGGTGAGCAATCTGCAGACAAAGGCTGTGGCCGGAATCAAGGAGCATCCTCTGAAGAAGTTTTTCGACAGGGGCATAAGAGTAACGTATAATACCGATAATATGACGGTATCCGATACTTCTCTTGAGCGGGAGGCGGAACTGATCACGAGGAAACTGGGATTCCGGGAAGAGGATTTGAGAAAGATGAATGAGTATGCGGTCGAGGGGCGTTTGCCGGGGAAGAGGTGAAGCGAAAAATTTATGATATATTGAAAAAGACAGGCAGGAGAGTACTGACTATCCTGTTATCATAAGGAATATTAACAGCAACGCTGGAAACCTGGATTTTATCAGGGGGCCAGCGTTGTTTTCATTTTGTTCGAATATAGTTTCCTTTCCGCCAAAACACAGAAACAAATATATTTGTCAAACAGTATAATATATTTGTTGTAAATTAACTCTCATTTGCTAAAATATACACATATCTTATGAAGATACAGAGTCAACGATTCCATTTATAAAATTATTTCGGAGGAGGATCTATCATGAAAAAAACATCTGACGTTATTAATGGGAACAGTAATGGCTGCAGGACTTTTATCTGGCTGTGGTTCATCGGGGGATGAGACAAAAGCGGCGGAGAGCACAGGGGTGGCTGCGGACCAGACGCAGGCATCGCAGACTGCTCAGGTGGAAGCCGCCGAAGGGGATAGTGGCAGTGAAGAAGAAATTGCAGCGCGCGTATACGGGCCTGGATTGTTCGCCGAACAGGGCGAGAATGGGAGTCTGGATATGATTACAGGGGAAGAGACACCGGGATACGACGTTGTCATCAATAAATGGAACGAGCTGCATCCTAATGTGCATGTGGAGCTTGAAGCTGTGCCTTGGGAGAACTGGCAGTCCTCCATTCAGACTGCGGTATTGGGAGGTGTGGAATCGATCTGATTCTGCATGGAGCCAGTATCTGTGATCTTGTAGAACCTTTGGACAGTTATTTAGAGGCTGAGCCTGAATTCAGAAAAGAGATTTATGCGGTAGAACAGAGGCGGACGGACGCGGTAAATGATCTCTCCGTATCCACGACAACTGGAATTCAGTATGTGGTTGATCCCATGATTGTATATCTGGACAAGGATATTTTCGAACACTATGGTGTAGAGCTTCCGGGAGAAGACTGGACTTGGGAAGATATGCTTGCCATGGCGGAAAAGATGACGGGAACCGATCCGGTTACCGGAAAACAGACGTATGGGTTCAGCTGGTAGATACGAATAGCACCGCCAACAGCTTTTTTAATTATCAAATGATGGCCTCCGGTTTCGACGCAAAGGTAATTACATACGGAAAAACCCCGTTGGACAGCAAGGTGGATTTTACAGGTGAAGGCACGGTTAAAGCATTAAAAATGCTTCAGGACCTTGGACAATACTGCAGTTCTAATGTAAGAAGGCGTCAACGTTGATAAGACATTGAAGGCTGACAATGATACTGCCATTCGGTGGGATCAGAGCGCTTATAAGCACTATAAAAGAAGCAAAAGGCTGCCGGTGTGGAAGACAAGTTCGTTTTCTGGAACATGCCGGCCATAGAAGCCGGAGAGTATAAAGGAAAACCATCCGCTTCTATGGGAAGTAATAATGTGGCGATCTGCAAGACCAGTGAGAATAAAGAATGGGCATGGGAATTCCTTAAATTCATATCTACGGATGAAACCGTGTCGAAATGGGTTTCAGACTGTGGCAGAATTCGAATAATCCATCTGGCATGGAATTCGTAAAGACGGAAATGGGTGACAAGGTTGCGGCCATCAACAGAGCCATGGAAGAGATACCGGATGGATTCAACAATTCCACGAATGATTTCTTTAATAATGTGAGTTTTGGTCCGGTAACCTCTACGATGGGAGTTGTGATCAGTGATCTTCTCAGTAATGTTACGACACCAGAAGAAGCGGCCAAGACACTTCAGAACTCGGTCGATGAGTATTTGAAATCTATTCAGTAACACCGGCAGAACGATGGGAAATGGTATAGGCCATTTCCCATCTCCTGATAGAAACCAGGAGGTACTATGAAACAAAAAAAGTGGACGAAAAGAATAATAAAAAACAGCTGACATGGTATTCCTTTATCATTGTCAGTATTGTGACAATTGCTCTGCTGTTGGTTTACCTTCCTATGCTTACAACAATCAAATACAGCTTGTTTGACGTGTCAGTAATCGGATTTGGAGAAAAGTTCGCGGGACTTAAAAAAATTATAAGGTACTGATGACGCAGTCAACCTTCTTAAAATCTTTATGGAATACGGTTGTACTGGCCATTCTGGGGCTGCTGACGATTCCTCTGGGCTTTATACTGGCAGTTCTGATTAACAGCCTTGGTTCTGGCAGAACACAGAGCTTTTTCAGAATAGGCTTATCTTCCAAATATCATTACTGAGCCAGTGTAATCCTCATGTTTCAGGCTGTCTTTGCAGGGAGATGGAGGACTGTTAAATACATTCCTAAGCCGGATTCTGGGACACGAGATAACGATTGGCTGGTTGTCCAATGCGAAGTATGCGAAGATCGGGGCAACAATTCTGTGGTGTTGGATGAATATGGGGTATTCCATGCTGATTAATCTGGCAAGTATGCAGTCTGTGCCCACGGAAATCTATGATGCGGCAGCTGTTGACGGCGCCAATGGGTGGAAAAAGATCTGTTATATCACAATCCCCTCCATGAGGGCTGCTTTTCCTTCCTGCTTGTGACAACGATGATTAATGGTTTGTCCAGATTCACAGATCTGTTTATTATAGGTGGAAACAGTTCTGCGGGTGTGCCGGGAGGCACTCTGCAGACAATCTTAATGTATATCTATCAGTTTAGCTTTGAAGTGCCAAACTATGGCATTTCCTCAGCCGGAGCGATGATTCTGTTTGTTATGGTATTTGTATTTACCATGTTGAATGTTAAGTTGACAGGATTTTTTGATGAGGAGAAATAATTATGAAGAAAGCAAAAATCAGAAAAGCTGTTACAATAACGGTTTTATTTGTAATATTAGCAATCGTACTGACTCCGCTGTGGTGGGCAATCGTTCTATCATTTGACCGCGCTGCAACAACGGCACTTCCCCGTTTTCGTGGCTTCCAAACGAAGCCAGCCTGTTTAACTATAGGGCGGCAGAAAAGCTGATTGATCTGGCCCGATATTATGGAAATACGATATTTATCACTATAGTCAATACTTTGATCTCCGTGTTTTTTTCACTCATGTGGTTATGCGTTTGCGAAAGGGGATTTTGTCGGAAAGAAATTCTGGGTATATTTTTATGCTTGCTGTGATGATGGTTCCTTTTGAATCAAGACTTGTACCGTTGTACTTACAGTATAAGAGCTGGGGACTGTTAAATACTTACTGGCCCTTGATTTTGGGAAATTTTGCATACGTATATGGCGTGTTTTTTGCCAGACAGAACATTGCATCAATACCGGATTCGCTGGCTGAATCGGCATATTTAGATGGAGCCGGTGAATGGCGGGTTTTCTTCAGCATCATTCTTCCACTGTCAAAACCGGTAATGGCTACATTAAGTATTCTTCAGGTGATTGCAAACTGGAATTCCTATTTATGGCCTCTGGTCGTTATTCGGGATTCGGCAAAGCAGGTAATTTCCGTAGGAGTAGCAATGTTTAACGCGCAGCAAAAACAGCGTGTATTACGGCCCCAGAATGGCGGTGGCGGTATTGAGTGCTATCCCCTTGACAATTCTGTTCCTGATACTTCAAAAGCACATTGTAGCCAGTATTGCCGTGTCAGGAATTAAACAGTAATGGAGGAAGATGATGGAGCGATACATAAAAGAAGAGTTACAGATTCCGCTGTGGTCCGTGTCTGACGTTGTAGTGGCGGGAGGCGGAATTGCTGGAATATCCGCGGCGCTGGCGGCTGCCAGAAATGGAGCTAAAGTCCTTCTTATTGAAAAACAGTGCATCTTAGGTGGTCTGGCTACTGCTGGTCTGGTGACGATTTACTTACCATTGTGTGATGGAAGAGGAAATCAGATGTCATACGGAATTGCTGAAGAACTGTTTCATCTGTCTATAAGTCAGGGTACAGGACCGTTATCCCAAAGCGTGGCTGGAGAACGGTACAAAGGAGGAGAAATCCCGGCAGCGTTTTGAGGTTCAGTTTAACCCACAGAGTATGGCTCTTCTGGCGGAAGAAATTCTGATAAAAAATGGAGTTGAAATTCTCTACGATACGCGTATCTGCAAAGGTTAAGACCGAACAGGAACTGGTACATGCACTGGTAATTGAAAATAAAAGCGGTCGAAGCGCCGTTTGTCAAAATCCTATGTGGATGCAACCGGAGATGCGGCCCTTTTCTGGCTGGCCCATGGGGAAACAGAAAAATTATAAGAATAAAAACACTCTGGCAGGCTGGTATTATCAAAGCAGCAGAGATGGTATAAAGCTAAAAATACTGATTTGCCGATGCTCCGCCGGATACGGAACGTGATCAGGAGAGGTACTGCTGAAACGCCGTTTTACGGGGCTGGATGGAAGGGAGAACAGTGAACTGCTTTGTGCTCTCATAAGGCGACTCTGGATGATATCAGGCAAAAAAGAGGCTGGAGGATGATTCGTTCGAGCCGGTCACCATCAGTACCATTCCGCAGGTCCGTATGACGAGACGGCTCTGCGGTGAGTATACGCTTAAAGAAGCCGAAAACGATAAGCGGTTTGATGACTCCATTGGCATGGTAGGAGACTGGAGGAAACGTGGAATGATATATGAAATTCCGTTTAGGTGCCTGTATTCCAATAAAATAAAAAAAATTTTAGTTGGCGCGGGAAGGTGTATATCAGCAGACGACGGAATGGGATATAATCAGGGCAATTCCGGATGGCAGTAACCGGGGAAGCGGCAGGAACTGGTCGGCGGCGCAGATTCTTGCGACTTTTACCCAGTTGGATACGGCGGTTCTGCAGGAGATGCTTAAGAAGCAGGGACAGCGGATTCACTTCAAAGAAGCGGGGCTGTATCATTAGATACTTTTCCGGTAAACACCGGTGAGAGCGAAGTTATCTTTTTAAAGGCATAATTAAAATTTGTAGTACTGTTAAATCCGCATAAGCCTGCGATCTCTGTAATGTCCTGCTGGTCTGGGTGAGATAATGGATGGCTAAATCAATACGTTTTATTGTAATAAAATCCCATACAGATATGCCGTTCATTTTTCTTAAATATCGTAGAAAAAATACGTTCTGCTTAAAACCGGCGTGGCGGGCAATATCATTCAGAGTCAGGGGAGGAGGTCAAATTGGTCATGATATACTGGATGGCATGTTCCAAACATACCAGATTTTCTTCATTGGCAGGAGATGCGGCAAGCTGTTCCTGAGGGTTGTAGTGACGGGTGATCTCAATTAAGATAGCCAGTAAGTGAACTTTAACCATGGATTCATATTCCGGGAGACGGTCGCAGAACTCTTTCCGGATGTCTAAAAGCCGCATTGTCAGCTGAGCATTAAACGGATCTCCTACGGGCAGATGATAATTGAATTCAGGCTGTAAATACATTTAAATACCTGGGATTAAACATACTGTTGCCAGGGGACCAGATGAGTGTCGGTTCCAGAAAAATATTAAGAACTTTCAAATCAGAATTGCGTTCAAGTTTTAAGATTCGGTGGTCTGTGTTGCTCGGGAAAATAAAGATATCACCAGGCTGAAAATGGTATATAATACCGTCAATGCTGTATTCACCGTAACTATCATAGAGTCCGATCTCAATCTCCGTGTGATGGTGCTCATAGAGAAGTACCTTGTCTTTATGCAGGTCAGAACCTCCGTCATACGAAGCTGGGACGTGAGCGTGCCGGGCCCTGGAATCATATATTCTTTGGCAATCATAGTGGCCTCCCTGATGTTGAAAAGTAGAGTGTTCTAATCACATTATAAGAGTTTTTATGAAAGCAGTCAATCATAGCAAAAGGGAAAAGGTGGAAGTAAAAATGGGAAGAAAAGAGACATTATTTAAGTATTTTAACGAGCAGAAGGAGTATACGAAGGACCGCGTAGCCCTTGGAATCGAGAAGAACAGAAAGGGATTTGCTGAATTAAGTATCAAAGACCAAAAGGGGAATCCTATAGAAAATGTTCATGTGAGTGCTGTCCTGGAAAACATGAATTTAAACATGGTGCCAATTTATTTATGCTGGATGAGTTGGAGACAAAAAGAGAAAAACGATATCTATAAAAAAGCGTTTTAAGGAAGCGTTTAATCGGCCATGCCGTTTTACTGGAAAGATTTAGAACCAGAGCAGGGAAAACCGCGTTTTGAGAAGGACAGTCCCAGGATATACCGGCGTCCGACTCCGGACTTGTGTCTGGAATACTGTGAGGAAAATGGGATTACACCGAAAGCCCATTGTCTAAATTATATGCCATGGTCACCGGACTGGGTTCCGGATGATATTGATGAGACAAAACGGCTATTAGACAAGCGTTTTCATGAGCTGGCCGACCGATACGGTGAAAGAGAATTCACGGTTGGGAAGTGATTAATGAAACAATGGAAATAAAGCTTGATGAAGATCGAAAATTCTTTAAAGAGCCTGATGTGGTGGAATGGAGCTTTGACCGTGCTAAACGCTATTTTTAAGAATAATGAGCTGATCATAAACGAAGCCTCCAGTTCCGCCTGGGAACAGTTTAAATATAACCGGTCCGCATATTATCTGCAGATTGAGAGAGCGCTGTTGAACCATACGCCAATTGATACTGTTGGCATGCAGTATCATATGTTCTATCCGGAGAGAGAAAAGAAGAAGTATGTATTGAGCGGATGGGAAATCCTGAGAAGCTGTTTGCTGTTCTGGATCAATATGCGAAGCTTAACAGGCCTATCCAGATTACGGAGATTACGATTCCGGCATATTCGAGAGGGAGGAAGATGAAGAAATTCAGGCCGAACTTATAAAAAAACAACTGTACTCTATATGGTTTAGCCATGAGGCGGTAGATGCGATCATTTACTGGAATCTGGTAGATGGATATGCGGCTTTGCCCGCAGGGCGATATGACGTCTGGAGAAAATTATTACCATGGAGGACTTCTCCGTTTTGATATGTCGGAAAAACCAGCCTATAAGGTTATAAAGGAGTTGTTCCAAAAGAATGGCACACGGAGACAGACTGCGTCACAGATAAGAGTGGAAAAGCCCAGTTTAAAGGATTTTATGGCCAGTACAGGCTTACTTTTTAACATGAATGGAAAGACAGTGGAAAAGAAAATAAATTTCTCGAAAAAATGCCTCCAATCGTTTCGAGATCGTTCTTTAACAAGGAAGGAGACAGCAGAATGGAAAACAGGCTTATATCAGATATTGTAGCAGAAAATACCAATGTGTGTTCCCGTCCGTCAGAATTGAAAAAATTACAGATATCCGGGTAGCCAATATAGATGGTGCACCGAAACACTGTCCGTTAATCAAGGTTTATACAAACCAGGGGCTGATTGGTTATGGTGAGGTGCGAGATGCCTCCAGCGATACATACGCTCTGATGCTGAAGAGCAGACTGGTAGGAGAAAATCCATGTAATGTTGACAAACTGTTTAACCGGATCAGACAGTTTGGCGGTCATTCCAGGCAGGGAGGCGGCGTCTCTGGAATTGAGATCGCGTTATGGGATCTGGCAGGTAAAGCGTATGGAGTGCCATTGTACCAGCTGCTGGGCGGGAAGTACCGGGACAAAGTGAGGGTATATTGTGACACAGATGTGGAGGGGAAACACACTGGAACAGACATGGGAAGAGCTCTTAAAAAACGGATGGAGTCAGGCTTTACATTTCTTAAAATGGATTTAGGAATCGAGATGCTTCTGGATGAGAAAGGCTGTTTAAATGCACCAGCAGGTTTTCTGGATGAGATTAAAAAGTACTCTGCCAAAGCGATGATGCATCAGAGCGGTTCTATCGATTATGAACTTATGAGAGGAGAAAATTACCGTGTTTTACAATACCACACTATGCCACTGGAATTCAAATAACGGAAAAAGGACTGGATTACATGGAAAATTATGTTCGCGACGTACGGGAGGTAATCGGATATGAAATTCCGCTGGCTATTGATCACCTGGGACATATTGCATGGCAGGACTGCATAAAAGTTGCGAGGCGCCTGGAGAAGTACAACATTGCATGGCTGGAAGATGTGGCACCATGGCAAAACACGCAAGGCATTATGTAAAATATCTCACATGCTACTACAATTCCAATTGCAACAGGAGAGGATATTTATCTGCATGAAAATTTTGAAGCTTTGATGGCATCGGGAGGGGTGTCGTTGGTCCATCCGGATGTCCTGACGATTGGAGGAGCCATGGAGACCAAAAAACTGGGCGATATGTGCAATAAATATGGAGTTGCCATGGCAATCCATATGGCGGAAAGTCCGATTGGCTGTATGGCGGCAGTTCACTGTGCTGCTGCGGTACGTAATGTAATGGCGATAGAGTTCCATTCCATAGATATACCATGGTGGAACGATCTTGCAAAAGGAATTGCCAATCCGCTGTTCCAGGATGGATTTATTGAAGTTCCGGACAAACCAGGACTTGGAATTGATGAGCTAAACGAGGAATTGATTGCAGAGCATCTTCACAGGAAATACACTGGACAATGGGAATCTACAGATCAATGGGATCATGAATGGGCCAATGACCGGGAATGGAGTTGATAATATGTTTGATTTAACTGGAAAAACAGCATTGGTTACCGGTTCCACCAGGGGATCGGATATGCCATTGCCTCCTGTTTGTGACACATGGCGCTGCGGTATTTGTACATGGTTCCAGAAGCCTGGAAAAATGCAAAAAGGCGGCTTCCGGTATTCCGGGCTCACGGCCGGTTACGGCGGATTTATCAGAGGTTGGAAGCTGCAGCAATTTATATCGTAAAACTGGCGATGTCGATATTCTGGTTTTGAATGCATCTGTTCAGGTTCGGAAGCCATGGAAGCAGATTACATCTGAGGAATTTAATTTACAGGTTCATGTAAACTTGCTGAGTACTCTGGAATTAATGCAGCTGTATGGAGATCACATGGCAAAAACAGGGCTGGGGAAGAATCGTCGCGATAGGAAGTGTACAGCAGTATAAACCACATCCTGATATGGGGAGTTTATGCCGCGACAAAGGCTGCGCAGTATAATCTGGTTAGAAATGTTGCAAAACAGATGGCCTCCCGTGGTGTAACTGTCAACAATATTTCTCCGGGAGTTATTGCGACACCGAGAAATGAGTCGGTTCTGTCTGATCCGAGTATTTAAAGAAAGTAATGGACGGAATTCCATGTGGTTACGCGGGGCGGGCAGAGGACTGCAGTGGAGGTGTACTGCTTCTGTGTTCGGAGGAAGGGGGCGCTATATAACAGGGACGGACCTGGTGATTGACGGAGGTATGCATCTATGAGATATAATGTACGTGAGGAGATACTGGCTCTGACTCCTGAATGGAAAGGGGAACGTTTTGCTGATGGAAGGCCGAAAGTGCCTGATTATTATCTTGAGGCGTTACGGGGAATGACGCTGGAAGAAATCTGGAAACCTCTTTTTTTGTAAAGGGCTATGACAATCAGTTTGAGGGAAAACTTAAACGCCTGCATGATGATGAGAGAAAATTAATCGGCAGAGCAGTCACAGCAGCGTTCGTTCCGACAAGACCTGACCTTCATCAGGTGTGCTTTCAAGCGAAGAGGAATGGAAGAAGGGCGTAAGGGAAATTATAATCAGTGGGTGATCGACAGTCTGGTTGAAGGCGATGTTGTGGTTGCAGATATGTATGATAAAATCTATAAAGGGACCTTTGTGGGAGGTAATTTAGCCACGGCAATCCAGACGAAAACAAAGACCGGAGGAGCTGTGATATGGGGCGGCGTGCGCGATTTGGAACAGATGAGAAAAGTGGAGGGATTCCAGGCTTATTACCGGGGGATTGATCCTACGCCAATCAGAGACTTTGTTATGACCGGATTTAATACGGTCATTCGGTTTGGAAATGCAGTCTGCCGTCCCGGGGATATTGTATTTGCCGATTACAGCGGAGTGTTCTTTATTCCGAGCCACGAGGTGGAAGAGGTGGTTAATGGCGCAGCAAAGACTCATATTAAGGATATCTTCGGTTTTTGAAATGATCACACAAAATATTTTTACGACGGCTCAGATAGACCGGAATACCTGGACGGAGGAAATGCTGGATCAGCTTGTTGCATTTATCAGAGAAGATCCTCAGGGAATAGAGTACAGAGAATTGGATTGGTCTAAAGAATACGATCTGGCACGTCACGGAGATCCCAATGATACTCAGACTGCTCTATACAATCAGAGGTGGGATATGATGAAAAACAGATTATTTATCGGAACGTATACGCAGCAGAACAGCAGAGGGATTTATCAGATTATTGTGGACATGGGGTATGCGCAGGAGGGGCCGCTAAAGCTTGTAGCAGAGATGATATCACCCACTTGTCTTCTTTTGTCCCAAAATGAAAAAAGTATTGTATGCTGTTTCAGAGGCACAGCCGGGGATTCGTGGAGAGATTGCGGCCTTTCACTGTACAGACAAAGGGCTTACACTGATTAATAAGGTACTGGCGCCGGGGGCCGGGCTGGTTCACGCGGCGCTCGATCCGGAAGAAAAGCTTTTATTTGCCGTGAGCTATCGGGATGCGAGTATTTTAATGTATGAACTCAGAGAGGACGGCGGGATCGGGGAACTGCTGGATGAAAAGATTCATACGGGACAGGGACGTGATCCGGTAAGACAGGAGAAGGCTCATGCGCATTCTGTATGGTTTACACCGGACGGGAAGAGGATATGTGTGTGTGACCTGGGGATAGACCGCCTGGTTGTCTATGAAGTGAACTATTCCTGTATGAAACTGGAAGAAAAAGAGGAACTGGGCGTCACATTTCCACAGGGATCAGGGCCGAGACATATGGTCTTTCATCCAAATGGCAGTGTTGCCTATGTCCTGGCAGAACTTTCTTCTGAGATTTTTATCCTGGACTATAATACAGAATCAGGCTTTAAGATTGTTGGTAAAAAGAAAATTCACTTTGCCGGTATGAGGGATATTCCATAGGCGCCGCCATACGGATCAGTGGGGACGGTAAATATCTCTACAGTTCTAACCGTGGGGCTGATGATATTGCAGTATACCGGATATCCGATGAAGGGCAGATAAAACGCCTTTTTAATATATCCTGTAAAGGAAAGCATCAGAGATTTTATTCTTGCCTCTCGGGACAGATACTTATTATGCGCTAATCGTGATACGGACAATATTACGGTTTATTTAAGAGACAGTGAAACCGGAAGATTCAGTTATCTACGGAAATAAAAGGGATAAGTATGCCGGTCTGTGTTGTAAATACGCAGTTGGATAAAGAAAATTAGCAGGAACGCATAACGTCAGCCTCGGTTTTGTGGCTGACGTTTTTTCCGGAAAGTTGTCGGTTGAGTATGCAGAATAAAAGTATCTGCCATGAATGTGCATGGTGCCGGTTATAGATTTATGGAAGGCTGGTTAGTATTATAAAAGTGCAGGCAGGATTTCCAGCTAATATATTGATTATAGATGCAGAATGAGCCGCTTGTTTAAGCAGCAATAAAAACTATTTGCATTTTTCGTCAAAAAATTTTATAATAAATGTTAACTATGTTTTAAATGAAACGATAAGTTGCGAAAAGGTGACAGTATATGGCAGATGAATCAACCATGGAAAAACTGAATAAGACTCCATTGGGAGTTGGAAGGGTTGACGGTGCGATGGAGATCAAGTCGCCTAATGATGAGGAACTGGAGGCACCGGCAGATTTTACCAGTCCCGAGGTACTGTATCAGGAATTGATCGCCAGTATCCGGAGATACCATCCTTCCGATGATATCAGCATGATCGAAAAGGCCTATCATGTCGCTGATAATTTTCATAAGGAGCAGAAGAGAAAGTCGGGTGAACCGTATATCATTCACCCTCTTTGTGTTGCGATTATTCTGGCCGACTTAGAGATGGATAAGGAGACGATCGCAGCAGGGATTCTTCATGATGTGGTGGAAGACACGGTTATGACCCTGGATGAGCTGGGAAAAGAGTTTGGGGAAGAGGTGGCGCTTCTTGTCGACGGCGTCACGAAGCTGACTCAGTTGTCCTGGTCCATGGATAAGATGGAGCTGCAGGCCGAGAATCTGAGGAAGATGTTCCTGGCCATGGCAAAGGATATCCGTGTCATCATCATTAAACTGGCGGACCGTCTCCATAACATGAGAACGCTCCAGTATATGAAGCCGGAGAAGCAAAGGAAAAAGCCCGTGAAACGATGGAGATCTACGCGCCCATTGCCCACCGGCTTGGTATTTCCAAAATTAAGATCGAACTGGATGATTTGTCCTTAAAATATTTGCAGCCGGACGTATATTACGATCTGGCTGAGAAGATTTTTAAAGAAAGATGCCAGAGAGTCATTTGTAAAGAGCATCGTGGATGAGGTGCAGGAACATTTAAAGGAGGCCTCCATTGTAGCCAAGGTAGATGGAAGAGTGAAGCATTTCTTCAGCATCTATAAAAAGATGGTGAACCAGAATAAGACTCTCGACCAGATTTACGATCTGTTTGCCGTGAGGATTATTGTGGACAGCGTCAAGGATTGTTATGCGGCGCTGGGCGTCATCCATGAACTGTATAAGCCGATTCCAGGGACGATTTCAAGGATTATATCGCCATGCCGAAGCCCAATATGTACCAGTCACTCCATACGACACTGATCGGAAGCAATGGACAGCCGTTCGAGATTCAGATCCGTACGTATGAGATGCACCGGACTGCGGAATACGGTATTGCTGCTCACTGGAAGTACAAGGAGAGCGGAAGCGGCCAGGTGGCTGCAGGCAAGGAAGAGGAGAAGTTAAGCTGGCTGCGCCAGATTCTGGAATGGCAGAAAGACATGTCGGACAACAAGGAATTCTTAAACATGGTCAAGGGCGATTTGGACCTGTTTTCCGACAGTGTTTACTGCTTCACTCCATCCGGCGATGTCAAGAATCTTCCAAGCGGTTCCACACCCATTGACTTTGCATACTCCATCCACAGCGCGGTAGGAAACAAGATGGTTGGAGCGCGGGTGAACGGCAAGCTGGTGAACATCGACTATGTCATTCAGAACGGGGACCAGATCGAGATTATCACCTCCCAGAATTCTAAGGGACCCAGCCGCGACTGGCTGAAACTCGTCAAGAGCACACAGGCCAAGAATAAGATCAACCAGTGGTTCAAGAGCGAGCTCAAGGAGGATAATATTCTCCGGGGCAAAGAGATGGTGGACCGCTACTGCAAGGCGAAGGGAATCGTCTATTCCGACATTAATAAGCCGGAATATCAGGATAAAGGTTATGAAGCGCTATGCGTTCCGCGACTGGGATTCCGTGCTGGCATCGATCGGCCACGGCGGCCTCAAAGAGGGACAGGTCATCAACAAGATGCTGGATGAACGGGCGAAAAAGATGAAGAAAGAGGTCACCGATACCACGATTTTAAATGATATCGAGGACATGAGTAATAAACTGCCTGTCAACAAACGCACAGCAAGAGCGGCATCGTAGTCAAGGGAATCCATGATCTTGCGGTCCGTTTTTCCAAATGCTGCAGTCCGGTACCGGGCGATGAGATCGTAGGCTTTGTCACACGCGGCCGTGGAATCTCCATCCACAGAACCGACTGCGTGAACGTCATCAATCTCCCGGAAGATGAGAGGAGCCGTTTGATCGACGCGGAATGGCAGACACCGGAGGGCGACGATACGAAGGAACGCTACTCCACGGAGATCAAGATCTATGCCAACAACCGGATCGGCATGTTTGCGGACATATCCAAGGTGTTTACGGAACGCCAGATCGATATCACATCCATGAATTCCAGAACGAACAAAGCAGGGAAAGGCTACCATCACGATGACTTTTGATATTCATCGGCGTGGAGGAGCTGAACCGGCTGACCGATAAACTGAGACAAATTGAAGGTGTAATTGATATAGAGAGGACTGCGGGATAACGCAGTTCTCTTGTTTCATAGGATAACGCAGTTTTCTCTTTCTTAAATACCAGCGGAGAGAAGGATAAACGTATGAGCAATTTCAGAATCAGAACGTGTACTGTAGGTATGGTCGGGACTAACTGCTACCTGGTTTACCGGGAAGATTTAAAAGGGCGGTAATCGTGGACCCGGGAGATAACGGAGCCCATATCCTGAATACGTGCAGGGAGTGTGGGATTATTCTGGAGGCGGTTGTGCTGACCCACGGCCATTTTGATCATATTTTAGCGGTGGAGGAGATCCGCCGTGCATTTAAGGAGATAACCGTTTACGCCGCTGAGAAGGAAGCGAAGCTTCTGGGCGATCCACGGCTTAACCTGACCGCCTCCTATGGAACCGGAGTTACACTGAGCCCGGACCATTTAGTAAAGGATGGGGGATGTCCTGGAGCTTGCCGGTTTCAAATGGCAGGTTATAGAGACTCCCGGCCATACGGCGCGGGCTCCATGTGCCTGTGGATAGAAGAGGAGGAGGTTCTGATATCCGGTGATACGTTATTTGCGGAATCCCTGGGACGGACCGATTTCCCCGACGGGAAGCTCTGCTGATATCATACGCTCGATCAAAGAACGATTATTCGTACTTCCGGATGACACGATGGTTTATCCGGGACACGGGAGCCGACTACCATCGGACATGAGAAAACCCATAATCCGGTCGCATTTTACAATAGATAGGAACGAACATACCATGATAGGAATTATATTAGACGACAACGCTACGAGCAGGATATCCGGGAACTGCTCATGGCTTTTACCGGGAGAGACATATATTCATGAAGAAAGGGACGGGGATGAGATGCCCTGTTTCTCTGTATATGGGAACAACAGGAGGAAACCGGTATTCCCTGACCGTCAGAGAGTATGGGGAAGATGGTGAAATGCTGGAGAACAAGGCATCCGTGGAGGCGGATTTTTCCAATCGTTTTGAGACAAAAACCGGATTAAACGCATGCTTTACGGCCTGCTCTCGGAAAAGACGAAGAAAGAGCTGCCCTGGGGACGCTTACTGGAATCCGTCCGACGAAGATTGCCATGACGAAGCTGACAGGAAGGGAAAAAGGAGGACGAGATCCGTTCCTATATGAAGGAGACTTACTTAGCCAGCGACGCGAAGATCGATTTGAGTATCGAGATTGCTGAGCGGGAGCGGGAGCTTCTGTCCGCAATCGATTATGAACACGGCTACAGCCTGTATGTCGGAATCCCGTTCTGCCCCACGACGTGCCTTTACTGTTCCTTTACCTCATTCCCTATTAAAAACTGGGAAAAGCGGATGGAAGAATATTTAACAGCGCTGTTTAAGGAGATGGACTATGTGGCCCGAAACCATGGCAGGCCGAACCCTTGATACCGTATACTTTGGCGGCGGAACTCCGACATCGCTGTCGGCGGAACACTTAGAGCGGGTGATGGAGAAGCTAAAGACCACATTTGATTTTTTCAGAAGTGAAGGAATTTACGCTAGAGGCCGGCAGGCCGGACAGTATCACAGAGGATAAATTAAAGGTTCTTCTGGATTACGGGTTACCCGCATCTCTATCAATCCCCAGACTATGAAGCAGGAGACTCTGGATTTAATCGGCCGCCGCCATACGGTGGATCTGGTTAAAGAAAATACCGTCTCGCCCGGGAAATGGGATTCGATAATATCAATATGGATCTGATTATCGGACTCCCGGAGGAGGATTTGGAAGACGTCCGCCGGATCATGGAGGAAATCAAAGCGTTTGATCCGGACAGCATCACCGTTCACTCTCTGGCGATCAAGCGTGCAGCCCAGGCTTAACATGTTTAAGGAAAAATACGGGGATTTAAAGATAACAAACACCCAGGATATGATCGATTTAACTGCCGCTTCCTATGCCCGCGAGATGGGACAGGAGCCCTACTATTTATACCGCCAGAAAAACATGGCCGGTAATTTTGAAAAAATGTGGGGTATCCAGGCCGGGAAAAGCGTGTATCTATAACATTCTGATCATGGAAGAAAAGCAGACGATTGCCGCCTGCGGAGCGGGAACCACGACGAAGGTGGTATTCCCGCGGGAGAACCGGCTGGAACGGGTGGAAAATGTAAAGGATGTGGAGCAGTATATTGCCAGAATTGATGAGATGCTGGAGCGGAAGGAAAAACTGCTTGGGAAGATCGTTTAGTGTCTGCGGGCAGCAGGTTACAGGGGAAGAGATTGAAAAAGGCAGCGGTCTATTGTAACACAGACAGTCACGAGAGTTTCTATTGTGTTTATTTCAGCAATTGTTCTGTTGACGATTGTGTTTACCATATTTATCGGAAGATACATGAGAGAAAATATTCTCAGGAGTAAAGAGGAACAGCTGGTTACTGTGGCGGATACGCTGGACAGCCGGCTGAAGAGCCTGGAGGAGCCCGTTTGTAACGCTGTCGGGATACACGCCGGCGGTCAGGCTGCTGCGGACATTATGCTCTATACTCCCCGAGTGGATGCAGGCGGTGCGCAGTGTTGATTCATTTTTGACCAATATGAATCTGTTCAGTGATTATATAACCGATGTGCTATTCATACAGCCGGACTCCACCGTTGTGTACAGCATGAACGATATTCTGCGAAGCGGTTACGATTACGTCAATGCAGAATGGTTTTTAGAGGCGTCCGCCAGGGATAAACCCTTTGTTAAATATGCGTCTCCCCACGGGAGAGACCATATGTATGAGAATAAGGGGCCATATCAGACGGATTGTTACGGCTTTCTATCCGGTCCGCCAGTCGGATCAGCTGCTGGGCTATATTATGATGGAGTGCGATTTGGACAAACTGACGGATTTCTTTTTCCGCAGAGCAGATCTCCGATTCCGGTTTTGTCATTCTTGACGAGAATAACCGGATTATCCTGGACTATAAGGAGGGGCGGACCGGGCTGGAACAGCTTGGGAGAGTCGACCTTTTGACCGTCTCTCTGCGGGGGAGTGTGAGACGGTGCAGACGGACCGGTCTGTCTATATCGGTAAAAAACTGTCGAACCGGTGGACGATGGTATCGGAGAACAGCCTGGACATTGTCACGCGTCCCATCGGGCAGCTGCTCGCGGTAGTGGCAGCGATCATGGCGGTGGTCCTGATGATTTAGGTCTCGTCTCAGCCTATAACAGTCGCCTGATCAAGCGGCCTTTCAACGCCCTGATTCAGAGAATTGTTTCCTATGACGGAAGCCGCTCCACGGCTGTTGCAGGCTTTGAACATGCGCCGCAGGAGCTGGCTGTCATACGGACCCGGTTCGAGGAGATGGCGGATCATATGAACGATTGATCAATGACGTCTACGTGGCGAAGCTGAAGCAGAAGGAGGCGGAACTGAGGCGCTGACCAATCAGATCAACCCCCCACTTCTGTACAATGTATTTCCAGCTGATCCAGGCAAAGGCTGTCCTGGCGGACAATCTAGAGATTGAAGAGATGATCCAGGCGCTCAGCCGTATGATGCGCTACACGATGGAACGGAAGAGGAGCGGGTACCTTTAGAGAAGAACTTGCGTATACCGACGATTATCTCATGTTTTATAAAAAGCGTTTTCTTCTATGTTTACCTATGAGATTATCTGCGATCCGGAACTCTGACTGCCTGACCTGTAAATTTATACTTCAGCCGGTCGTGGAAAACTGTTTTAAGCACGCGCTTAAGAACCGGACGGGAGGCGTGATCGCCATCCGCGCTGAGAAAAGTGGCAGCGATATCGTGATATCAGTGAGGGATAACGGATGCGGCATGAGCGGCGAGACTCTGGCCATGCTTCGCAGCCGGATGAACGGCCAGGCGGATGCCGGGGGAATCGGGATCGTCAACACGAATTCCCGGCTGCGATTAACCTATGGCGAGGCGTACGGCATTACCATTGACAGCAGAGAGGCGGAGTATACGGAGGTTATGCTCCGTATCCCATACGAAACCGTATAATTGGGGGAAATTATGTATAAGGTTTGTTTTGTGGATGACGAGACGATTAACTATCAGCTCTTTGAAAAGATGGTTCCCTGGGAAGAAAAAGGTTTTTTGATCGCGGGAACCGCGGCCGACGGCCTGGAAGCGCTTCAGATGTATGAGCAGGTCCAGCCCGATTTGATCTTCATGGATATCCAGCTTCCGCTCATGGATGGCCTGGAGTGTGTCCGTGTATCCGGGAAGAGAATCAGGAGGTCCAGATCGTGATTGTCAGCGCATACAGCGACTTTTCGTATGCACAGAAGGCAATCCGCTACGGCGTTCAGGATTTTCTGTTAAAACCGGTGAGCCGTATGATGTTAAAACCAGCAGGTGGATAAGATTAAAAAGACGCTGGATGCGAGGAAACAGCCGGATAGAGCCCCTGGATCTCTATTCCAATCCGTACGTGGATGAGATGAATCAGGTGTTCGCCTGCATTTCTCAGAATGCGGATGGCCAGATGCCGCCGCTTAAGTACCTGCCAGAATTAAATGCTGTATATTGCCAGATTCTGCGCCCATTTTCCGGAGACGGGGGACCGGCGGCAAAGCTTTAAGGAGCTGTCGGCAGAGCTGGCTGCGGTAAGTGACGGCTCACAGGGGCTGGAATGCGGTTTTTATTCTGTCGGGAACCTCCCTCTATTTGGGATACGGCGGCGCGGCGCCAGGAGAGGCGGCGGTGCAGACCATAACCGGATTTTTTCAGGAGCACGGATACGCTGCAGAGCTTTACTTATGGAAACAGGGAGAAGGTTCGTGGAGTCTGTGCGAGTTTCTGGCGAGGTCCCATACGCTGGAGAACTACGGTTTTTATGAAAAAATACGGCAGAGCCTATGAGATAGAAGAATATCCATTTCAGGAGACGGAGCTGACACTGCGCCGTTAGACGGACTGATCGTGGAGGCGCTGGCGGAGAACACGCCGGAGAAACTGCTGGATTTTATAGACGGTCAGTTCTCAGCAGCCAGGAGAGGGCTGGTCTCACCCCGCCTCTTAAAGAATTTCGCGCTGGATGTTCTCGTCAAAATGAAGTTCTGCTTAAAAAGTTCGCTCCCTGAGGAATCGTTCGGCCTTATGAGGAATCTCCGCATGGAGAAGATCTATGATACCGTCAGCTGCGATGCTCTGAAGCGTATCGTATGCCAGAGGGTTGAGGATGGTTTTAAAGAACTGGACCGCACGATTCTCCAGGCCGGCAAGGGGGAACAGATTGTATTTAAGGCAAATTCATTTGCGGAGCTGAAATTTTCGGACCCGGGCTTCGGTCCTCATGGCGGCAGACTTTATCGGAATCAGCAAAACTATTTTACCAGCCTGTACAAGGAAAAAAGGCCGGGATCGGGTACTGGGACTATGTCACAAAGCTGCGGATGCAGAAGGCTAAGGAGCTTTTAACGACCACGGAGGATACCATCGGAGCCGTTGCCAGGGCGATTGGATATGAGAGCGAGTACCATTTTTCACGGAAATTCAAAGAGTATACAGGCAGTCGCCCAATCGGTACCGCAGGCAGCAGTAACCCTGCATAGTAGTTTTGAGCAAAGGAACCGTAGTTTTTGGCAGGAACCGCGGCCGTACCTGCTGATAAGAAGCAAAGATCCCCGAGTATTACGCATTTAGAAATGGGCCCTGGAAGGATATAATGGACTTATCAAAGAAAAGGGAGGGTTCCTGAAATGAAAAGAGGAGCATTATTCTTAGCAGGTGTATTAACAGTATCGGCGATTTTCCGCCTGCGGCGGCCAGGAAAGCGGCGGTTCGGCCGGTTCTAAGGACAAAGGCTGCAGCGGAGAGCACGACGGAGGGCAAGGCACAAAGATTCCGGGGAAAAGGTTACTATCAGCCTATTATCCTGGAATACGGATGAGATCCTGGGGAGAGTTTATTGCAGGATTTGAACAGGAGAATCCTAATATAAAATTGATCTTCAGTACGTTCCCCCCAGTATGTGGACAAATTCAGTGTTCTGGCGGCTTCCGGGCAGATGACTGATATGTTCTATATCGCGGCGGAGAACAAGCAGGAGGTAATAAGCAAAGGGGGTAGCGGAAGATATCAGCGATATGGAGATATTCTCAAGAATTGATCCGGCGACGTCGGCGACCTATGGGAAAAGACGGGAAGATATACGGTTACTCTCCGGATATGGATTGGAGGAATCTTCTATAACAAAGATTTATTTGAACAGGCCGGGAATCGAAAAAGAGCCGGAGACATGGCAGGAATTTGTGGACTGCGCGGCAAAACTTAAGGCAATTGGAGTGGAACCGTATCTGGATGATGCCGATAATGTCCATAATCTGGCTCAGGATTTATACCAGTGCAGCGTAATCAGCCAGGAACCGGACGCAGATGTCCAGATCAACGAGGGAGTCCAACGTTCCAGGAAAATATACAGAAACGCTGGCTCTGGTACAATGATATGATTGCGGGCGGGAGCCAGATGGCGCTTGGACTGAACAGCGACCAGGTGATTGATATGTTTGCAAACGGCGAGGTTGCCATGATGCACGGAGGTCCATGGAACATAGCCACAATTGAGCAGAAGAATCCGGATATGAATTACGTCATTTTCGCACTTTCTGACAGTAACGGAAACCGTGTTCTCCCTGGCGCTGTGAATGTGGGATTATCCATCAGTACCACTTCCGCGCATAAAGATGCCTGCCGTGCATTTATCGAATATATGGCAAGGGACGAAAATATTGTGAAATGGCAGAAGGTTACCAATAATGCGATTATCGTGGAAGGAATCGACTATACCATGGGAACCGTCTTTGAAATTCAAAGAAGATGCGGTTACGGGCAGTTTCTATCTGCCTCAGATTGTATGGAATAATTCCTCCGGTATTTACAAGGAATTCTTATCCGGTATCCAGGATACCATCACGGGAGCTGATACGATTGAAAATATACCTGTGAGACTTGATGAAAAACAGGCGGAGTTAAGTCAATAGCTTTCATCGTGTAAGAGCTAATAGCTTTGCAAAAGGAACATTTTTGCGGCACCCCTACCCATTTTCAGGAAAGGATGATTAAAATGAAGGCTAAACTGAGAAAAGAACTGCCGTACCTGCTGTTTATTCTTCCGGCGTTTATTGTATACACGATACTTACAGTAATACCGCTGGTTCAGACACTGGGCCTGTCTTTTACAAATTGGGATGGATATTCCATGAGCAACTTAAGCTTTACCGGACTTAAAAATTTCAAGCTGGTATTTGCAGACCGGTCTATGAAGACAGCGCTTTTGAATACGTGTTTTTACAGCATCGTATTTCCGTTAGTGACTACTGTATTTGCCATCCCACTGTCGCTGGTGTTAATTCCGGGATGAAGACGAAGAACCTTCAGAGAGCCGTATTCTTTTTCCCGTCGGTTCCCAGCGCCATTATTCTGGGCTATTTATGAGGGCCTATATCCTGTCGCCGACGGGCAACGGGCTGTTAAATAAGCTGCTGGGCCTGTTCGGAATCAATCCGGTTATGTGGCTGGCGGTTCCGAAATGGGCCATGTTTTCCGTACTCTTGTCAACCTATGGAGCGTCGTGGGATGGCACGCCTGTATCTATCTGGCGCAGCTTCAGAGCATTCCAACGGAGTATTATGAGGCCGCCAACGTGGATGGGGCGACTGCATGGCAGAAATTCCGGTACATTACATTTCCCATGCTGGCCTCGGCCATGACGGTGAGCGTCATGCTTCTGCTCTTAAATTCCATGAAGCTTTATGATCTGCCGTTTGCACTGACCAGCGGAGGCCCCGGCACGTCGACGACACTCGTCTCGCAGATCATTATCAAAACAGGTTTTGTGGAAAAATCCTATGGAAAGGCGACTGCCATGTCGACAATTTTCTTTGTCTTCATTGCGATTGTCAGTGTGATCCAGTTAAAGCTGATGAAGAAACGGGAGGTGGAGTAAATGGTAAAAAAGAGGAAAGTAAAAAGTATTCTGGGTGAAGCGGCAATGCTGGGAGTCTGTGTGATCTTCTTTATCCCGTTTTATTACCTTCTCGTCAACACGTTCAAGCCGGCCAGGGGAAGCGACCGTGTCCCCCCTCTCTCTTCCCATTCAGAGTTTTACCCTGGATTTATACAAGGAGGCGCTTCACACGATCAATTTCTGGAGCAGCTTTGGTCATTCAATTCTGATTACGGTGGTATCGGTCGTGATTATCATTTCCATTGGTTCCATGGCTTCCTACGCCATAAGCAGGAGAAAAAACAGACTGACCCAGTTTCTGTTCTTCTACTTTCTGGTTGGTTTTATGGTTCCGGTGCAGACGACGCTGATTCCGCTGTTTAACTTAATGTCGTCTCTGAAGCTGCAGAACTCGGTGGCGGGTATGATTGTGCTGTACTCCAGCTGGTGTAATTTCGCCATGTTCATGTATCAGGGCTTTTGGGCGGAGTGCCGAAGGACCTGGAGGAAGCGGCCCTGATCGACGGGGCCAATCTCTGGAAATTATTCTGGAAGATTGTATTCGCTGCTGAAGCCGGTTACGACTACCATTGTGATCTTTGATGTGATGTGGATCTGGAATGATTTCATGTCGCTGTATTTATTTATCAGCTCTTCGGATAAGTTTACGCTGATTATGGAGGTGTATAAGGGCGTCGGGCAGTTCGCCAATAACTGGACCGTGATGCTCTGCACCATGGTGATCGTGCTGATCCCAATTACGATTTTCTATGTGGCGATGCAGAAGCATATTATAGCGGGGAATAACGAGCGGGCGGTCAAAGGCTGAGTTGCCTGAGTTTACCGCCGCGTGACGGGGCTGTACTCCCGTAACTCTGAGTATCAGGAGACTGAGGGGGGTACGCGATGAGAACAGGAGGTTGATGGAAGATGGAAAACAGAGTGATACCCCAGGCACCGCTGTTTCGCGATCCGATTTACGACGGCGCCGCGGATCCGGTAATTATCTGGAATAAACAGGAACAGAGCTGGTGGATCATTTTATACAAACAGAAGGGCGGCAGGGGTGAACCATGGAGTTTCCTACATGCACGGCAGCGATATCGGGATTGCCAGCTCTGCTGACTGCGGCAGGACGTGGACGTATCGCGGGATCGCCGGGGGCTTAGAGTATGAAAAGGAAGAAATACATACTGGGCGCCGGAGATTATCGAACACGAGGATTTACCATATGTATGTGTCGTACGTGAGAGGGATTCCGACAACGTGGGAATGCCCGCGGACGATTCTCCACTATATCAGCGAGAATTTATGGGACTGGAAGCTGGAAGGGCCGCTTTCCCCTCCTCCGACCGGGTGATCGACGCCTGCGTGGTACGTTTACCGGATGGGACGTGGAAAATGTGGTATAAGGATGAGGTTCATGACAGCCATACCTATACGGCGTTCAGCGAAGATCTTTACCACTGGACGGCGGGCGGACCGAGATCACGGACTGCGCCCATGAAGGGCCCAATGTATTTTTCTTTTAAAAATCATTACTGGATGATTACCGACCCGTGGGAAGGGCTGGGAGTCTACCGGAGTGATGATATGAAGCATTGGACGCGCTGCCCCAATATACTGGCACAGCCGGGCAGCAGGACCGATGACGGAACGATAGCGGCCCATGCCGATGTACTGGTTCATAAGGGCAGGGCTTATATATTCTATTTCACACACCCGGAAGTGAGCCGGAAGAACGGAACAACCCGGATTTTTGTCTGGGAATACAGACACAGGAGGACTTCCCCTGCAGGCCGCGGAGCTGACTGTGGCGGAGGATCATCTGGAGTGTGACAGGGATCGTGTGGAGATGGATTTGGGGGCAGAAGGATAGAGGACAGAGGCAGCCATAATCTGAGAAAGGTTTATGGCTGTCTCTTTTTCCTATCACTTAGAAAAACCCTGTTTGCACTGAAAATCAAAATCAGGTACACTCTAGTTACAATATTAAGGCCTTAAGAACTAAACCACAAAGGGGGAAATTTCTTTATGAACGAGAAAACCACAGGTTTTCAGGACAAGCTTTATGAAGTACATGATGCCCATTGCCAACTGGGTAGAGAAAAACAACTGGCTCCAGGCAATCAAAGACGGTATGATCGCGGACATTCCGGTCATCATCATCGGATCTATCTTTCTTCTGCCGATCGCGCTGAACAACTTAATCGCTTCCGGGCCGATCCATGATTTTATCTCCGCCCATATGGGCGTGCTGACGTATGCGGCCGGCTTTACCAACGATTTACTGTCAATCTTCGCGGCGTTCTTCATTGCTACGGCTTTGGCAAAGAGATACGGTGTCCACAATACACAGACCGGGATCACGGCGATCATCGTTCATCTGATCCTTTCCGCCGTTTCCATCGAGGGTGGAATCAGCACTGAGTTTTTAGGTGCTTCGGGCCTCTTTACCAGTATTATTTCCGGTATTATGAGTGTGGAGATTACACGGTTTTAATTAAGCATAATGTAATTATCAAGCTGCCGTCGTCAGTGCCGCCAATGGTAGAGAGAGCTTTGCCCCCTGATTCCTCTGGTAGTCAATGTTATTGTGGCAGTTGCCATCGCTAATATCTCGATTGCTGTTACCGGACTTGCATTCCCGGCAGCTATTATGAATCTCTTAGCTCCGGCTATCAACACCATGGATACGCTTCCGGCACTGCTGATCGTTATCTTCCTGACACAGTTTTTATGGTTTTCGGCCTTCACGGACCGTCCATCACCTCTGCGGTGTGGGCTTCATTTGCAATCGCTTACCAGGCAGAAAATATGGCTAATTACGCATCGGGTGCTCCGGTTACCCACATCTTCACCTATGGACTCTACTATAATTTTCCTTCAGGTAGCAGGTTCCGGATTGACATTGGGCCTTGTCTTATTTATGATGAAGTCAAAGGCGAAATCGTTTAAATCCATCGGTGTGGCGTCACTCGTTCCATCTATCTTTGGAATCAATGAGCCGGTTATCTTCGGCCTCCCGATTCTGCTGAACCCGTATATGTTCATTCCGTTCGTATTCGGACCACTGCTCATTACCGTTCTTACATACTTCAGCATGAAGGTGGGGCTGGTTGGCTATCCGGTGGCAGCACCTCCAGGATTCTTGCCTCCGGGCGTAGGCGCGTTCCTTACAACGTATGACTGGAGAAGCGTGGTTCTCGTATTTGTATCACTGATTCTCATGGCACTGATTTATTATCCATTCTTCAAGATGATGGAAAAAGACGAATTGAAGAGAGAAGCCCAGAGCGAAGGAGATAAACAGAACATGGTATTTACAAAAAGGCAGACAGAGATTATAGAGTATATCATGAATAATGTGTCAGGAATCACGGGTGATAAACTGGCAAAGTATTTTCGGGGTGTCGTCGCGAACCATCAGGAATGACATCCTTCAGATAAACTCGGCCTTAAGCGGCAGTCTGTCTCTCTCTGCCAGACGGAGGGGGCGAACGGCATACCCCTCCATAAAAGCCTCGAAACGAATCGGTTACTATATCACACAGGAGGATATGGAGGACTTTCGGGCAGTGTTAGAGGGAGGCGATGACAGAGCCTGGGTCATCGCTCCCCACAACCGCGGCTACGCGATTCTGGGCCACGCCCTGGAGAACGGAAGGCGCAATTTATACGATCTGGAAGAGGAGCTGTTCTTATCCCAGACAGCGCTTCGGGGAAGAAGTGCAGAAGCTTCGGAAGATGCTGGAAGATAAGATGGACTGGACGGTCCTGTTTCTGGAAGGAAGCCAGGTCCGGATCGTGGAAAATGAAGAAAAGATACGATTATCTATTTTTAACATTATCAAATATGAAGTCCAGACTCATACGGATTTTAACAGTGATTATCTGGGACTGATTTTTCGCGGCGAATATGACCGCGTGGGTATGAAACTTTGTAAATGCGGTTAAAAACTACTTTGGAAGCCACGAGATTCTGGTGTCAGACGCCAGCCTTTACATGGTGGCCAACGCTATTTATGCGACCATCATGAGAAAGCGCCAGGGCCATGAGCTGACCGGCTTAAAGGCAGAGGAGTTCGTGGTAGAGGTTCTGACCAATCTTTTGTACCATTTGAAGGCGCAGAAGGTGGAACTGACCGAGAGCGACGAAGCACTGCTTAAGATATTCCTGTATTCCATAAGGCTCGTCCAGAGCGAGGAGAATACGAGGGCCAGCGCTTTGAGCGGCGTCATCTTAAATGAGTTCTGCCAGGAAGTATTAAATAAATACAGCTTTGACTTACATCAGTCCGACAGAGCTGTTCAATAATATGGCGCTTCATTTAGAGTATTTAATCCGCCGGATCGATACGGGCTACCGGATCGATAACCCGGATTCTGCAGGACATCAAGACTCAGTATCCGTATGCCTACGAAATTGCGATTCTTCTCGTACCGATCATGTTCAAGTACAAGAGTATTCCCATCCGCGACGAAGAGATTGCCTATATGGCCCTGTACGTGGCCTATTTCCTGGAAAAGGTAAACCGGCGGTTAAAGACCGTGATCATCAACGCTCCGAGACAGAGTGTCTGCGCCATGGTGTGCAGCTGGTTAAATGATCATTTCCAGAATCAGATTGAGATCGTAAAGGTCCTTCCGAAGCACCAGCTGGACCAGTACGTGAAGGACCATCCGGTGGACTTGGTTATTTCCACGGAAGGGCAGAGAGTGAATACGGAGATTCCCGTATTCCGGATCAATGGAATTGCAAACCAGCAGGACTACTCGGCGCTAAACGGATTTATCAGACGCATGAGGGTGAGCAGGCGGTTCAGTGTCATCGTCAACAAATACTTTGATACCAGGTGTGTCAAGATCTTTGCAAAAGGACGGCGGGACCGCAAAATGGAACGGCAGTGTTTCCTTTGAAACGGTTATCGGGACGCTTTCAGAGAAGTTTAAAGAGCAGGGTAAGATCGAGTCAATGGAAGAATACGTGGAAGACGTACTGTCGAGGGAAGTCAATTATCCACTGTGATCGGAGAATCCGTGATGATTCCCATCCGCTCATGACGTTTGCGAAGGAGACCGCGGTAGCGGCGGCTATCTTAAAACCGCCCATCACCGTCTGCAGGAAGGCAGTGAAGGTTATCTTCCTCCTGGCCATTGAGGGACGGCCCAATGACGACGTGAGTATTCTGTTTGAGTTCTTCAAACAGGTGGCCATGAATGAAAATCTGGTACACACGCTGTATGAGGCGGCGGATGAAAAAGACTTTTAAACCGTTTGATCAGTATATCCACTTCCATTGAGCTTTTTAAGAGTGGGTTTTGTTGATAGAAATTTTAAAATAAAGCAGTAAAATACAACTAAAGTTTGAACCTGACAGAAAATATAGATTGAATAGAAGGAGAGCAAGTAAAAATGAGTGAGAAAAAAAATTTTCCGTAGTAATAGCAGGCGGCGGCAGCACCTATACACCTGAGATTATTCTGATGTTGCTGGACAACATGGACAGGCTTCCGCTCCGCGCTATCAAGCTGTATGACAATGACGAAGAGCGCCAGGGAAGACTGGCAAAGGCCTGTGAGATCATTGTAAAAAGAGAAAGATCCATCCATCGTGAATTCGTAGCGACGACAGATCCAGAGACGGCTTACACAGACGTCGATTTCTGTCTGGCACATATCCGCGTGGACAGCTTCCCATGAGGGAAAAGACGAGAAGATCCCGTTAAAATACGGCGTAGTCGGCCAGGAAACCTGCGGCCCAGGCGGAATTGCTTACGGCATGCGCTCCATCCCGGGCGTTCTGGAAAATATCGAGTACATGGAGAAATACTCCCCAACTGCTGGATGCTCAACTACTCTAACCCGGCTGCTATCGTAGCTGAGGCGTGCAGACGGTTTAAACCGAACGCAAGAGTCATCAATATCTGCGACATGCCGATCGGTATGGAGAACAACATCGCAAAGATTCTGGGCTTTAACGACCGCAAGGAGATGACGGTGCGCTACTGGCCTCAATCATTTCGGCTGGTGGACCTCCATCAAGGACAAGGAAGGCAATGAGTATATCGACAAATTGATCGCTCATCAGTTAAAAGTATGGCAACACGCTTCCGGAAGAGGGAAATAACGGAGATTACACAGACAATTCCTGGTATGAGACGGCTAAGAAGGTGAAGGATTTAACCGCGATCGACCCGACCATGGCTCCCAACTCCTTACTTCCAGTACTACTTATTCGGCGACGACATGGTAGCCCACACAAATCCTGAGTATACGAGAGCAAATCAGGTTATGGACGGAAGAGAAAAGCGGGTATTCGGCGAGTGCGCAAGGATTGCAGAGGCCGGTACGGCAGAGGGAACCTCTTTGGAGATCGGTATCCACGCATCCTTTATCGTGGACTTGGCGACAGCACTGGCCTTCAATACCCATGAGAGAATGCTGCTGATCAAGAAATAACGGCGCCATCGAGAACTTTGATAAGGACGCCATGGTAGAGATTCCGTGTATCGTTGGAAAAGACGGATACGAGCCGGTCACCATCGGAACGATTCCGACCTTCCAGAAGGGACTTATGGAAGAGCAGGTTGCGGTAGAGAAGCTGACCGTAGACGCTTATGAGCAGGGAAGCTACCATAAGTTATGGCAGGCTCTGACCTTATCAAAGACGGTTCCGAGCGCCAATGTAGCGAAGAAGATCCTCGACGATTACATCGAGGCGAATAAGGAATACTGGCCGGAATTAAAGTAATAAAAATCGTGGAACAAAGTCAAAATAAGCCCGGGAAAATTAAGAAATAAACCCTCGGGGCAATATAGTAAATGAGGAGGCAATATGAGAATATTAATTTGCTGTAACGCCGGAATGAGCAGTTCAATCATTATGCAGAAGATGAGAGATGCGGCTGCAAAGCGTAATATGGAGCTTACCTGTGAGGCGGTGCCGAATGCGGGAATCAGTGATGAAATCGGAAAATGGGATGTGTGTCTGGTAGGGCCGCAGCTGGTTTACGCGGTGAACAATATCAAGAGTATCTTAAACATACCGGTAGCAAGCATTGAACCGAGGGTTTATGCCCTGGCCGACGGCGACAAAGCCCTGGATTTTGCGATCGAACTGGCTAAAAAATCATGAGAAAGGCTTAAATTATGGCTGATGTTACAAAATTATCGGAGTGCAATGCAGATCGTGACCTACGCCGGCTGCGCCAAGTCCAGCTATATGCAGGCGCTTCAGGAGGCCAAGAAGGGGAACTGGGATCAGGTGGAACCGAGAATTAAGGAAGGCGAACAGTTCTACCGCCAGGCCCACGAGCAGCACGGCGAGATCCTGCTAAAAAGAGGTGAACACGCTGGAACCCCAGATTACGCTGTTAATGTCCCACGCAGAGGACCAGATTATGTCGGCGGAACTGGTACGCGTTCTGGTGGAAGAATTGATCGAAATATATACGAATCAAAAAGAATCAGAAGGGGAGAATGACGATGGCAAATTATACGATATGGGCAAATGCCACGACAAAGAATGGATTTGCGGCAGATGAGATCATCTCCTGTCTGCAGAAAGCGATCCGGCGGGGAATGGTGGAGGAGGCATGCCAGTACGCCTATGAACTGTATACCTCCGGCCCGGCTTTGTTAGAGAAGGTTTGGCATCGTCTGCTCACGATTTCGGTGGAAGACATCGGTTTCGGCGATCTCGATGCGGCCGGAAAGATCAATACGCTGGATGAAATGCGGAAGAAATTCGCTTACGACGACGGCGACCAGCCGATGTACTTTATCCATGCGATTCGGATTCTCTGTGCGTGCACGAAGGACCGTTCCAGTGATTATTTAAAGAATATCATCATTAAAGAGGCGGCCATGGGCAAGGTGCCGAGATTCTCGATGTGGCTTTAGATAAGCACACAAGGCGCGGCCAGGAGATG
>VOFH01001019.1_pt1 | contig 38001 bp, 79 predicted proteins | sample 5384091 | NCBI WGS metagenome assembly VOFH01 (sample SAMN12384727, study PRJNA508395) | human gut metagenome | isolation source: healthy gut G | host: Homo sapiens
AGCGATGAAAAACCTTCGTGAAAACGGGTACGCCAAAACGGATGAGGACGGCATGATCACACTCACGGACAAGGGCCGTAAAATCGCAGAAACCATCTACGAGCGGCACACTTTTGTCCGATTGGCTGGCGGCGCTGGGGGTGAGAAATCAACGGCGGCCGAGGATGCGTGCCGGATTGAGCACGTCATCAGCGCAGAGAGCTTTTGAGGCGATCAAGCGCCATGCAGCAGCATACGGAACAGCGATAAGACGCAGCAAAACCGGGTTGCAACCCGGTCAAGAAACTCAAAACCAGCGCACCTGTTTCGTACCGAAACACGGGCACAGGGGCCGTTGGCATAGGGATCATAGCGATCGGCATTGCAGCCGAATTCCGCAAAAGCGGATGCGCCCATCCGCATCAAAGCGAACCAGCGACACGCCGCCAAACTGCCAAACGACAGCAGCCTCCTCTGCGCCGTGCAAAAAGCGCAAAATCTCCCAGGAAGCTACGTCGCATGTGTTCCATTCGGCAAACCGGTAAAGTATGCGCGCCCGCCCTTCATCAGCAGCCCCCAGGATCGATATAGACAGCGTTTCGCTTAAAAGCGCCCCAAGCCTTCCTCCACTGCTGCGTCGGGCGGCTTGAATCATCGGCACATCACGTTTCCACGAGCCTGTGGGGTCATCGGCCGGCTGCCTCCTCAAACAATTCGTTGTACAGCGCTGTGGTTTTAATCAGCGACTCGGTGCGCTTTCCCCCAGCGTCTGCCATGCGGCCGCCTCCAGCCCCAGCGCGCGGGCGATGCGGCGCACGGCCGCTGCCCTTCCCGCGATAAGACGATGCGCACTTTCACCGGTCCGCCTGGCGGGGTTCCAGCATGAGCCAGCCGCGCTTGGCAAAACCTTGCAAAAAATGTGCGCGTACGGACTGCCGGCTCCGGCAGCCAGGTTTCCGCAATTTCCTCCGGCCTGGGCGCAGGCCCGGCGCGACAGCAGCACGGCCAGCAGCTCTGGATAGGTGAGCCCGTGGCGCTTAGCCCAGGCGTCATAAATCGCATTGGTCTGCCGCCAAACAGCGGTATACTGGCGGCTTAAGTTGGAAAGCGCATACGATTCCCTCCTCGATGAAATGACGGCTTTATTGTACGAAAGCCGGCAAAAGGCTAATCCAGCGCCGGGTGCACGATAAAAAAAGAACGGGTGTGGGCCCGTTCTTTTTTATATAGGGGGAAAGCGAAGGCATTCAAGACATGTAGGGGATTCCCCAAGAGGACTTTGACGAAGGAATGGTTGTTTTAAGCAGCGCTTTCCCCAGGGAGCGGCAATTTTCGTTGGCCTCGTCATCCGGTGCTTCGTTGCAGATGACCGGCTCTGCGGCAACACGGCGCCATCGCCGCGGCAATTTCTTCCCAATCGCGCATCCATTGGCCATCGCCCCAGCCATAGGAGCCGAACAAGGCGATTTTTTACCGTTCCAGCTTTGCTCTGCACGCCTGGAATATCGGGTCAAACTCGCTTTCTTCCAGCTGCTCACTGCCCATGGAGGGGCAGCCAAACGCCACGGCGCTAAAGCATCCATCTGATCCGCGCCAAACTCGGCGGCGGTCAGCAAAAACGCCTGTGCGCCTGCCTGCTTGGCGCCTTCCAAGCCACCTGCTGGGCCATTTGCTCTGTGTTGCCCGTACCGGACCAATACACAACTGCTACTTTACTCATCATAAAACCCTGCTTTCTTTAAGAATATGTTAGGCAGCTACGGTGAGCTGCCAAAAGAAGTTCCGTTTGCATGGCAGCGCGCATAGACATCGGCATTTTTGTATTTGGCAAAACAACGCCAACGCCGCCTGCGCATCGCCATACACCTGCCAATATCCGCTGAGCTTGCTGTGCCTGCCGGCATCGTGCAGAAAACCCAGCATCGCAAGGCGGATAGCCCAAAAACAGGCCGATTTCGTGCGGAAACTGCCCGGACTGCGCCAGGCGGCGCCTGCTGCAACAGGCAGCCCCTGCACAGAAGCGCTGCGGTAGCCGCAAGCGCGGAGAATGCTGCGGCTGCCCTGTGTGGACAAATCGCGCTGCAGGCGGTGCGGCCGGCAAACATACACCAGCGCCCGCCGCAGGATACGCCCAGCAGCCATACGCACACGCTTTTTACTGTGCCCTTTGGTGCAAGGCCGCCGCCTGCCTCCCGCAAGCGCATGATAGGAGGGCATAGCGCACGGCAAACAGGTTGGCGGTTTTCAGCCCTGCCAGGGTGGGTGCTGCATGGCGGGCCAGCATGGCTTCAAGCATGCCGGGCCCACATGATCCTGCAGCAGGCGGTGCAGCGCCGCGCTGGAGAGGCGGAATAGGTCCTGGCCACGGGATGCGGTTCTTTTCGCCTCGCCCCACGGCGAAATGACCATCTTGTGGGAGACGGTATTGGTAAAGAGGATCAGCAGATCCGGCACGCCCGACATCTTGCCTTTAGCGATCCGTTCTCCTTGCAGAATACCTTGGCCTTGCAGCCGTAGCATCGGCGATCTCTTCATACTGGGCGGCCATGCGTTCATTGCCGCCAACGATGACTACGCTCACGATTCTCTCAACAAACTCATAGTTAGTCTCTATACTAACTATCGTGGAAAAAGGAACGGGCCCCCGCCCGTATGCACATTTCCTGTAGTTAGTTTAATCTAACTATCGATGGGATACCATAGCTTTTGCATGCTGTCAATGGTTTCAAAACTTTTGCCACCGGGGCGCAGCAGGCAGCGCATTATGCCCCGCCCGGCGGCTGTGTAGGCACGGGGCCAGCGCGCCTGGCTCGCCGATCTGCCGCTGCACTTCTAAAATGGCATAGACGGTCATCTGCGATCCGTCCTCATTGGTTGGTTTGCAAAACGACGTTTTTGCACCTGCCCCCTTCGGCCAGCTGCGCCTTGGCGTTTTGCGTGGCAATTTCGGCGCGGTCTGCTCCCGCCTCAGCAAAGAGCGCGCGGGCTCTGCACCGTGACCGGCTGCCAGCACTGGGTAATGACCCGTGCAGGCAGGTATAGGCCGCAGAGCTGCGTTACCTTGGTTTCAACGGCATGGCGTCCCCTCATTTGGTGCGCTTTCAGCGGCACCTGCCAGCCGGCCAGCTGCCCAAAGCGCGGGTGGTATACGCTTCGCCCTGGGCAACAGGCTCCTCCGTGGTCATAGAAACAGTATGGCTGCCCGTGATGTTGACCGTAGCGATAACCTCGCCACGGGCCTGTACGGTGCGGTTTTCCCCTTCCTCGCGGATGATATTGCCGGAAATGAGCACATCACCCTTTTTACCGTTTGCCCGGCCTGCACCTTGGCAATGCCTTCCAACGCGGTAACGGAAACGATGACCCCATCCTCTTTGGCGACGATGTCGCACGGCTCGCCGGGGGTAAACAATTCGGGCGCGCGGGTACGGTGGGGATAACCTCCAGCTCTAGCGTGGGTGCCGGTGCAGTTGGCCACCAGGCCCGCGGCATCCGGCATTTTACCATCAGCTGGCGCTCTACCTCCCGAGCTCAATGGTATGCCACCAGGCGCCTGGGCCATAGCCGCGATCCTCGATCGGCTACTGGCGGATCTCTTGGAACGCTGCGGATCGTCCCTTAACTGATTTCACCGCCGGCAAATTGCACCGACGCCAAGCTGCCTACCAGCAGGCCGGCCATGAGCGCGCGGCGCTGAAGCAGGCGGTGGGCAAAGCCAGGCGAGGCCGCGTTCGCGGCGCCAGGCGATATGGCGGGCAGCTCCGCCGCAGTCTTTCGGAACAGGCGTTTTTTGGTGCATGGGAACGCGGCAAGTGATGGTCAGCCGATCTACCCTGCGGATATGCCAGAGCGTAACGCCCGCACGTTCCAGCTGGGTTAGGGCCCGCTCCAGGCCCATGCCCTTGAGCTCTACTCGCCATAGCCCTGGAAAAGCTGCCAGAGATTACGCATCGGCCTGCTCCCTCCCAGCGCAACGCCTTGGACGCGGCCGCCGATGCGCACGGCGCCGCTGGCCATGCAGTCCAGCGTCAAATGCGTGCCGGTGATAGTCAAAAGCCCCTCGCCCGTATGGAATTGAATGCGTTTTGTCGTATAAGCAAGCAGGCCGCTGTGGTTTTCCACAACACCGGGCCGCTGCCCACCAGCGTTATGCGGGGCTGTCCGACCCGAAGTTCTATGGGCAGATCCATCAATGCGGCTTGCGGTTTGGTTTTGCTTGTTTTTTGGTACGTGCCACCCGGCTCCACCTCCTCTTTGAAGGTATGAGCGGGGCCGCCGTTTCATACCTAGCGGCGAGCCGCCGCTGGCTTTTCCGGCCATGGCTTTGCGGCAAGGGCGTACCACAGTACCCCGGGGATGGGCCGGGCGCTGTTCATCCCATATTTTGCTGGGTTGGCGCAGCCGCCGCTGGCTTTCCGGCCATGGCTTTGCGGCAAGGGCGCACCACAGTACCCGGGATGGGCCGGGCGCTGTTCATCCCATATTTTGCTGGGTTGGCGCAGCCGCCGCCGGCTTTTCCAGCCATGGCTTTGTGGCAAGGGCATACCACAGTACCCCGGGGATGGGCCGGGCGCTGTTCATCCATATTTTGCTGGGTTGGCGCAGCCGCCGCGGCTTTTCCGACCATGGCTTTGTGGCAAAGGCACACCACAGTATCGGGGATGGGCCGGGCGCTGTTCATCCCATATTTTGCTGGGTTGGCGCAGCCGCCGCTGGCTTTTCCGGCCATGGCTTTGTGGCAAAGGCACACCACAGTATCCCGGGGATGGGCCGGGCGCTGTTCATCCATATTTTTGCTGGGTTGGCGCAGCCGCCGCTGGCTTTCCGGCCATGGCTTTGCGGCAAGGGCGCACCACAGTACCCCGAGGGATGGGCCGGGCGCTGTTCATCCCATATTTTGCTGGGTTGGCGCAGCCGCCGCTGGCTTTTGCTGTGTGGATGCGTCCTGGCTCTTCGCTTGCAGGGGCTGCACCTAATTATTGGCAAACAAAAAGGCCCCCCTTGCGGGAGCCTTTTCAGCCAAATGCGTTGGCTTAATGCTTGTAGATGTTGTAGAACGCGGATTTGCCCGGGAACACGGCCACGTCGCCCAGCTCTTCCTCGATGCGGATCAGCTGGTTGTACTGGCGATACGGTCCGTCCTGGACATAGAGCCGGTCTTGATCTGGCCTGCATTGAACGCCACAGCGATGTCCGCGATGGTGGTGTCCTCGGTTTCGCCGGAACGATGGGAAACAACCGCCGTGTAGCCGTGCTTTTTGGCCAGCTCCATAGCGTCGAAGGTTTCGGTCAGTGTGCCGATCTGGTTGACCTTGATGAGGATCGCGTTGGCGGTATCCTTGTCGATGCCTTCCTGGAGGATCTCAGGGGTTGGTAACGAACAGATCGTCGCCGACGAGCTGGATCTTCCTGCCGAGGTGCTCGGTCAGCTTCTTCCAGCCGTCCCAATCTCTTTCGCCTAAGCCGTCTTCGATGGAGATGATGGGGTATTTTTCCACCAATTCATCAAACCAGGCGATCATCTCGTCGGTGGTCTTGTTGCCCTGGCCGGATTTTTTCAATTCATACATGCCGGTTTCCGCATTGTAGAATTCGCTGGCGGCCACGTCCATGGCGATGCAGATTTCTTCGCCCGGCTTGTAGCCTGCCGCCTCAATGGCTTCCATGATGCATTTGAGCGGCGCTTCGTTGTCTTCAGGTTGGGGGCAAAGCCGCCCTCGTCACCCCAGCGGTAACCTGGCCTTTTTTCTTCAAAACGCTCTTCAAGGCATGGAAGGTCCGCGCCCATGCGGATGGCTTCCTTCACACTCTTGGCGCCGACTGGCATAATCATGAATTCCTGGAAATCAACCGTGGAATCCGCATGGCTGCCGCCATTCAATACGTTCATCATCGGCACCGGCAGGGTCTTGGCATTGATGCCGCCCAGATAGCGGTACAGCGGCAGGCCGTATACGTCCGCAGCCGCATGAGCCACAGCCAGAGAAATGCCCAGGATGGCGTTTGCGCCGTACTTGGACTTGTCCTTGGTGCCGTCCGCTTCGATCAAAGCTTTGTCGATGGCGGCCTGGCTTATTACATCCATGCCCTTTACGACGTCTGCCAGCACGTTGTTTACGTTGTCCACAGCCTTTTTGCACGCCCTTGCCGAGGTAACGGGATTTATCGCCGTCGCGCAGTTCCAGCGCTTCTCTTTCGCCTGTGGATGCGCCGCTGGGCACCATGGCGCGGCCAAAGTAACCGCTGGCAGTGGTAACCTCTACTTCGATGGTGGGGTTGCCCTGGGTCTAAAATTTCTCTTGCATGTACATCAACGATCTGTGACATATGAAAAAGTCCTCCTTATTTAATGTCTCAATTTTACCAATGTAAAGTATACCACATATTGCAAAAAGAAAAGTTACAAAGCATAGAAAAATCGCAAAAATTCCTGAAAAAACCGGCCTGCTTGGCGCCGGCGCAGCGCAGAAGAGGCTGTTTTATGTTATGATGAAATCCCAAACCTGGCTTTTGGGCCGGGATGGTATAAATAGCATACATGCGGAGGTGTTTATATGAACGGCAACGCCCGGATCAGGCTGGAGCAGCCATCCGATCATCAACAGGTAGAAAATCTGACGCGCGAGGCATTTTACAATGTCTATCGGCCGGGCTGCGTAGAGCACTATTTGGTACGCATCATGCGGGATCATCCGGATTTTCTCCGCGAGCTTGCCTTTGTTCTGGAGCTGGATGGGCGCATCATCGGCAATATCATGTATACCAGAGCCACGCTGACCGGGCAAGACGGCGGCCAAAAACACATCGTGACCTTTGGGCCCGTCAGCATTGCGCCGGCCTATCAACGGCAGGGGTACGGCGCCAAGCTGATCCGCCATTCGCTGCTGCAGGCAAAGGCCCTGGGCTATGAAGCGGTGGTGATTATCGGCAGCCCTGCCAACTATGTGGGGCTTGGGTTCAAAGCTGCAAAAAATACAACGTATGCACCGAGGACGGGCGCCATCCTGCCGCCATGCTGGTCTGTGAGCTTGCGCCCCAGGCGCTGGGCGGGCAAACCTGGGTATACCGCGACAGCCCCGTGATGGCGATTTCGGAGGACGAGGCGCAACGGTACGACGATACCCTGCCGCCCATGGAGAAAGCGCATACGCCCAGCCAAGAAGAATTTTATATCTTAGCCAGGCAACTCTGGATTGAGCCGCGCCCAGCCAAACAGGAGGAAATACAATGCCGATACAAATACAAACGGACAGGCTTTTGCTGCGGGAGATGACGCAGGCCGATTTTCCGGCGCTGTGCCAAATGCTGTACGACCCCGTCGTGATGAAGGCCTATGAGGGCGCGTTTACCCAAGCGGAGGCCCAGGCCTGGCTGGATCGCCAAATTTCACGCTACCGTAAGGACGGGCTGGGGCTTTGGGCCGTGGTGCTGCGCGAAACCGGCCGGATGATCGGCCAATGCGGGCTGACCTGGCAGGGAGGCGGACGGCCGCACCGTGCTGGAGGTGGGCTATCTATTCAGCCAGGCCTACTGGCACCGGGGCTATGCCACCGAGGCGGCCCGCGCATGCCGCGATTTGCCTTTGACACCCTTGGCGCCAAAACGGTGTATTCCATCATCCGCGATACCAACGCCGCCAGCCGCGCTGTGGCGCTGCGCAACGGCATGCACCGCGTCGGCGGCTTTGTAAAAAGCATTACCGAGGCGTAGAGATGCCGCATGACGTTTTTGCGGTAAGCGCACCGGAACGCTGAGGCCCGCTATAGCGTCTGGAGATCCATGCAAAAGAAAGGAAAGAGACATTCATGAAAAAGCAAAGAGTTTAAGCAATCATTATTTCAGCTATTTGATGCAGACATAGATTCTATGGCCTATGAAGAAAAGGTGCAGTATATAGAAAAGCTGGTCTATGATTATATCAACGGGATCGTGATTCTTTGCGGCAAAGCCCAACAACCGAAAGCCTTGGCGGGATGAGGAGCTGATGCTGATCCTCAACGACGCCCCACCGTGGCAAACTGCGTGAAATATGCCAAAGCATTTGGCCGTGGGTATGGAAGCATCGAGCAGATATACCGCTGGGCCGCCACGCCCCAAAAAAGACATACAGGGCCGGCGGGAAACCGACGCGTTCATAGATCAGATCAAACGGGTGTCCAGGCTGCTGGGGCGCAGGGCCTAACGACCATCCGTTTGGAGGATACAGGCATGGAAACGTCGCCGGAGGAAATCAGATTTTTTTGACGAAAAGCCGCAGCTTATAGGGCTGTATGCCGCGCTGCGCGCAGCTGGCGCGGGCGTATCCTGAAATGGGCGTGCGCGTTGGCAAGACACAGATCTCTTTCCTGAGCCCCCGGGTGTTTGCCATGGCCTCCCTGCCCCAGCGCAGGGGCAAAAGCTGGCCCAAAAGGAATTTCTTCTGGTTTCCTTTGGCCTTGGCTATGAAAAACAGCACCCCCGCATCGCACAGGCCACAGAACCCTACCCCGGCCGCTGGACGCACCATGTGCCGGTGCAAGCCATAGAAGAGATCGACCAAACCCTGATGGGCTGGCTGGCCGAAGCATATGCGTTTTCCCGGGCAAAATAAAAAAGCAGAGGCATTAGGCCTCTGCTTTTTCTCTGCGTTTTTACCGCTGTGCTTTTTTCTTCTGTGCTACCATCAGCACCACAGCGCCGCCCAACGCTGCAACGAGCATCAGGCCTGCCCACGGCAGCATATTAGTGCTGTCGCCGGTTTCCGGGAAGCCTCGTTCGTGGCCGCCGGGGTCTGTGTCGGCTGGGCCGTTTCACCGGTAGCCGCTACGATGGTGTGTCTTTCTTGGCAATTTCTTTGGTCAGCGCTTCATCAGCAAAGCATTTGCCGCAAGCTTCGCAATACCAGTATTCAATGTTGCCTTCTTCGGTAGCGGTAGGCGCTTTGGCCTCCACCTTCTGCGCCTTATGGGCCGCTTTGATAACGGTTTCTTCCAGCGTAATCTCTTTGGTCAGCTCTTTGTCGGCAAAGATTTTGCCACAGTCGCTGGCTTTGCACTGCCAGTAGGCAATGTTGCCATCCTCCGTGCAGGTAGCCGCTTTGGCGGGCACTGCATTGGTGAATGCATGATCGCACGGATAGCCGCCGTCATACGAAGCCTCTTTGTAGTAGGTTTTGTCTGCGGTTTTTACCTCCACATAGAACGTGGCGGGCTGCCATTTCTCAAACGCTTCGCCCCTTGTTCACCGTCCAGTCCAGATCCCTGCCATCCGGCAACGGCGTACCGTTATTTTCCTTGTAGAACGGCGCGCTGCTCAGATTTCCACCGACCAAATAGCCATTGTCCTTCTGCCAAGCAACCTGCGTAGCATCGGCGGTATACTCCACGATGCTGCGGCCCCATTGTCCTCCATGCCAACGCGGATGGCGGTAATGTCGTCAGTTGCAAACCCATCGCTGTACTTCCAGCCTACGTTGAACCAGCCGGGATGTGCTTCGCCCCATGCGCCGCAGTCCGTGATGGTAATGTCCGCTTTCGGGCGCTGCAAACGCAGCCGCCGGCAGCATTGCCATTGCCAGAACGCAACACAGCAGAGCTTTCCAAACCCTTTTTCTTCATGAAAAATGCCTCCTTTGAAATGATTCGTTCACTCAAGGGAGGCTTGCAATCAGATTGATTTAGGCCCCTCTGAGTTTACGCCGCTAAATCTCATGAGGCCTGTTTCCTTTATAAAAATATCATTTACAGGGATGCTTGTCAACAATTTCGCCACAAACTTAACTGGGAAATAAAAAGTTTTTTCTTGGCTTTTTTGGGGCTGCATCGGCCCGCCCTCGGTCTTGCGGCAGCCTGCCCGCCCCGGGTGCCAACACGCAAAAAGTGAGGGCCAAAAGGCCTCCCTTTGCTGGTTAGGAAAGGTATTTTTATGCGGTTTTTCAAATAAAAAGTAATGGAGCACGGCCAACCCGGCAATGATGAGAATGAGCACCGCCCACAGCACCGCAAAGTCTGAATCGCCGAACATCAAGCCAAACAGGCATTCCAGCAGCTGGAGGCCGAAATTGGCCAGCACCATCGGAAACAGGCGCTTTTTGAAATTCATATTGTCGTAAATGCCCAGCACCGAAACAGCGCCCAAGCCAGTGCCGCAAAAGCATGGTAAGCACGGCAAAGGTAACGTCGTAGCTATCCAATCCCTGGATGCCGATGGCCAGGGCCGTAAGCCCCATCAGGCCAGTAAAGCCCAGGTAGGCAATCAGCCCGATATACCACATCATGCCGATTTCGCAGCTGCACGCGTGCCCAGTAGGGGTCGTTGCGCAGGCCGTCAAAATAGCTTGGCTTTTTGGCCTGCGGCTGTGGGGGCGTTGGCTGCGGCGCCGTACCCGGGGCCGTCTCTGCCCGCTGCGCTGCGCCGCAGCCGAGGGGCAGAACCGCGCGTTTTCCGGCAGGCGCTGCCCGCAATGGATACAGTACATCTTCCCTCTTCGCTTTCTGTGGAAAAAGGCGGCCCGGCCGCCTTTTCCGCTGTTATATCAAGAAAACATGTGCTTGCGTTTGCCAAAATATACGACATTGACCGCCAGCATCACCGCGCCGATGAGGATCGAAAGGATGATGGAAAGGACATCCATCCCAAAATCCAGATACGCAAACAGGACGACGATATTGGCCAACACCTGAACGGCATACAGCGCATATACGCAGAAACAGCCTGCCTTTTTTGCGGCGCACCAACAGGGATGATGGTGACCACGGCCAGCACGATGAGCGCGATGGTGGAGAAAAACGCAATCGCAAACGCCGGCCCGATGGTGGGCAGCGAAAAGGCAAAGCTTAGCGGGATGCCGTCAGATCATCCAGCAAGCTGATGATGGAAATCAGATTGAGCACGGTGCCCAGGCCCAAAGAATGGGCAGCACGGTCAGCCATTTGGTGCCAAGCTGCATGGGCTGCGGCGAAGGCACCGTCTGGTACGTCGGCGCTGCTTGCGGCGAAGGCTGCGTCTGTGCGCATAGAACCCCGCTCTGCGGCGGCGCCGCTGCTGTGCCGGCTCTGCCTGCGGCTCTGCCTTGGGCGCTTCCGCCTGCACGGGCTCTGCCTGCGCTCTGCCTTTGGGCGCTTCCGCCTGCACGGGCTCTGCCTGCGGCTCTGCTTTGGGCGCTTCCGCCTGCACGGGCTCTGCCTTGGGCGCTTCCGCCTGTGCCGGCTGGGTGTCTATGGTCTGGCTTTGGCCGCAGGACGGGCAAAACTTTGCCCCTTCCGGCAGCTCCTGCCCACAACGAAAACAAAACATGAAAGGTCCCCCTATCTTGCGGGCGGCAAGGCGCCCCTTTTTAGTTGAATAAGTGCTTGCGCTTGTTAAAGTATGTGACGTTGATGCCCAGCATCACGCCGGCGACGATGATGGCGATGACGGTGGAGGTCAGGTCTACGCCGTAATAGCCCATCATGGATAAAAACACGATGAGATTCACGGCGAGCTGGCAGCCGTACAACGCGTAAACGCACTGGTACCCCAGTTTTTTACGGCGTACCAAACACGATGGCCACCACAGCCAAAGCGACCAGCGCAATGGTGCCAAAAAAAGGCCAGCGCAAAGATCGGCCCTGCCGTGGGCACAGAGAACATATCGCCCAGCGAAACGCCGGAACCCAGGATCCTTATGACGGTCACAAAATTCATGATGGCGCCCAAGCCCAGCAAAAACGGCAGCACCGTCAGCCATTTGGTGCCAAGCTGCGTGGGCTGCGGCGAGAGACGGTCTGATACACTGGCGCTGCCTGCGGCGGCGTTTGCACAGGCTCTGCCTGGGGCTCCGGCTGCGGCGGCGTCTGCACAGGCTCCGCCTGGGGCGCGCTCTGCCCCGGCTGCGCTACCTGCGCCCCGCAAGATGGGCAAAACTTTGCATCATCCGCAATCTGCTTTCCGCAATGACTACAAAACATTGAACAATTCCCCCCTTACAATGATTTGAATCAATTTATTTTACCGCATTTTTTTCGACAAAAACCAACTGCCGCGCTGCAATTTTCTATGCCAAAACCTGCCCTGCCGACAGTCTATGCCGAGCCATATGGCCGAGGCGCTTTGCGGCGCATTTTTTGCCTGCCGCACCTTTTTGCCCCTGCATGCGGTTTTCCGTAGTCTGGGTGAGATATGCCTTTGTGCATTTTCAAATTCCACGCGGGCAAAAACGCATCGCTTTTGCTGCGCCATCCCATCGGGTGCAAAGCTTCCCCGCATAGCCCGTTTTTCTCTGCCGGCGCATGGCAGCCGCAATACGCCACGCGCTTTTCAATGCCTACCTCCGCTCTATCCATCGGCAGCGTGCCCTTGCATGTTCTTCCAAAGAGCGCCGCATACACGCCTATGCGCAAAACGCCATAAAAAACAAAAGGCTGCTGGAAATTTCCAACAGCCATTGTGCTCAATATTTGCGTTTTTCGCAGCTTCAGCTTTTTTTCTTGCGACGTACGCTCGGTTTTTCATAATGCTCGTGCTTGCGTGCTTCCTGCATGATGCCTGCACGGGCGGTCTTACGTTTGAAGCGCTTCAGGGCGCTTTCGAGGGATTCGCCTTCCCCAACGCGGATTTCGGACATTCGGTTTCCCTCCCTCCATGATCGACATTCCTTGGTTTATGCTATTATACTGCCAATCGCGTAGGCTGTCAACCAAAACGGCAGGGGATTTTCCCGGGGCGGCAAAGAAAAAAGGGCTGTCTTAAAGCCAGCCCTTTGCATGGAATTCTCATGGAAGCAATTTTCAGTCTTCTTGTTTCGAGCATCCCTTATATTCACTTTTCTCTGCCCGCAGTCGGTCTATTCCGTACCATTAGCCTGGCGGCCACGCGAGGTCTCGGCCTGCCAACAGATGCATATGCAGATGGCCCACAGTCTGCCCGCCCTGTGTACCCGTATTGATAACGCAGCGGAAACCATTTTCCTCTAACCCAAGTTGCTTTGCGATTGCCTGCACAGCGGAAAACAGACTGCCCGCCAACGCAACGGCCCGCGGGTCCGTTACATCGGCCATATGTTCTTTGGGGACAATGAGCACGTGCACCGGCGCTTTGGGATCGACATCGGAGAACGCATATACCTTCTCATCTTCATAGATTTTTTCCGAAGGGATTTCTCCTTTGACGATCCGGCAAAATAGACACTCTTCCATTGGCGATGCACCCCTTGCCCTATTGGTTTCTTTTTTGTTCCTTACTCTCTTTCTTCGTCTTTATTGTAGCATCCAGGCGCTTACTTTGCAAGCCCTTTGCACAGATTTTTATCCGCTTTTTCGATGAAAACGCGCCGGACCTGCTGCATGGCCAACCCCTCGCCCCGGACCAATACGGGCGCATAGCCGCGGGTATGCCCCAAAAAGCCGTCCTTTTGCTGCGTTTCCAGCACGACCTCCTGCTCTGTGCCGACGATCTGCTGCAAATACCTTTGCTCCAGCCGGCGGCCCAGCGCGGCCATTTCCGCAGCCCTCTGCTGCTTTACCGCCTGCGGCAGATGCCCCGGCATACGCGCCGCAGCCGTGCCCTCCCGCTTGGAATAAGGGAACACATGCAGCTTGTAAAAGCCGATGTTTTCTACAAAACGCCAGCGAAGTGCGGTGGTCCTCTTCCGTTTCGCCGACAAAGCCGCACATCACATCGGTGGTAAACACCGCGTCCGGCATGGCGGCGCGGATGCGCGCCACAGTATCGGCAAACTGCGCCGTGGTATAGCGGCGCGCCATGCGGTGCAGCGTTTTGTCACACCCGCTTTGCAGCGAAAGATGAAATTGGCGGCAGAATTTTTCCTCCGCAGCGCAGGCGTCGATTAGGGCCTGCGAGATCTCGTCCGGGTCCAGCGAGCCAAGGCGGATGCGCTGCACATCCGTCTCGGCGGCAGCCTTGAGCGCGCGTCTGCCAGCGTCAGCCCGCGTTCGCGGCCATAGCTGGCCAGGCGGATGCCGGTGAGCACGATTTCAGCATGCCCGGCCTTGGCGGCGCTCTGCGTTTCCGCCCGCAGCGCCTCCAGGCTGCGGGAACGGATGGGGCCGCGCGCCGCGGGAATGCAATAGGTACAGTGTCGATCGCACCCATCCTGAATTTTTCAAATACGCACGCGCCCGCTCGATGAGCGCGCCCTGCCCTTCCTCATAGGGGGCCAAGGCGCGGTATGGCTCCACAGCATCCAGCTTTTGCCCGTGCCGGGCGCTTTCCAACACCTCGACGATGCGCTGCCATGCCCCGTGCCCAGCACCGCGTCCACATCGCCCGCGCTGCAAGAGCGCAGGGGCTGCGTGCTGGGCATAGCAGCCCGCCCACGCAGACAAAGGGCGTCGGGGTTGTGCTTTTGGCTTTGCCGATGGCCTGGCGCGTCTTGCGGTCCGATTCCGCCGTCACGGTGCAGGAATTGATGACATAAGCGTCGGCTGGGCCGTCAAACGGCACGATGGTATGCCCCGCCCTTTGCAAATAGCCTGCCATGGCCTGGCTATCGTATTGGTTGACCTTCAGCCCAGGGTATAAAAACGCAACCTTCATACTAATCCTCCCACTGTCCGTAATGATACAATACGGCGGCCAGCAGCGCCGGCGACGCCGTTTCGGTGCGCAAATGCGGGGGCCCAGCGAAACGGGCACCACGCCGCGCTGGCACAGCGCCTCGATTTCATACGAGGCAAAGCCGCCCTCCGGCCCAATGAGGATCGCCAGGCTCTTGGGGGCATGGCAATAGGAGAGCGCCCTTTTCAGCGAGGTCCGGGGCGTGGTTTCATAGGCGCACAGCGTAAGATCGTAGGCGGATAGGTCGCAATCCAGCAGGCGGCAGGCATCCCCTACCTGCGGCACAAAGCTGCGCCGCACTGCTTGATGGCCTCGGCGGGCGATCTTTTGCAGGCGGGGCTGGCGCGCTTTTTAGTCCTTGGCCGGGATCTCGCTGTGCTGGGTCTGCACCGGCACAATGGATACCGCGCCCAGCTCGCTGCACTTCTGCACGACGGATTCCATCTTTTTGGTTTTTGCAGATGGCCTGGTACACCGTGATGCGTACGGCGGGCTCCGTGCCGGCCTCACGGCAAGACAGCACCTTCGCCTCTACCCGCTTGGAGGAAACGGCGGTCAGGCGGCAGACAAGCATATGCCCCTGCCCGTCTACGGCGTCTATCTCGTCCCCCACGCTATGGCGCAGGGTGCGGGCGATATGCGGCGCGTCCTCCAAAAAATACAGCGGCGCCGTCCTGGATGGTATCGGGCAAAAACGAGGCATGGCTCAGCCCCTCCAGCGCAGGGCGACCCATTCGCCCTTGCTTTGCCGCTGCTTTACCGAAAGGCCCAGGGCTTTGGCGGCCTGTAATACGTCGTTTTCCCGGCCCAAAATAATGCCGGAGGCAATCAGCGTGCCCCCCGGCGCCAGCAGCCGCTTGGCATCCGGCAAAAGGGCGATGACGGCGTCCGCCACGATGTTGGCAAAGATCAAATCATACGGCCCTTCGGCCTGGTCCGCAAGGTGCCGTGCACAGGGGCCACGGGCCCTCGCAATGGTTGAGCGCCACGTTGTGGCGGCAGGCGGACACGGCCACTTCGTCCCGATCCACTGCCAGGCAGTCCTTGGCGCCGAGCAGCACGGCGGCAATGCCCAAAATGCCGGTGCCGCAGCCCACATCCAACACGCGCGCGCCGGGGCGGACATACCGCTGGCAAAGGTCTAGGCAGAGGTAGGTGGTCTCATGCTGGCCGGTGCCAAAGGCAGCCCCGGGTTCCAGGGGTCAAAAACAGCGCCGTCGTCCGCCGTATACGGCTCCCAATCCGGCGTAACGGCCAGCTTTTCTCCCTACGGTGAAAGGGCTTATAATACTGCTTCCAGTTTTTCCGACCAATCTTCCTCTTGCAAGGGGATTGCGTTTCCACCGTGCCGGGGCCGGCGTCAAAGCCGGGGTACTGGCCACGGCCGCGGCCTTTTTGGCGCACGGCTTCCAGGATGGCGGGGGCGTGCGGCTCGTCCTGGATATAGGCCTACCCTGACATCGCCGCCGCGGTTTGCAAAGATGCTTTCGTCGATATAGTCCCAGTCGTTGCTTTCGCGCTGATAGAGGGGCAATATCGGCGGCGTCCTCAATGGAAACGCCTGCAATGCCCAGCGAAAAGAACACGTCCGCCATGGCGTCCGCGCCGTTTGTATTGGTATGTATGGTAATTTCAATCCACTGCATAGTTGCCTCCCTAGGGAGTTGGTAGGGATAGTATAGCACAACCGGCGCCTGGGGAACGGACGTACGCAAAATGTGCGGTTTAGTGCCGCCATATTCGGTCCTTCTCCATGATTTTTGCCAAACTGCACTGCCCCGGGGCGCATCATGATACGGTATGGCACGCCGTATTGGGGGCAGCGGCCCAAGGCCATGTCCCGGCCCATCGGCTGAGCTTTGCCGGGCCTTTGCTGCCAAAAACAAAGGCGCCGGGCATCATGATCCCGTCCTATTCTGCGCCGGCAGGATTTTGCGCACATAAAAAAGCCTTGGGGCCTTTCTCATTTTTTCTTATGAAAGATCTTTTCCAAAGCCGTTTTCCTTTGGCTCTCTGCCCTCCAGCGAATCCTCAAAATCCAGCAGCATCTGGCGCGCTGTTTTCCGTAAGCTTTTTAGGCACCTCGATGTTGAGCGTCACGTACAGATCGCCCGGCCGATGCCGCCAGCCGCATGCCCTGCCCTTTTGGGCGGAAAATAGCGCCGGGCTGGGTGCCCCCGGCACATGGTATTTCACGGGTTGGTCGATGGTGGGCACGATAATATCGCCGCCCAAGGCCGCGCGGACAAAGGAAATATCCATCTTCATATACAGATCCGGGCCGTTTGCGCTCAAAGATCTCGTGCGGGCGGACGGAGACCACGACGTTGATATCGCCGGGCGGGCCGCCCTGCGTGCCTGCCTCGCCCTCGCCGGACATGGTGATGATCTGCCCATCGTCGATGCCGGCGGGGATGTTCTACCTTGATCTTGCGCTTTTTATACTGCACGCCCTTGCCGCCGCAGTCCGGGCAGGGGTCTTTGATGACCTTCCCCGTACCGCCGCAAACCGGGCAGGTCGTAACATTCATCATCTGGCCCAGCGGGGTGCGCTGTACGGTCTGCTGCACCTGCCCTGTGCCGCCGCGATGGGTACAGGTGGCGGGGTGCGTGCCCTTTTTGGCGCCCGTGCCGCCGCAGGAGGCGCACGCTTCGTTGCGCCCGATGTTCACCTGCTTGGTTACCCCCTTTATACGCCCTGCTCCAGGTCGATGGCGATATCCACCCTCAGGCTGCGCCCGCGCCGGGGCCGGAACGGCGGGCGGTCTGGCCGCCAAAGCCGCCAAAGATCGAGCCGAAGATATCGTCAAACCCGCCAAAGCCGCCGCCAAAACCGCCGAAGCCGCCAAAGCCGCCGGCCGGGGCCTGCGCCGCTGGCCGCCTGGGTGAAGGCATCGTGGCCCATAGAATCGTACTGGCGGCGCTTTTCCGCATCGCTCAATACGCTGTACGCTTCATTGACCTCTTTAAACTTTTTCCTCCGCCTCGGCCGCCTTGTCTCCTTTTGTTCATATCCGGTGATATTTTTTTGCCAGCTGGCGATACGCTTTTTAATGTCTGCCTCTGATGCGTTGCGCTGTACGCCCAGAACCTCATAATAATTGCGTGCCAAAGCCATTCCTCCCTACATCGTTTCAAACGCTGCCGCAATATGCGGCAGCGAGAGAGCGTTTGCTTGTTTTGTTTATTTGTCGTCGTCCACGACCTCATAGTCCGCGTCGACCACATCATCCTGGCCGCCCTGTGCCTGGCCGCCTGCTGCCTGCTGGCCGCCCATATCCGGGCCGGCCTGGCCTTGCGCCGGCGCCCGCGTTTGCATCCGGGCCCGCCTGCTGGTATACCTTGCTGAATACCTCGGAGGATTTGTTCTTCAGCGCTTCGGTTTCTTGCTTGAGCGCTGCGGTATCGCCGCCGCCCATCTTGGCGCGCACAGCGGAAACCGCCGCTTCCAACGCTTTCTTATCGTCATCGGAGATCTTATCTGCCAGATCCTTCATGGATTTTTCTACCTGGTAGCAGATGCTGTCCGCATCGTTTTGCGCGTCCACCTCTTCGCGGCGCTTTTTATCTTCCTCGGCATACTGGGCTGCCTCGTCCATCGCCTTTTTGATCTCGTCCTCGCTGAGCTTGGTGGAGGCGGTGATGGTGACCTTCTGCTCTTTGCCGGTGGCCAGATCCTTGGCGGATACGTTGACGATGCCGTTGGCGTCGATATCAAAGGTAACCTCGATCTGCGGCACGCCGCGCGGCGCCGGAGCAATGCCCGTCAGCTGGCACCTTCCCAGCGTCTTGTTATACTGTGCCATTTCGCGCTCGCCCTGAGGACGTGGTACGTCTACCGCCGTCTGGTTATCCGCCGCGGTGGAGAAGATCTGGCTCTTTTTCGTGGGGATGGTGGTATTCTTTTTCAATCAGTTGGTGAATACGCCGCCCATGGTCTCAATGCCCAGGGACAGACGGGGTAACATCCAGCAGCAGCACGTCGGTGACAGAGCCGCTGAGTACGCCGCCCTGGATGGCCGCGCCGATGGCCACGCATTCGTCCGGGTTGATGCCCTTGAACGGGTCTTTGCCGGTGATGCGTTTGACGGCATCCTGCACAGCCGGGATACGGGTGGAGCCGCCGACGAGGATGACCTTGCCGATGTCATTCGAGGTGGACAGGCCTGCGTCCTTGATGGCCTGCAGGGTGGGGCCTACGGTCTGCTTCGACGAGGTCCGCCGTCAATTCGTTGAATTTGGCGCGGGTCAGCGTCATATCCATATGGCGCGGGCCGGAGGCGTCCGCCGTGATAAACGGCAGGTTGATGTTGGTTTCCGCCGTGGTGGACAATTCGATCTTTGCCTTTTCCGCCGCTTCCTTCAAGCGCTGCATGGCCATATTGTCCTTGGACAGGTCGATGCCGTCAGTGCGCTGGAATTCGGAGACCATGTAGTCCATAATGCGCTTATCAAAATCGTCGCCGCCCAAGCGGTTATTGCCGTTGGTGGCCAGTACTTCGAATGACGCCGTCGCCAATTTCCATCAGCGAAACGTCGAACGTGCCGCCGCCCAGGTCATACACCAAAATTTTGCCGGTGCCCTCTTTATCCAGGCCATAGGCCAGGGCGGCCGCAGTAGGTTCGTTGATAATGCGCTTTACATTCAGGCCCGCAAAGCGCCCGGCATCTTTGGTAGCCTGGCGCTGGGCATCGTTAAAATAAGCCGGCACGGTGATAACGGCTTCTGTCACCGGTTCACCAAGATAAGCTTCTGCATCCGCTTTCAGCTTTTGCAGGATCATGGCGCTGATCTCCTGCGGGGGTATATTTTTACCGTCGATGGAACCGCTCTGTTTTGCCCATTTTGCGCTTGATGGATGCGATGGTGCGGTCCGGGTTGGTGATGGCCTGGCGCTTTGCGATCTGGCCAACCAAGGCGTTCGCCGCTTTTTGCAAAAGCAACGACCGACGGGGTGGTGCGCTGGCCTTCGGCATTGGGGATAACGGTTGGGCGTCCGCCTTCCACCACAGCCACGCAGCTGTTGGTTGTTCCTAAATCAATTCCGATGATTTTAGCCTGCAGCCGCAATGCCTGGTCTGCCATTGTTCAGCCTTTTTGCTCTGCCTCCTTGGCGCTTTTTCAGCGCTTCGTCCCGGTTTTCAAGGCCTCCATCATCTGCTGGGCCGCGGCCTTGGCCGCCGGCTTCCAGCGTTTCTTCCTTTGTCTGTGCGCCTTCCGCCTGTGTCGGCGTTTCCGGCTTCGCCTCTTCGCCGGCTTTTCGGTCTGGTCTGCCGTTTCTTCCGTATTTACCTTCTTTTCTTCCGGCGCTTGCTTTTTCTCTTTTTCATAATGGGAAATGCCCGCCTCTTTTTTCCGCTTTCGCTATTCTCTATCTTTGGGATCGCCCAGCATTTGGTCCATGCACTGGGTCAGGTAATTCATGATGGCCAAGACGCGCGCGTAATTCATACGCGTCGGCCCGATGACGCCAAACGACCCGCACTGCTGCCCGCCGACGGAATAGGTGGCGGTTACGATGGAGGAATCCTTTGAGTCGATTCATCCTCGTTTTCGCTGCCGATGGAGATATGGATCTGCATCTGCTGGGCCTGGCTGAGCATATCGTAAAACAATTCGCGGGTATCCATGGCGGCCAAAAATTCTGTGCGCGCTCCAGGTTGTTGTATTCCTGGTGCTTAAATAGGTTTTTCGTGCCGTCAAAGACGATGCTGCGCATCTTTTGCGATTGGTTTTGGTGGCGTACAGATTCGATGAGCGAGCGGAACACGCCTTCGCCGTTTTTTACCTGGCCGCGCAGCCGCGTCTACCACCTGCGGCAGGTCTTGGATGGTCTTCCGCGCATCTGCTCTGTCAACGCGTTGGAAACGGTTTCCAGGTATCTTTCGTCCATCTCCTCCGGGATGGGGATCAAAACATTCTGACAAGGCCGCCATCCGTCACAAACACTGCCAGCGCGCGGCCCCGCGTCACGGGGATCAGGCGGATCTGCTGGTAGCGGATGTTCCGGGTGCGATTGGCAACACCATCGCCACATAATCGGAGGGGTTTCGGAAAGCACGCGGGCGGTGGTGGTGATGACATCGTCCATATGCCCCAAAGAGATTGATGGTAGCCGCGGATCTTTCCGCTTCCTCATGACAGCTTTGGCACCTGCAAAAAGCGGTCGACATGCAGCCGATACGCCGCCGTCGCTGGGCACCCGCCCAGCAGACGTGCGGCTGCTCAAATAGCCCATTTCCTCCAAATCGCTCATTTCGTTGCGGATGGTGGCCGGTGAATACCGCCCGCCCCACATCCGGGAAATCGTCCGCGAACCGATGGGCATGCCGGAAACGATGTAATCGTCAACAATGGCCTGCAAAATGCGCAGCTTGCGTTCTGATAAATCCATGGCATACTCCCTTCCGGCCGTTTACGCGGTCTTTTTGTTTGCCCCTGCGGGCGTTGTTAGCACTCTTTGTTGTCGAGTGCTAATCCATGGTTTGAGAATAGCACGTTCTCCCCATTTGTCAACGGAGACTGTGGCATTTTTGTGAAAAATCCAGCGGCAAGCTGCCGCAGGTCTATTCCGGCCCGTCTCTGGCGGATTGTGCTCCCGCCTTCCACGGGGCCGCTTTGCCAGTTTGGCCCTAATTTACCGGGCGGCTGTGGCGATGCCGGCCCATCCTTGGCGCATCGCTTTCTGCCCTGCCACGGGGCCGCTTTGCCAGTTTGGCCCTAATTTACCGGGCGCTGTGGCGATGCCGGCCCATCCTTGGCGCATCGCTTTTCCATCCGCCGAATGCCTTTATCCAGGCCGTGGCTTGGGGGATTTTTCAGGCTTCGTTATACAGTATTTACGCCGGAGTGGGAAATATACAAGGAGAATAAGAAAAAACACCCGGCAAACGGATGTTTTTCATGCTTTGCGCCATCGGCGTATCAGCGGCCCTGTCCTCGCCGTCCGGCACGATCTTTTTGGCAGCGCGCCATGTGCTGAATGGCGGTTAGGTAGCCCTGGATAAACGCCTGCTCCTGGCGTCGTTCAAATAGTCTTCCTCTATCTCGCAATATTTCAAAACAGCCGTCTTTCTGCTTCTGAGAGCGTAGAGATCAGCCATTCCCCATATTTACACATACGGTCTATGCTCATCTGCGCTTCGCTCTGCGGGCTCACGGTGGGCTGGGCCGGGTCGATGGTATGCCAAAACATGCGTTTCAAGGTTTTTTCCAGCGGCTCTGCGCCAACGCGCGGCTGCGGCTCTGTGAGCCGTTCACCCTGAAATCCGTCGTAGACGGCGCCATCGTTTCTCCCGGTTCGTTGGGGACTATTTTCAGCATTTGATCATCTCCCTTTGGAACGCCACGGATAGGTGGCCTTATAAAGTTTGCCCTGTGTTTGTAACGTAAACTGGCTTTTATAGGAGGTGTATCCGGTGGTAAAAAGCCTTTGCGAACGCATTAAAGAGCTGCGCGAAGACCATGACCTAACTCAATTTCAGGTCGCCGAAATACTGGGCTGTGCCAAATATACCTATCAGCGTTATGAATACGGCGAATTGCTGCTGCCAACGGATAAGCTGGAGATTTTAGCGGATTATTATCAAACCTCCACCGACTATATCCTAGGACGCACCAACGTGGCGCATCCCTATCCCCAGCCCGGTAAACGCCTGTTTTCTGTTTACTGTATGCGCCGGGCCGCTTGTCCTATGCCAAAAGGCGTCAACATCTCGCTTTCACAGGGGTATCGCCCATACATAGTAGCATTATTTTGCCAAATGTCATCATTTTCGACAAAAAAACAGAAATATCGCAATATATTTTGTGTTTTCCCCGGTTTTTGTCTCAAAATGCGTGTGGGCTGCTGTGGCGGCCCTGCAAAATCCACCTGTGTGTTTTATCTCTATGTACGGCTGCGGCCAAACAAAAAACCGGCCCCTTGCTTTGGGGCCGGTTTTGTATTGAGGCTATGCCTTATGCATGGTTCTTTTACGGTACAGCACCGTGCCGCCCACGCCGGCTGCTGCCAAAACCAGCAGCGCGGTCCACAGCACAGGCTGGCTCAAATCCCCAGTCTTTACGCCGTTGGCGCCGTTGGGGCTGGCCAATACCGGGATCGCCTCGGTCTTGAGCACCTTGCCGCATACCGTGCAGGCATAGGTCTTTACGCCCTCCGTGGTTTCGGTGGCTTCGGTAGTCACCTTACCGCCATCGCTGATATGCGCGCCCAAATTCAGCTTTTCGCCGCATTCCGTGCATGCCTGCCAATGGTTGTGATCGTCGCTCTGCCATACATCGTCGATGAAATGGCCAAACGCAACTTCCACCGGTGCGCTTTCCGCCTCGGCAGAGGTGGTCTTGCCGTTGGATGCGCTAACCTTTACGGTGTAGCTGCCCGGCTCTGTGACGGCCAAGGTAGCCCCTGTTTTGCCCATCGAGGAGCACGCCGTCCTTATACCAAGCATAGTTGTACACCATGCCTTCCAGCTCATGCGCGGCGCCGGCCTTTAGCGTGATGGTCTGCCCGGGATGCGCTTTGGTGGTATCCGCCGTGATCTCTACATCCGTAGGGGGCATTTAGGGCCCAGACTTCGTAAAGCCTCATTTTATCGTCGTCCATGGTCAGGACGCGTTCCATGCCAAACAATACCCACTTGCCGTTTTCATTGATCTGCCAGCCAATGCGTTCGTAGCCGGGATAGTCGGCCGCCTGCGGCAGGAGGGACTGATCCAACGGCAGGCCCGGCATCATATACAGGCCGCTGTGCGATACCCATTTGCCCGTTGCCCGGTCCATAGTATAGGCGGTTACATTGATCTTTTCACCCAAACCAGGTTCTGCCCATCGATAGCAATCCCTTGCGACGCTGCAGCAGGCACAAAATCGTTAAAGGTCCGGCGTGACGCCCTCTGCGTAGCGGATCACAGAAAGGTCCGGGTTGTAGTAAACGGTGCGAACCGGGATGGGCGCTTTACCTGCAAATCGCTGGTAACCAGGATATACGGGCCGACGTCATAATTGTCCATAATCAGGATCTCGCCGGTGATATTCGCTGTGCCGCCAAGCTCCAACACGATGTATTTTTCGTTCATATCGGTAAGCTGAATCGCTGTATCTTGGCCGTCTTGGTTGGTGTTGCCGGCAATCGTGCCGCCCGTAATGCTTGCCTTTGATGTCGCTGCCATACGAGCTCAGGTAGATGCCCGCATAGCCGTCCGGCGTTTTGTTGCCGCCAACGGCGCCGCCCGTCATGGTAAACGAAGCGTCCTGCCCGAGGCGTCGCTGGTCCACATATATACGCCGCCGCCATCTCTAGCTCCGGTATTGTTGGATTTTCGTACCGGAAATGGTCAGCTTCGTGCTGCCATATCCCAGCACGCCGGCCCCGCTGCCGCCCCGGTCTTGCTGGTTGATAACTGCTTGGTTGCCTTCGATGACGCCGCCGGAAAGCACTGCCGTGCTGTTGAACAGATACATGCCGCCGCCATCGCCTTCAACCTTGTTGTTGCGGATGGTACCATCCGTCATGTTGACCGTAGCGCCGTATGCATACACTGCAGAGCTCTGGTTGTTTTCCAGCACAGCGTTTGCGCCGATGTTCAGCGTCGTGCCCCTGCTGGCCTGTACCAGATAGCTGCTTTTTGCCACGTTCGCGCCATCCAGCGTAACATTTTGCAGCGTCAGCTTGGCATTGCCCGTTACCAAAAAACATGGTGGAGGTAAAGCCCTCCGCCCGGCGGAACGTTGCGTTTTCCAGCGTCTTATCCGCATTGATGGTCTGCTGGCTGCCCACGATGATGGTGCCGCCATCCGCCAAAGCCAAGGCCCTGTCCAGCGTTTTTTACCGCCAGCGCCTGGGTGGAGCCATCGTTGGCGTCGTCGCCGCTGTTGGAAAGGTAAACCACCGTATCCGATGCGGCATAGCCAACCGTCGGCAGCGCCGGCAGCATCAGAGCCACCAGCAGAGCACACAGCAGCGCCGCGGTAGGCGCGTCCTCTTTGTCCTCGTTGCCATACAAAAACCTCCCTTTTACATTTGCCCAAGGAAGCAGCCTGCATAAAGTATACATTTTCGTTTTTAGAAAAATCTGCCATAAACCGCTCTTTGGGGCGGTTTTTTCTATATCTTCCCTACAAAATCCTGCCACAAAAACGTATAAAATATGGAATTCAAACTGCCGCTTAGGCGTTGGTAGACATGGTTTATTAAAATTATCGCATTCTGATGAGGGATTGTCAATTTTTCTGCATGGTTTTTCCGTGTTTTTCATTGCATTTTTCATGCCCTTTTAGGGTCTTCCCTTCCTTTTGCGCTGCTTTAGCTGACGAATACCGTCGCGCAGGTAAAGAAGAATGAATACACCATCAATGCCAGCGCCGCATACAGCACATAGGTGTTCCACGGCCAAACCTGCGGGAAAAACGTCATCACGATGGCCAGGTAAAACAGGCATGCCGCCACCTTTGCCGCACATCTTGCTGTATACCACGATCTGATAGGTCAACAGCACATAGCCACCCACCACCATCGCCAGTTCCTTGAGGATGACGATGGCCAGAAACAGCCAGTCCACCAAACCGCTGACATAAAAGCAGAACAGCGCCATGATGGTCATGAGCTTGTCCGCCAAAGGATCCATGAGCTTGCCGAAATTGCTGGACGCGTTGTATTTTCTGGCGATCACGCCATCCAGCCAGTCGGTAAAGACGGCCGTCACAAACACCAGGCATGCCAAAAAAGCGGTCCGGCAAAAAAAACCCGGCCGCCAAAACACAACATAAAAACACCGGCACCAGCAGCAAGCGAAACACCGTCAGCAGGTTGGGCACATATTTGATAAAGGGTTTATGATTTTCCATCCTTGTCTCCTCAACGCCTATTGTACGCAAGTTTGGGCGGTTTTGCAACGCCCGGCGCAATTATGACAAACGTATCATATTTTGCAAAAATCCGCCTGTTTTGGGTACAATACCCTGTAACTATCATACCCAAAGGAGGGCTGCCCATGCCGGATTGGCTGCTGTATTATGCCGTTGCTATCAATCTATACGGATTTTTGCTGTGCGGTGTGGACAAGGCCCGGGCCGTAAAGCATAAAAAGCGCGGCGTGCGGCGCATACCGGAGCGCGATTTGTGGCTGATCTGTTTTGATAGGCGGCTGTTTTGGGATGTATCTTGGCATGATCGTATTTTGCCATAAGGTGGCAAAGCGGCGCTTTGTCTGGGGCGTCAGCTTTTTATGCGCCGCCTATTTCGGCCTATGGCTGTATTTTTCAGCGCATTTTGGCGCTGAGGGAAAAAGGAGGCGGCCATGCACCTATCTCGAAGGGAAAAAGGCGCGCTGGCTTTCGGCGTGTTGGGCGGCTTGCTTTGGGGCGCGGTAGCGGCGCTGCGCACTAGGCCCCCTGCCGGCGGCGCTGCGCGTTTTCACCAACGCCGGGCCCAACATCGCCTGCGCGTTTCTGGCGGCCTGCCTGCTGATGCTGGGCCATCGCTTGCTCTGCCGCCGTTCCCCTTCTTCCGCCGTCCTTTGCGCCGTGCTGGGCGGGGTGTTTGTCTTGGGCGTTTTGAGCGAGCTGTTCTATTGGCTGGTGCTGGGCCATGGCTTTGATGATGCTGCCGACCTGTTTGCCACGCTCTGCGCGCTGGCGCTGGAGTGGCTGGTGCTGCGCCGTTTGGCGTAGGTGCGGGGAGAAGTGAGGAGCCTAGGACGAGGGATAGAGCAGGAAGGCAGGGCAGGAAACCTAGGACAGGCTGAGAGCAGAGGCAATAAACGGTGCTCGTTTAAGCTACAGAGCATAGAGGACGGTTTGTACTTTTGTGAGACAAAAGTACCAAAAACGTGGGGGCTTCCGAAATGCCCCCACCCCTCAACGTCCGAAGGGAGTGCCCTTCGTAAACCCCTGAGCTAAGCAGGGGAATAGGTTCCTGGCGCATCCCCTGCCAAGCACCGCTCGCCGACGAACCCCGGCTCGCTGCTGTACAAGGTGCTTAGCATACGCACCTACCACAACAAGCCCGGCGCGGTATAGTGCCGGGCGGGCCAAGCAGCATAATCACGCTAGAAACGTAAAAACCCCTCCCTCCTCGGAGGAGTCCGGGGAGAACCCTCCCGGGCAGGAGGGGGGGAAGGGGACACTTGCCTGTCCCCCTCGCCTCGCTTCCTTTTGGCAAAAAAAGGAAGAAACACCGTCCCTCTATGCGCTGTAGATTGAATAAGCACCGTACCCTGCATCTGCTCTCGCCCTGTCCTAGGTTTCCTGCCCTGCTTCCTGCCCTCCACCCCCCTAAAAGCAATACGGCTCGTCCTCACAGACAAACGCTTCCCAGCCCAGCCGCAGCCCCAGCTTGAACCCCTCTGAAAATTCTCCTCCTGCGCTTTTAGGCGCTCCATATCCTTTCGTCGATCAGCGCCAGCACCCATTCCCTTTTCCTCCTTCCCCAGCCGTTCCGTCAGCCTTTGATGCAGTTCCTCCGCCCTCTCATTTCCTTTTCCTCTTTGCCGTACCGTTGCGACAGCTCTGCTATAACCTTCATCTTTTACTCCTTTTTCCGTTGTGTTCCATCATACACAAAAATTGCCGCGCCATGGGAAAAGTGAGGCCAGCTTGGCCTCAAACTGACTTCACAAAAAAAGAGCCCGCAGGCTCTTTTCCGATGCCTCGTATGGACAGCCGCCTTATCCCAGGCCGATCTTGGCGGCCACCAGCCAGCATCAGCAGCGCCGCCCATGAAATACCGCGTCCATCACGCGCTCCAGCCGGCGCTGCGGCTTTTTTTCCAACGCCTTCAATCGAGCGTCCAGATCCTCCATGCGCTGCGCCATGCCCTCGATCACGCTGGTCTGCTGCGCGGCCAAGCGGCTTAAAGCATCCAGCTGTTCGCCATGGCTTTTCAGGCGCTGCCTATCCTCCAAAAATGCCTGGTCTATGTGCTCGTGCTTTAGTTCGCAAATCTCTGTGGAAACCGTCTGCATGCGTTTTCCTCCCCTTCCCCTGCCGTATAAAACGGCGTTTTCACGCCCACACTACGCATAAGACGGCTTTGCCGCCAAACACGAAAGGAGGACGTTTCCATGGCCAAAGACACCAAAAAGCTGGATATTCTGCCGGACAGCGCCTATGTCCTCGGCGATCTGAGCCCCGAAGAGCTCAAAGATCGCGTGGACAACGAAAAGAACCTGTCTCATTACAAGACGGACCGGATCACCAACCCAGATACCGGAAATAACCGGCCAGGGCCGGGCGCTTAGCAAAACGCTAAGCGCCTTTTTCTTTAGCCTCGCAATAGGCTGTCGATGTTGCTTTGGCTCTGTCTTTCGGTATTTTTGATGGTGTTTATCGTGCCGGATACCCCGCTGCCCGCCTGGGTGCCGGCCGCCTGGCTGTATGTCTTGCCGCGTTTGCCGCCGCCTCTTTTTCTGCGCGCGGATGCCGCGGCGCGTTCCCCCTTTCAGCCTGCTCGGCCGCCGCCTTTTGCAGCAAAAGATTCTGCCGCTCCAGGTTGTAATCCGCTTCCAGCTCGGATAGCGCCGCCTGCCGCTCGCGTTCCACCTCCATCAAGCCCAGGGTGTACGCCGTTTCGGCCTGGCTGACCTGGCTCTGGTTTGCTGCCTTGCCGCTTCGCGCTGGGCCGTCGCGTTTCTCAGCGCGCTGCGGTAGGTATCGTACGCTGCGCCCTGCCAATATTCGCTAAGCCCCGCCATAGCCGCGCTCCGCCTTGGCGCCAAAGGGGTTGCGGTCTATCAGCATGGTGCGCCATGCGTCCGCCCCGGTGTCCGTCTGGGCCTGCTCTGCCTGGGCCTCTGCGGCGGCAGCCTTGTCCTTGGCCTGCTGCAAGGCCAGCTGCAGCTTTATCCGCTTTGCCTGGGCCTCGGCCTCGGCACGGTTTTCTGCGCCTGCCACTGCGCCTCAGGCTGGAAAGCATTTGGTCATACTGCTGTGCTGCCATTGTTTTGCCCCTTTCTATACGCCCGTGGTATCCGCCTGGGCCTTGTACGCCTTTTTCAACAGCGCCAGGCGCGCCTTGGCATAAGCGTCCATCTGCTTTTCCATCGCCTTGGCCGTTTGGGCGTTCTGCTCGGCCTTATGCTGCGCTGCCGATGCCAGGCCGCTGCTTTCCGCAGCCTGGATGGCGGTCTCGGCCGCCTGCTCGGTATCGCGAACAAAGGCACGGTCCGCGCCAAAGGTATTGTAGGCCGCTGTCTGTGCATACTGCGTCTGCTCCGCCGAGCGCTGGGCCTGCAAGCCCAAAGGGTTTTGCGACAACAGCATGTCGTGATAGGCGCTTTCCGCCTGCTGGGCCGCACGCTGGGCCGCATCCAGCCGTTGCTGCGCCGCCCGCTGTTCAATTTCGCGCGCCAGCGCGGCATACAGCCTGTCCATCTCCGTTTGCTGCGCCAAAAAAGGGCGGCTTTGGGCGGCCTCATACGCCTCCGTCTCTGCCCCTTCAACGCCGTTTGATAGCTGTTCATTGCGCGCCTCCTTACAATACCTTAAAGATATAGTTGACTACGATGTAGGGCTGTAGGTTGTTGTGCGGGCTGTCCTGCCCAAAGGCCAGGTTGATCATCCCATAGCTGCTTGACCCGCTGCCGGCCGTGCCGCCGTCCCGGTATTTTCCCGATATTTTTACCCCGGAAAATACACCGCCTACATCCGCTACGTTCGTGCCGGTATAGATGCTGTGCATTTCAATATTCCCGCTGATGCTCGGCAGTTCGCTTGCCGTCAGCTGCACGGTCTGCGCCCGCCTGTGCGGTACAGCGCATTGAACGCCGCCGTGCCCGTGTCCTTGCCTACGATCACGCGCCCCTTTACATCCGGCAGCGTCGTGCCGCCAAAAACGCGATGGCCGCGTCGCGTCCCCGGCGTCAGCGTTCCGCCGGCCAGCATCCATTTGTCGCTGGGCAGCGTATCGCTCCACCATACCAGCCCCATGCCCACCGGGCACAGATCCAACAGCCCGCCGGCCAGCTTGGCTGTTGTCACGGCCCCGTCCGCCAGCGGCCGTTGTCACAGCCCCATCCGCCAGCTCGTTTTGTGTCAGCGTGCCGCTGGCGATCTTTATACTCTCAATGCTGCGGTCCGGGATCTGCCCCATCTGCGCCTGCTTGTCTGCTCATATAAATAGTTCAGCTTGGCCTGCACATTGCGGCTGTTTTCCGGGTGCGGGTCGCCGTCGCCAAGATACGTAGCGCCGATGCTTTCCGCCGCCGTCACAGCCTCCATCTCCGGCACCAGGGTCTCCGTCAGATACTGCTTGATGTCCGCCCCTGCGCCGTCAAACGCAGGCTGCTGCTGGGCCGAAAGCTGCGGCCTATCCGCCAGCTTTGGATGTTTTCCACATCCGTTGTCAGTTTTGTAAACGCCATGGTCTCCTCCTATCTGTAATAGCCAGCCTGCCAAAAACGCCTCCATGGTGATGGCGTACAGGCCGCCGGGGCGCCCCGCTTCGTCTCCGTAAAACATCAGCTGCTTTTTTCACCCAGCGCTTTTGCTTGCTCTGGAACGACACCAGCGACTTTTCCTCTGTGGCAAAGCTCAAATCGGCAAAGTTTAGATCGGTAAAATCGAAATACCCGCCATCCACCCGCACAAATTCCTTCCACGGCGCGCGGTTGGTGCGCACCTTTGCCCCTTCACCTGCCCGTGGCTCATGCTCTTCAATTCCAGCGCCGCCGCGCGCTTGTTGTCGCGTTTTACGCGGTTGGGCTGGCCCAGGGCGTCAAACGGCGTGGTCCAACACCAAAAGATGGGCCGCCCGTCGTCGGTGTACGCCTCGGCGGACAATTCCCCCGCTGTCGTCCTTGGATCCCTGTCGGTATTAAAGGTGAGTACCACTCCGTTGTCCGTGCCGATAGCTGGTCCTATACGCCAACATGCTGACTGCCGGGCGGAACGCGCCGCTGCCGTCATACACGCCGATGTTGTCCCAAAATACCATTCATACTCGGTATGCCCCGCGGCGGCCTGCACATGGGTCTGCCGGCTGTCGCCAGGTGCCATCCGCCCGTCTACCAGGCAGATCAAATACCCCCGCCAAGCACAAAGCTGGGCGTTTTGCCGCCAGCCCGTTGACCAGCCGCCCATCCACCAGCGAAGAGCGGTGCTCTATGCTGCGCTCTGAGGCAATGCTCAGCTTGCCGATGGCCTTTAGCCCCATCGTCGTTAAAAACACCGGGTCGTCAGAAAATTCAAACACATCCGCCTTCCTGCGGCCCCAGGCCGGAAAGCCCCTGTCCGCCGGGTAGCTTTTGGGGCTCAGCTCTATGTTTGTTTCCACCGGCTGGTGCAAAATACCGTGGCCTCCTGCTGGCTTTCCTCCTTGATGGCGGCCAGCTGGCTGCCGTGCGCATGAACCCCACCACAGCCGTCGGCTCCCTTGCCGTCCGTCTCGTGGGTGATCTCGCCAAAGTACGTGGGTCGTTGCGCTGGGAAAATTCTACCACATTGGGCGTTTCCGGGTTGCCGGCGCAAAACAGGCGGTTGTCAAACACCGCCATCACGCGGGCAGGTTTCAATGCGCGCCCGCATAGCCGTCGGTGTGCTTTTTTGCCCGATCAAAACGGTGTCCTGCCCTGGGGTCTGCGGTGCGGGGGCACGTTTGTAAATCCGTCACCTTGCCCTCTTCAGCGTCCACTGTGTACTCGTCCGCGCTCAGCGTGCGGCCGTCCACCTCCACGCGCACCACCTCGTCAATGTCCGTCATGGATAGGTAATAGTCCTGGCTCTTCCCGTCGGACAAAACGTGTTGATAAACGCATCCTGCAATAGGTTTTCTCTGCTGATACTGCGTACCGCCGCCCAGCGGATCGCGGCCGATATACGTCGTGGGCGTCAGCGCCAGGCTCTTTACCTCCTGCACCGTTTCGCCGTCAAAGCAAAGGTAATGTGCGCCGTCCAGAATGTATACCTTGCCGTCAAACACCATCATCGCGCTGTCCCTGGCAGCAAAGGCCGGTATACAGCGCCGATAGCCCGGGGTTCTGTCCGGTTTCGTCCAGCGTGTCCGCCTTTTGCGGGTAGCTCTCCCAAAAGATACAGCGTATCCCACATGAAACAGCGGTTGTATCTTGGTCACGGTCTTGGTCCTGTTTTCAAAAAACAGCTGTCCGTATACCGTCTTGTCCTCCTTTTCAGGAAAAACCACCTGCCGCCGGAACCCCGGCCGCGTTTCCACACACTGCCCCAGCTCCACGCTGTAGTTTTGTACATGTTGAGGCTGTTGGGGCTGCGCTGCGCGCCACCTGCGCCTCGTCCGGAAAAATCCACGCCCTTTAGGCGCTGGTAGGTGCGCACCCGCGCGCTTTTCGTGCGCCTGGCCGGAATGTCATAGCTTAGAAAGTTCGCCATCATAGCCCCCTTTGCTCCGGCGTAGAGATCACCAACCGCCCCGCGCTCATCCTCGGGTCCGGTGGCCAAAGCCCCATATACTTGGCCTCAAACGAGGATAGTCCGCCGATGGTCGGCCTTCAATAGGTCCGCCGCCACCGTATACGGCAACACCTGGGCCGTGTCCCTGTAATAACCAGCTCCAGCGCCGTGTCGTCCGGCGTATCGTCGGTGATCTCCGGCGGGTAGGCATAGTATTGCAAGATCATCGTTCCGTGCCCGGCCTGCGTTTCCAGCGTATCGCCATAGATCTCTGCCCAGGCCTCCTGCCCGGTATCGGCCATCGTGCCCGCCTTAGCTGGTAAAAATCCTTTGGCAGGGCAAACGTCAGCATCCCCGTCTCCGGATCCACCGTGCCCTGGCTTTCAAAAGCACGCAGCGCCGCTCCTTTTTCTTGATCTGGCAAAGCTGCACCTGTGCCAGCTCCACCAGGCAGTTCAGCTTAGAAAGCGTTTTCCTCGTCGTCTGTCGGCGGGCTGTCCGGCGTGTATTGGTCGATCAGCATCATCGCCGCCGATTTGGCCTGTCCCAGCGTCATGTGTTTCCCCTCCTTTTCCCTTGCGTTTTTGGGCCGTTCCGGGGCTTACCCCTCGGCCCTTTTGGCCCAATTATGCGTAGGCCGTTACTTCCAGCACCACCAGCTCGCCGGGGCGCACCACCTTGGTGCCGTAGATTGTTCAGGCCCTTGACGGCGTCTGCAAACAGATCCCTCCGGCGAATAGGCTTTCCTCGTTGATCTGGCTGGCATGCGCCACCGCGCGCCGCGTCATCCATAAGATGTGCTCTTTCGTGCTCTCGGTGTGGATGTTGTTGGAAAGATACAGCGAAATGCCGCTGGTCTTACCCACAAAGCCGTTGGTCGCGGTCTTGGTGTTGTGTCCGTCTCAGGTTTTCCACCTCGATCTCCACCCGTTCCAAAAAAGTCCGGGCTTACCACCGCCACAATCTCGCTGTTTTTTCTTCACGCCGTTTTTATACAGCATGGTCTTTGCCTTTCGCAGATAGCGGCGGGCGCTGGTATCGCCAGTGGCCGTCACGCTGGCGGCCCGCGATCTTGTTTTCGCTCTTCACGCCGGCGGAAATGCAGGTTGCAATGTCGCTATCCTCCTGCACGGCCAGCGCCTCGCTGGCCCTCCCCTGCCATGTATTCCATAATATCGCCCACCAGCCCTGGCGGCGGTCCACATCGTCCCAGCACGTTGAAAATACCAGCGCCCATCGATCACCAGCGGAATGGGTATCCGCCAGCGTTTCCGGCGCCTCGATGGCTGTGCCGTCATAATCCCCGATGGTGGGCGCCATGATGCCCAAAGATATGCACCGTATCGCCCTTTTTCTTTAGTTCGCCTTCCACTGGCGATTTGCAAAGCTTGCCAGCACCAGCATCTTTTCGTTTTCGCGCTGGATCTTCTCCGCCCCAAGCTCCGGAATAAATTTGGTATAGTGCCGCCAATGCTTTTCTCTCCTTTGTTTGTGCCGGCCGCTATCTCAAAAGCGGCGGCTCTTTTCGATTTCGTCGTAGTGTGCTCTTACCTTTTCTTGTCATGTGCCGTACCTGTTCCTGGCTAAAATACGGCGCGCCCGCGAGCCCCTACCCCTGTACCGAGGCGGTGGAGGCCGGCTTTGCCTTGTGCCCCCAGGTGCGGGCGTATTGCTCGTAAACCTTTAACGGCGGCGTCCGCTGCGCATCATCTCCACAAAGGCGATAAAAGTCCTTGTCTTTTGATGCTCTCCCCGTCCACGCCGCGCTTGGTCGGTTCCTCCGGCACAGGCCTTCAACCCGAGGCGTAGTTTGAATAATAAAACAGCGTTTCGTCCTCACGGGCTGTCAGGCTCCTCTTTGAGCAAAAAGAAACGTTTCGATGCCCGCTTTGCCCCGCCGCCTCGTCACCCTCCTGGATGGCCTTGTCCGCCATCCGCGCGCCCCAACATGCGCTGCTGTTCCGGCGTCGAGACCGGCCGGGTCTGCCTCCGTGCTTTGTTCTGCGCTGCCGTGCGCGCCCTCCCGGTTTTCGCCGTCCGGCACTGGCCAGCGGCGCACTGCGTTTTCGCGTTCGATCTGCTGATGCGTCGCGCCGCCTTCTGGCTGCGTGCCCGCCTGCTGCTCTCTTGCGCCGCCGCGTCGCGCTCGCGCTCCTTTTCGCTACGCGGTCAGCTCCCTTTGCAGCTCGGCCTGGCGGCTGCCACGGCGTTCTCCCTCGGGCCCTTTGTTTTGTGCCCTGCCATCCCTCTCTGCCCCGGGATGGGTGCCGCCATGGACTCCATGCCCCTCAGCCCGGCGGCCTCTTTGGCCACATCCGTCCCTTTAATGCGCCAAAGGGGCCGCTAGTTAACAGCTTGCGCAGCGCGCTGTCCGCCTGTGTCCAGTTCTGTTCTGTCTTTTCTTGCATCATGATGCTCCTCTGCCCTGTCGGGCGTTTACCCCGTCAGGGGGAGGCGGGCAGTGCCCGCTTCCTCGTCAGCCCTCTTCCCGTGCCTAGCCATGCTTTCTGCCCGGGAAGCATTTTCATCATACTGCGCTGCCTAGTAGGCGCCGCCTCATCGGCCCCTCTCCCGTGCGCCGCACTCTGCCGCCTAGTAGGCGCCACCTCGTCCGGCTCCTCTTCCGTGCCTAGCATGCTTTCTGCCCCGGGGAAGCATTTTCATCTATACTTTCTTTTGCTTCCGCCTAGTAGGCGCCGCCTCGTCCGGCTCCTCTTCCGTGCCTATCCATGCTTTTTCTGCCCCGGGGCCTTATTTCGCTTTCGTCCTGCCCAAACCTTCGCCTAGTAGGCGCCGCCTCGTCCGGCTCCTCTTCTGTGCCTAGCCATGCTTTCTGCCCCGGGGAAGCATTTTCATCTATACTTTCTTTTGCTTCCGCCTAGTAGGCGCCGCCGGCTATGCGTCCTTCGTGCGCGCTTTTTGCATTTGTGTTCGCGCTCTGGCCGCCGCTGTTTGCTGTGCCGTCATCCTCTGTGTTGCGCCGCATTTGGGGCAGCGGTACAGGTTCGTCTCCCCTTCTCTGCGCACCCGTTCCATTTCCACCAGCTGGCAATGCCTGCATATCATAGCCTGTCCCCCGTTCCGAGATAGGGCTGGCTGCGCTGCCATCGCCCGCTTTTGCAAGATCTCCGGTCAGCTTGCCCTTGGGGGCCGCGCTGTCCGCCGGCAGCGCCTCTACATATTCCTCAAATGTAATCCAGCCGCTGGCCAGGCAGTTTTCCAGGCTCTGCTCCACGGCGTATTTGCTGTATGCGTCGCTGGGCGAAACATCACGTTCACATGCACCTTCAGCCTTTGCATCGCCTCATACGGGATGATCTCCACCGCCTGTACCTCGCGCCCCATCGCGTCCGTCACGTCACCAGCACCGCCTTGCCCTCCGGGCTGTACGCCGCCCACATATCAAACCAAACGCGCCCGATGTCCTCTACAAACTGCCGGTATGCCGCGATTTGCCGGCTCAGCGGGGCCGCCGCTGCGTCGCGTACCGCCAAAATGGCCTTGCCGCTGGCGTTTTCCGGGTTGATGTCGCCCAGCGCCGCTTCGCTGGCGCCCGCCAGGTTGCGCGTCACTTCCCGCAGCTCTTCTGTCAGCGTGTAGGCATCCGGCGATGTGCTGGCCGGGCTCAAATACCGCACATAGTTCTGCACATCCTGCGCGTTCATGTCGTTCACCCCAATGGATGCGCCCGTTTGCTTAACTTCCGGGTCGCCGATGGCGTCCGTGCAGTAGATCATGGGGTATGCGCTCTGCATCACCGCCACCGCGCGCCTGGCCAGGTTTTGTTTTTCCTCGATCTGGTTATCGATCAAAAGCGCACCTCGCCGTATCGGCAGCAGCCTGATGGGCTCCCAAGCCATGTGCGCCATCGGGTACATCGCGTGCCCCTGGTCGCGTTCGGGCTGTATCCACATACCGCGTGCTTTTTTGCGGAAACCACGCAGCGCCGCCCGATCCTTGTGCGTCTTTCTGACTCCAGCACCACCACTTGCCGCCGTCCTCGTCGGTTTCCACCTCGGTCTTGGCGCTGTCGCCGGCCTGGGTAGCCCGTGTCCTTGTCAGTACGATCTGGCGCAGCAGGTCACCTGTTTTGCTGGCCTCGCGCCGCACCTGCTCCACCGTCTGGCGAAATGCAATCAGAATATACGGCTGCTTTTACAGGTCGCGTTCGTTCTCGCTGCCGAAATACACGTTGGTGGTGTCCACCTGTTCACACCACCTCGCCGTCCCTTTTCGTAAAAGTACAAAAATGCGTCGCCGGCAATGGCGGCCTCAGCACACAGTCCCACAGCATGGTGTCCATCTTGCTTTTTTTCCCACATCCGGGAGGCGTGCCTGTTCAGCTTCTGGCAGATCTTCCGCTGCCTGCAAAAAATAGCTATTGGCGCCCTCCTGGTTTTCCTGCCCTGCCAGCATGGAAAATGCGTTGGGTTCATAAATTAACCCAGGCTCATGGTGTTCTGCGCCACGGTGGATACCTGTACAGCACCGTAGGCTTAATAAAGTTAAATCGTACCGGCGAAATGCTTCCCAAATACGCGCCGCGCCATTGTCTCCTACAAAATACCGGTGGTTTTTGTCGGTTTTGGGCGTATAGGTTGTTGCGTTCGTGGTACGATACTCCAGCGTTCGTATCGCTGCCATGTCTCCGTCGTAGCGTCGCTCTCGGTACAGCTTTCCCGTTCCGTTCGATGTAAGCATCTGTCCCTCCTCCCGCCCAGTGGGCGGTTTCTTTCCGGCCTGTCTTTTCGTGTTTTGCTCTGCCCCACCCCCGAGGCTTGGCCGCTGTCACTCGGCCTGTTTCTATTGCCCAGTGGGCGGTTCCTTTTCGGCCTGTCTTTCGTGCTTTGCTCTGCCCCTGCCCCGGGGCTTGGCCCGCTGTCCTCGGCCTGTTTTATTTGCCGCTTATTCTCGCTCTGCCGCTTTTCCCTTCGCAGGGGAATGCTTTTTCTATTTTGCTCTCCGCCGCAATGCGTTTCTACGCCTTGTTCCCGGCTATCGGCCGCTTTCATTCCTCCCAAATTTCATGCCTGTCCTCCCTCTGTCTGCTGCCGGTTCGTGCCATAGGCCGTCAGGTTATCAACGCCGTGCACAGCGGCTTTTCCCTTCGCTTTGTCACGCCGGCCGCCCCCGGCCCCTGCGCTTTGTCCTTCCTTTCGTTCGGGGCAAAGCGTGCTCCCGGTCTCCCGCCTGTTCCGCCTGTCCGTTCCCTGGGCCAGCCCCGCTGCCCACGCCGATACAAACAGCGCCAGCAGCCACCGCGAAAAAACAGCAGCGCATCGCTCCAATCCATGCCGCTATCTCCTCCTTGTCCGTCTGTTCGTCTGTATTGTAGAGGAGGAAAAGTATCATGGGGTATCCGCTTTTTCATGGCAATAAACGCCCTGTTTGCCGGTGGCTGTGCCGCCGGAACCGTCTTAATGAAACATAGCAAAAAGTGATACAATGCAGGAAAATCCCATTTTGAATTGGGCATTTCCCATGGCAACCTATTCCGTTTCCTGCGTCGGCGCCAAGCTCACGCTGGATACCGATCAGCAAACCGTCACCATCCAGCGCGATCCCAACGTCCTCATGGCCCTGCCGGCCGAAACCGTTTGCCGTATCCACCCTGGAAAAGGCCCGGAGCATACGTTTCAGGATTTCGGCTATGGCCATGGCACCGGTATGATCAAGTTTCTCTATCCGGGATGCCCTGCCGGCGGCGATATCCTGCTGGGGCATACCACGCATGAAAATATCGTGCAATACAAAGGCCGCGCAGCAAACGACGCCAAAGCGTTTTGGATGCGCTCAACGCCCTGCTCTAAGCCGCTCGGCAAAAGCAATCCTTCTATTTTTCCATCAAAAAAAGAGCCTTGTGGCTCTTTTCTTTTTCCATCAGGCAGGCCGCTTTCTACCGCAGCTTTCCTCTTCGTCGCAGCGAAATACCTCCAGCCCCAGCCGAAGCCCTAATGTCAGCCCTGCCGCAAAGTTCTGTTCCTGTGCCAGCCCTCGCTCCATGTCTTTTCGTCGATCAAAGTGCAGCAAAAGGCAGCGCTGCTCTTTTGTCAGCGTCTGCAAAAAGCTGTTCATGCAGCCGCTCGCCTCCGGCGTTTCCCCTACTCCTTGCCAAATATCGTCG
>VOFH01001115.1_pt1 | contig 38001 bp, 50 predicted proteins | sample 5384091 | NCBI WGS metagenome assembly VOFH01 (sample SAMN12384727, study PRJNA508395) | human gut metagenome | isolation source: healthy gut G | host: Homo sapiens
CGAATTCGAATTGCATCTGCGTGCCGTACTCGGTCTGCCTATTCCGGGCATCAAGCAAGAACGGATAGGCGCAAGTGCTGTGATCCTCTCCCCGATTGCCAGCCAGGAGCGCTCCTCAATATCGCGGACTGGAAGAGGTGACCAAAGAAGAAGATACTTATCTCCGCATTTTCGGCAAACCGTTTACACGTGTCAACCGTCGTATGGGTGTGGTGCTTTGCTATGCTCCGCTTGATTCTGATTTGGATGCGTTGCGCGACAAGGCTAAGAGAATTGCAGAGAAAGTAGAAGTTCACTAAACAAGAAATTCAGAGATAAGATGAATAGAATCCGCCAAGTAAACCTGTCTGATATTGCAGCACTACAAGAGCTATATCAGCATACAGTTCTGACTGTGAACCGAAAAGATTATACAGCCGAAGAAGTAGCAGATTGGGCTTCGTGCGGAGACGATACATCACACTGGGGTGAGCTTTTCGAAGAGCAACATTATGTGGTTGCAGAAAATGAAGAAGGCGTGATTGTAGGCTTTGGCTCTGTAAACGATGACGGATATATGCACACGCTGTTCGTTCATAAGGACTTTCAGCATCAAGGTGTCGCAACATCTTTGTATAAGCATCTCGAAGCATACGCACGAGAAAGAGGTGCGAAAAGATTAACATCGGAAGTTAGCATCACGGCAAAACCATTTTTTGAGAAACAAGGTTTTCAGGTTGATGAAGAGCAAAAGCGGAAAGCTAATCAAATGTGTCTCACCAATTATAAGATGAGCAAGCAGCTCTATTAATCTACATCGTTTCACATCTAAGATGCAAAGACATAGAATCAGTCTCACTTACTGACGAAGAGAAAACTTATTCTATTGATAAAAAACTCCAGCTATGGTGACGGATAAAGTTACTTTTTAGCTGGATGTTTATTTTTCAGATACATAAAATGAAACTATCGTTTCTTACTCAAGAAACGTTTTGCCAAATATTTACGTATTGGTTCGTCATACAGCTTCAGGCACAGATAAGCAAGCATAATACTCAAGACAAAGACACACAAAGCTACGTGCCAGGTTTCACCTAACGTAGAGTTGATTCTCAATCAGCCATGCATAGAACAGATACATCAACGGATAATGGATCACATAAACCGGATAGGATATATCCCCCAGAAACTTGCATATCTTTGTCGATTGCACGTCCGTAGTGGTGCCCGACGCTCCTATCCACAGAATGATAGGGAAAGCCACAATCACGCAAAACGCTTCATAAACACCATTCATGCAAAGCGGCTCCAACCCTTCGAGATAAGGAACAGCGAACAGGGCAATCAGCGCAATAGTACAGATCCAAAATGCACCTCTCACCTTCATAGGCTTGAAATTACGCGACATAAGCATACCCAGCGAAAAAGGGAAAAGCATACGTAGGGAACCGCCCAGAAGTTAACCCCTTCCAGCGTCCAGCCCACTCCTATGTTTCCATAAGTGGAGACATTAAAAACAGCAAACGCTGCCAACGCTACGCCCAGCAACACCACAAACACCGTCAGTGCCTTGTTGGACAAGCGGCGAATGAACAACGCATACAGGATATTGCCTATATACTCAAAAAACAATGACCAGCACGGCCCATTCAACGGAAACATCTCACCATTGCCACGAACCTCATACCCGCACCCGGCATGGCAGGAATGAAAAATATCGTGCAAAGAAGAGACAACATCACCATGGATATGGCAACATGCGTTCCATCCCATTGCACAGAACCCTGAATGCAGAACGTGATAGCTCCCAGAACAGCCCCCAGAATAACCATAGGATGAAGACGTATCAATCGGCGTTTAAAGAAATCTTTCATGGTGAGACTTTTACCCCAACGGTCGTCATAAGCGTAACCGATCACGAAACCCGAAAGGATAAAAGAAGAAATCCACGGCTAAATATCCGTGGTTCAGAGTTTCAATAGCGCTATTACTGGCAAAAGCGAAGCCCTCGAATACGTGATACCATATCACCATAAAAGCTGCCACACCGCGAAGTCCGTCAAGAAGTTCATAATGAGCCTTAGTGTCTGAAAAAGCTGAAGCAGAAATGTTCGACATTTGTTTTTTATTAGTAAGTTAGTATTTTCAGAGGGCAAAGATACGGTTTGCGCTACGAAGTTTCTTTGCTCTAAAGCAAAAAAGCCCGGCTAATCGCTATTTTTTAGCACGTACCCGGCTAAGGGTATAGATGGAAATGCCCAGAAAAGCAGCCACATATTTCAGTTTCACTCGGTTTATTAATCCGGGATAGCGACGGTTGAACTGTTCGTAACGTTCTTTGGGCGAAAGCTGGAGGCGCTCCACAAACATATGGCTAAGCTCCTTATTGACATTCTGATGCAGGATTCTTCCCCAGTTGGCTATGTCGATATATGTTTCGTAGAGGGCATTCAGCTTGTCGATGTGGATGACGTAGATTTTGCAATCGGAAAGCGTTTCAACGCTTTCTACCGATGGTTGCTGATAGTAGAGCGAATCCATGCCGAACGTGACGTCGCCCTCCTGACTGAACCACGTAGTGGTGTCCTCTCCGTTGTGGTGGAATACGGAACGGGCGATACCCTCTTCAATGAAATAAACCAGACGGTCTGTGACGCCTGCCTGAACGATACGGGTATCTTTGGGATAATACCTTAATTCCATATTCGCCTGAAGCGCTTGAAGTGCTTCGTCGGAAACCGGATAGATTTGCCTGATTTTACGAATGATATTTTCCATTTGGGGGAATGGCGTATTGGGGGTTAATGACGTACTTTAGGATATTTATTATTAAAACGGAAACCAAGACCGAGCATCAGATAATTAGGTGTCTGAAAGTCCTGAAGATTGTAACCGATGTGAAGGAAAGAACTCCGGGTGACGTTGATCTTCAACGCAAAGACCTGATACAGTCCGCGCAAATCGCCACGCCCCAGTACATTCGTTCCCAAGCCGACACCGATGGTAAAAAACGGCATTACATATTCCGCCCGTCCCGAAAGTCCCAGAGCAAGCTGATGCCGGATGCCCGGCACAAGAAATTTACGACGGGAGGAACCGCTGTCTCCATCGCATCGTACTCCACCAGCGCATCTTCGGTGTACACATTGGCACTACCGTCATAAACACCGTCCAGCGAAACCCCGAAACGCAGCTTATAGTTGAGGTTGTACATCGGAGCAAAGTTGAACCCCGCTACGGGGTAGCTGCCCGGTGATGCAATCTGTTTCTCACCCACATAGACGCCTTTGCGACGCCACGAGCCGAACAACACAAGGTCATAACTGACGTGTCGCGGAAAACGGGGAACGTAGGGATGAACCAATGATTTAGTGAGGTCGGCTTCTTCCCGGTTGAAGTTGTACACCAGTCCGATTTTCGCTCCGGTGGTGTTGACACCTGCATTAGGAAACTTGGTGTTGCCGTTGGAGAAATGCGTGAAGTCTCCGCCGATGATAAAGTCGAAATAACGGGAAAGCGACCAGTTAAGGTAGATACCCGCGTTGAGGTAGGCATTCACCCGTGAGCCTACCGCTCCGTTGTAGGAATTGTAATCGTTGTCATAAGGCTTCCATCTGGCAGAGATACCGAAATTCCACTCGTAATTGAGTGAAAGGCGGGGATGGAAACGGGCAATGCGTGCACCTTGAAAGACGTAGAACGTCACCGGATCACCGAGTTGCTTATCGCCAAAGGTGGTGACGGCCAAGCCAAAGCCTTGGTAAGCTCCGCCGTAGATACGGTCGGCACAGGTATTGGGACGAAACTTGAAAGAGTATTTCAGATGAGCGGCAAATGAACTCTGGATGGGTTTCCACCGTTCGTTCTCGCCTTGCAGGAAAGGATTGGTGGGGAACACGTATTGCGGCCGTGCCTCTATCCCCAACCGGTGAATGAAAGGTTGGTCTGCCTCCTGCGCACAAAGCGAAGTGACGTCTTGCCTGACCTCTTTCTCTTCCAGGGGCACAAAAAAGCAAAGCGGAACAGATTACGGCGATTTCCCATCCGGGTATCTTTACTCTCATATCATAGTCTGGTTAGTCTTTTCTGAACGAAGTTTATAAATGGAGCTTCTCGATAAACTGCGCTACATGATAGCCATCCATCAATCCATGATGGCAGGTGACGGAAACGGGCATCATCAGCCTTTCTCCTTCGCGGAAGTATTTACCGGTGGAGATTTTGGGGACGCTGTCGCCCGAACGCATATTGGTGGGATGCTTCATATCGGTGAAAGAGAGCCACGGCACAGCCGAATAATGAATGGCATTGGGATGGAAAGTGCCTCCTTTGTTGAGTCCCGTAGTGACTTGCAAACGTTCCATTTCTGCCTTTGCCCGGCGGATAAAAACGAGTTCGTCCGGATCGTATTCAAAGGCGGCAAAAGAAAAAGTATGATCGGCACGCCCTACTGTGGCTTCGGGCAGAAGACTGTCATAGCACACCACTTTATCGCCTTCGATGCGGTAACGGAATTCTTCTACCGCAGCAGCGGCAGTCGTTATCCGGTGAAGGACGAGCAGGGAAAAGGATATGCCTTTGTCTTTGGCTTCCTGATATGTGCGCGTACAATCTACGTTGACCGTCACTCCGAAAAAGGATCGTCAAAAGCACTGAAATGTTCGTAATGTTCTCTTCTGTTCCAAGTAGCAATATCGATGATCTTCTCTATCTGATTCATTCTAAACACTCTTTTTTAAGTTTCACCACAGAGGGCACAAAGGACACTGAGATTTTATAGAAATTTTATAGAACTTTTTCACCGGATTAATGCAATTGATTCCATTGCTTCCGGTCTTACCTTACCGAAAAATCTGTGTCCTTTGTGTCCTCTATGTGAATAAATTACTGATGTTGCTCACGCAACAGTCGTTCACTGTTTTTACCGGGTTGAAAGTAGAAAGTGGTACTTCTACAAAGACGGTGTTCCAGTCACTCATCGCACCGTTCCACAATCCGGGAAGTTCCAGAGCTTTCAGCTCCTTGCCGTTTCTTCGACTTATAAGAAATGAAGCCCGTAGCCTTGTCCACATACTTCACCAAATCGAACTTATGACCCTTATAGTCGCGCACTGCACATACCAAGTCCACCGGATTGAAGTGCGTACCTTTTTCAAACATATCCTTTTTCTGAGGGTCGTTCATGTCAATCTGAGAGCTCTCAAGGATTTGAAGAGAGATCGTTCCGTCACTGTTGTATGCAGGAACGGACCGCCACCCGGCTCACCCACATTCTTCACCATTCCGCAAACGCGCATTGGACGGTTCAATTTGTTCTTCAAGTAAATAGCAAGCACTGAATCTTCGAGGTCTTTCGTTTCCGGATTCTTGCAGAAGAGTTTCTTTTGCAGGAATTGCAGCATTTCCATCATCTGTTCGTGGGTGTACTTACCGCTGTCGAGCAGTTCGAGGTATTCGAATGCCTTTTTCTGTAAGGACACGAGTACGCCGGCAATCAGTTTTTTATAAGTAACGGTGTCCGCTTTCAGTTTATCGGGCACTACATTGTCGATGTTCTTGATGAAGATGACATCCGCATCGAGGTCGTTCAGATTCTCTATCAGTGCTCCGTGACCGCCCGGACGGAACAGAGTTTGCCGTTATCACGGAAAGGCTGGTTGTCCATGTCAGCGGCAATCGTGTCGGTACTCGGCTTTTGTTCGGAGAAGGTGATGTTATAGTCTACTCCATAGCGTTTGGAAAATTTACCGGCTTTCTCCGTCACGAGCTTCTTGAAAAGTTCGCGGTGTTCGGCAGACACGGTAAAGTGTACGTTCACTTTGCCACTCTTGCCGGCTGCATACAGAGCGCCTTCAGCGAGATGTTCCTCTAATGGCGTGCGGGAACCTTCGGGATATTTATGGAATTTGAGCAGACCTTTCGGCAGTGCACCATAGTTCAGCCTGCAGTCTCCAGCAATGCGGACACCACTGCTTTATAATTGCCTTCTTCCATCAACCCAGCGATATTCTTCCCGGTAATGCGTCGGCAAGCTGCATCGAGATCGTCATAAAAAGCAAAATCCTTGATACCGGCAAAGAAGGCTTGTTCAAACTTGGTAGTCGGTTTGTCATAATCGGCAGACAGGAACTCGAATAGGTTCTTGAACATACGACTCGCAGCACCCGAAGCGGGTACGAACTTCACAATTGTCTTATCCGTGTTTGTATATGCGTCCCACGCTGCCAGATAAGCTTTCTGTTCTTCTGCATTGGGAGCCAATATACCTCTTTCAATGGAAGCAGCCGCATCCAGCTTCAGATAATGGGAAACCCTTTTCAAAGCATGCTAATTGTTCTACAATCTGCGCCTCCGTAATGCCTTTCTTGGCAAGCAACTCTTTGTCCTGTGTCGTTATCATAATATCTAATTTTATTAATTGATGCCCAAAAATACAAAATGTTATTTACTTCTTGCCGAATAACCGGAAAAAAAAGTAATTTTACATCGAATTAACAAGATTGAATATGAACGACTTTTTTACATCAGAGGAAAAAAAGGAGCTTTTTTCACTCTACCGGCACTTGATGCAATCTGCAGGAGATAGCATTTCCTGGAAGGATTGCCTAAAATTAAAGAATCATCTTATCAAAGCGGCCCAGTATAACGGGCTGCAACGCAATAACTTCGGGATGAATCCCGTTATCAGAGATCTACAAACGGCAGTGATCGTAGCCGAGGAAATCGGTATGAAAGGTTCGTGCCTGATCGGTATCATGTTGCACGAGATTGTGAAGGCGCATGTACTGTCTATCGACGAGGTAAGCGCCGAATACGGTGAAGACGTAGCAAGTATCATCAAGGGATTGGTGAAGACGAATGAATTGTATGCCAAGAGCCCGGCAATAGAATCGGAGAATTTCCGTAACCTGCTGCTCTCTTTTGCCGAAGACATGCGTGTAATTCTGATCATCATTGCAGACCGTGTGAACGTAATGCGCAAAATAAAGGATACAGGAAACGAGGAAGACCGGATAAAGGTGGCAAACGAGCTGCTTATCTGTACGCACCGCTGGCACATAAGCTGGGGCTCTATAAACTGAAATCGGAGCTGGAAGACCTTTCCTTGAAATATACCGAACACGACGTATATTATCATATAAAGGACAAACTGAACGAAACGAAAGCCTCCCGTGACAAATACATAGCCGCCTTTATCGAACCGATACAGCAGAAGCTGGAAGAAGCAGGATTGAAGTTCCACATGAAAGGGCGTACCAAGTCCATCCATTCGATATGGAACAAGATTCAGAAGCAGAAAACGTCTTTTGAGGGGATTTATGATCTGTTTGCTATCCGCATTATCCTCGATTCGGAGCCGTTGACCCGGCTAAGGAGAAGCAAGAATGCTGGCAGGCATATTCCATTGTAACCGATATGTACATGCCCAATCCCAAGCGTCTGCGCGACTGGCTCTCCCGTATGCCAAGAGTAACGGATACGAATCCCTGCACACCACTGTCATGGGGCCTGAGGGCAAATGGGTGGAAGTACAGATACGTACCGACGCATGGACGAGATAGCCGAACGTGGTCTGGCAGCCGCACTGGCGTTACAAAGGCGTCAAAGGAGAAAGCGGCCTGGATGAGTGGCTGACTTCGGTGCGGGAGGCGTTGGAGAATGCAGACAACGACTCAATGAAGATGATGGATCAGTTCAAGATGGATCTTTACGAGGACGAGGTTTTCGTGTTCACTCCTAAAGGGGATTTGTTCAAGTTGGCGAAAGGAGCGACCGTACTCGACTTTGCCTTCGCCATCCACAGCAAACTGGGGTCCAAGTGTATCGGAGCAAAGGTGAACGGAAAGAACGCACAATTGAAGCAAACACTGAACAGCGGTGACCAGGTAGAAGTCATGACTTCAAACACCCAGACTCCCAAACGCGACTGGCTGAACATCGTCACGACTTCGAAGGCAAGAACCAAAATACGGCAGGCCATCAAAGAAATAGAAGCCCGCCAACAGAGTTCGCCAAAGAAACCATAGAACGTAAATTCAAGAACCGCAAACTGGAATACGATGAAGCGACCATGATGCGCCTCATCAAGCGTTTGGGCTTTAAGAACGTGACGGAGTTTTATCAACGGATGCCGATGGGGACTGGATGTGAACGAGATTCTGGAAAATACATTGAGCAGCAGAAAACGGGACAGCGATACGCACGATGAAATTGTCTATCGCAGCGCCGAGAATTTCAGCATGCAGACAGCACAGGACGACAAGACCTTCAAAGAGGACGTGCTGGTCATTGATCAGAATTTGAAAGGACTGGACTTCAAATTAGCCAAATGCTGTAACCCTATCTATGGCGATGATGTATTCGGTTTCGTAACGGTAAGCGGCGGGATAAAGATTCACCGGGCAGACTGCCCGAACGCCAATCAGATGCGTGAACGTTTTGGTTATCGAATTGTGAAAGCCCGTTGGGCAGGCAAATCGGAAGGGACACAGTACCCCATTACGCTGCGCATCGTTGGCCACGATGATATAGGAATTGTGACGAATATCACTTCTATTATATCCAAAGAGAATGGTATCACGCTGCGCTCCATCGGTATTGACTCGAACGACGGTCTGTTCTCCGGTACACTAACGGTCATGGTTGGAGATACAGGTCGCCTGGAAGCGCTAATCAAAAAGCTAAGAACTGTAAAAGGAGTGAAACAAGTGAGCCGGAACTAATTTTTTCACCAAGATTAACAAGACAGAGAGAAAAAAGACAAGATACAGTATATCCGCTCCGAAGGGACTGAGTGCAAAATCAAAAATTTCAATCAATGCATTTTGCCTTTTCTTTCTTTAATGTGAAAATCTGTGTTAATCTGTGGTGAAGAATTCTATCGCACTTTCTTCCTTTATATAATAAGGATAAGTCACCAAAACAAAAAATATCAAAGCGATCGAAACCGCTATCTGACCGATATGAAGCATTTTGTCTGTATCCAACTCCATACAGCAGGCAGCTGCGATACCTAAAGAAATCCCCATTTCACTAGCCAATAAATGAGTGGTATTTGCAGTTCCCCGTTGACAATGATGGGATAGCTTCACGAACATAATCAGGAACTCCGGCATGACAAAACCTAATCCAAGTCCCAGGAGCATGGAAGAAACGCCTATCGGAGTACTATTCAACAATGATATGGCAAGAATCTCTAGTCCAAGCCCCATAATTACCTGTCTCAATGTTTTTTCTTTCAGGAAAAAACAGAGGCGAGCAAACAAGAGAGATACCAATGTAACCGCCCCCCACTCCTACAAAGAAAGGCACTGAAACACCTGTATTTCCCAATATGGAATCATTCAGGAAAGGATGTACAAGAGGCATCAGCAATCCCGGAACAAACGTAACCAGAATCATATTGATAGCCGGAATCCAACTACGCAACAGTAGAAAACGGTCAAAAGAATAAAGTCTAGTGACAATCGGCGCACGGAAAGGTACATATATTCCCGATACGACAAGAATCCCTAACACTCCGGCAATAACGGATACATACAGCAAATTCCGGATTGGATAACTCTGATAAAGCCAAACTCCGAGAACGATACCTAGAATCATTCCCAAACGGGCTACCCACGAAAAACTGACATTCCCTGCGCTACGGAGCGTAGAGTTGGTGATGTCGATAGCCAACGTGATACCCGCAGTAGTGGCTACACCGAACGCCAATCCTTGTACAGTGCTTAGCAGGATAAGTTCCGTAAGGTTCGTCACAAACGCATAGCCTACCGCCGCCACCACCATAAGAGCGAAAGCATATATATATACGTGCTTCCGTTTGTAAGCGTCCACCAAATAGGCATGGAAAGGACCAATCAGGAACATTCCCAATGTAAAAAAAAGAAAGATTACTCCTGTCTGTGCAGCCGGCACTCCGAGACGGTCGGCCATCTCAACGGAGAGTACCGGAAATAACACATACAAGGACATAAACAACAGCAAATTAGCTATACATATCCGTATAAAATGCGCTGTCCACAATGTAACTGCCATATATTGCTTTAATATTGTTCCTTCTCGTTCGGGAAGTCGCAGTTCTTTACATCTGACACATAGTGACTGATAGCATCGGTCATTACTGTGTACAGATCGGCATAACGACGCAAGAAACGCGGACGGAAACCATTATTCATGCCCAACATATCCTGAATCACCAACACCTGGCCATCTACATGTCCACCGGCACCGATACCAATAATAGGTATAGTCAACTCCGGCTACACGTTCTGCAAGGGTTGCGGGAATCTTTTCAAGAACAATAGCGAAACAACCTGCTTCTTCCAGCAAATGAGCGTCACGAATCAATTTCTCCGCTTCGGCATCATCTTTGGCGCGCACGGTATAGGTTCCGTATTTGTTGATAGACTGAGGCATGAATCCCAAATGTCCCATCACAGGAATACCGGCGCATACGATACGTCTCACCGTGTCGATGATTTCTTCACCGCCTTCGAGCTTCAATGCGTCAGCGTGACTTTCTTTCATGATGCGGATAGCGGAAGCAAGTCCCTCCATCTCATTACCCTGGTAGATCCGAAAGGCATATCAACTACCACCATAGCACGCTTTACACCACGCACTACGGATTTGGCATGATAGATCATCTGGTCAAGCGTGATAGGCAATGTGGTCACGTTACCTGCCATTACGTTAGAAGCGGAGTCGCCTACCAGGATTACGTCTATCCCCGCACCGTCTACAATCTGTGCCATTGTGTAATCGTAGGCAGTCAGCATTGAAATTCTTTTCGCCTCTCTGTTTCATTTCAACCAAGCGATGTGTCGTCACCTTTCTTGTGTCATCTGATATATAACCAGCCATTTCTTTCTAATTAAAAATTATAAATTAAAAATTAAAATCGAGGCAGCATTGGCGCTACCCGAAAATCGAGGGCAAAGTTATAACATTTAATTCATAACAGAGAAGGAAATGCAAAAAATCCTCTCAATCCCTTGTCAGAGACAGCAATTTCTCATAACTCATTCCGGTAAAGTCATCCATTATATAATGTGCTTTTCCGGTGATGGCTTCGCGGGAATTGGTTGTAGCGAGACCGATCACGGTTGCACCGGAAGTCATTCCCGCCTGCAGGCCGTGGAAAGAATCTTCAAAGACGTAGGTGTTTTCGGGGGTGGCTTCAAAGATTTCCATCCCGAGCAGGAAGCAGTCGGGAGCTGGTTTGGAACGGGCAAACATCTCTCCGGTAAGAATACGGTCTACCATTGCCGGAAACTCGGGATGAGCATTGTAGACGTTCTGCATCTTCTCTTCATTAGAGCTGGTTACTACGGCTATCTTCACACCATGACGGCGGAGTTCGGCGATAAAAGCTTCTACCCGGGAATATATTCATAGGACATCTGTTTCTCAAAAACATTGAGGTCTGCCGTGATTTTCTGCCGGGCTTCCGGAAGAGCTGAAAAGTATTTCTCGTAGATTTGCGTCAGCGTCTGCCCTTTGATACAGCGTCCGAAATCTTCTTCATTCAGATATTTCCGTCCTTGTTCATCCCAGAAAACAGTGTACTGCGTTTCTGTATCCATGATGACACCATCAAAATCGAACAGTGCTGCAATTGTCTTTGTTGTATTCATATATAATCTTTCTTTTTACCTAAACGTTAAACCTTGTGTATCCGTCGTTGCAAAGTTCCGAATAATCATCGAATCAGGCAAATAATTCGTACCTTTGCAAAGCTAAAAAAAACGTAACATACGTTTTTATCCAACAAATCGACTTTTATTTATCCAACGAATCGACCAACGTATGAGCAAGAACGACCCGCACATTTTAGGCAAAGAACGTATCGGCAAATTGCTGTTACAATATTCCATTCCTGCGATTATCGGAATGACAATTACTTCTATCTATAATATTATTGATAGTATCTTCATCGGACATGGTGTAGGCCCAATGGCGATTGCAGGACTGGCTATCAGCTTCCCGCTGATGAATCTTGTTGTCGCTTTCTGTACACTGGTTTCGGCAGGTGGGTCTACCCTCGCCTCTATTCGACTGGGACAAAAGGATCTGAAAGGTGCTACGGAAATTCTGTCACACACGCTTATGCTTTGTATCACCAATTCTGTCTTCTTCGGAATATTGTCCTTTATCTTTCTCGATGATATCCTGCTGTTTTTCGGTGCCAGTCACGACACACTTCCATACGCACGCAGTTTCATGCAGGTAATCTTGTTGGGAACTCCTATTACTTATACAATGATAGGATTGAACAATGTGATGCGCGCTACCGGGTATCCGAAGAAAGCAATGCTTACATCGATGGTGACGGTAGTTGCCAATATCATCCTCGCTCCTATCTTTATCTTCCACTTTGAATGGGGAATGAGGGGAGCGGCTACGGCAACGGTTATTTCACAGCTCATCGGCATGATATGGGTGGTAAGTCACTTCATGCAGAAAGAGAGTACAGTGCACTTCGAAGGAACAATCTGGAAAATGAAAGGAAGGATTGTAGAGAGTATTTTCGCTATCGGCATGTCACCTTTCTTAATGAATGTTTGCGCTTGCATTATTGTCATTATTATCAATAATAGTCTACAGGAACACGGAGGAGATATGGCTATCGGTGCATATGGTATCATCAACCGGCTGCTGACTCTTTACGTAATGATTGTACTGGGACTGACCATGGGCATGCAGCCCATCGTGGGCTACAACTTCGGAGCACAGAAACTTAATCGCGTCAAACAGACTTTACGACTGGGAATTCTTTCAGGAGTGGTTATCACTAGTAGCGGATTTCTGATTTGCGAACTATTCCCTCATGCCGTATCAGCTCTCTTCACAGACAGTGACGAATTGATTGATCTGGCAGTAGAAGGGCTTCGCTTGGCAGTACTTATGTTCCCATTCGTAGGAGCACAGATTGTTATCGGGAACTTCTTCCAAAGTATCGGGAAGGCTAAAATAAGTATTTTCCTTTCGCTGACGCGACAGTTGCTTTATCTTCTGCCCTGCTTGCTGCTTTTCCCGAATTGGTGGGGATTGAAAGGTATTTGGATCAGTATGCCGGTGTCGGATGCATTAGCCTTTATCACAGCAGTAATCAGCTTGATGATATATATTAAAAAAGTATCGAAACAACAGCCGATAGCTGAATAAAGAATAGTTACTGTTCATTTTCTCATTTTTATTGTTCAATCAGTCCTAATTAGGGATTTATCAATTGCCCATCCGATTGTAAACTCTATATTTGCATAAAGTTTTCAAAACTACAAACGATTAAACTATGTTGAGAAAGAATTTATATTGGCTTTTATTGTGCCTGTTTCTCGCAGGATGCGGTATGATAGATTACCATCCGTACGATGTCCACATCAGTGGTGAGACAAATGTCAATGCACATAATATAGGAAAAGATAGAAGCAAATTGCAAAGGCAAAACCACAATCCGTTTTGCTGTAATGGGGAGATTCACAACGCTGGTATGACGCAACGTAGGACTTCGTAAAAAGAGATCAATAAACGGGATGATATTGACTTTGTAATTCATGGAGGAGATATGAGTGATTTTGGAGTGACCAAAGAGTTTCTCTGGCAACGGGATATCATGAACGGGTTAAAAGTACCTTATGTAGCCCTTATCGGAAATCATGATTGTCTGGGAACAGGAGAAGAAACTTATAAAACAGTGTTCGGTCCTACCAACTTCTCTTTTATAGCAGGCAACGTGAAGTTCGTCTGTCTCAATACAAACGCTTTAGAGTATGACTACCCGAGCCCATTCCAAACTTCACCTTTATGGAAGAAGAGATAACAAACAGAAGTGATGAATTTGAAAAAAGCGTAGTATGTATGCACGCACGCCCATTTACAGGCGTATTCAATGATAATGTGGCAAAGGTTTTTCAGCACTATGTCACTCAGTATAAGGGCCTACAGTTTTGCACGGCTGCACATTCCCATCATTTTCGGGATGACATACTCTTTGATGATGGAATACATTATATAACCAGTGATTGTATGGATTACCGTACTTATCTGGTATTCACTATAGCTCCGGAAAGCACCTCTGAAAATCCTGATTATGAATTGGTTGAATACTAAATATATTTTATGGACGGGAGTATTATCAATACTTCTCTCTATCTCCGGTCCGGTCTCGGCTACTTACAGAACAGATACAATTATCAACACGTATAAAGCCGATTCACTGCGCTTCATCATCAAGGCTGACTCAATTATCGCCTTCCAAACCGGAGATTCTTTATTTACGATTATTAAAGCAGACTCCGTATTGCCCGCTGCATCGAAAAAAGTTAAACATACCCGTTACGATAAACGGGTTCACCGTTTCCGCAGAAATTGGGAACGAATCATTCCTACCCACTCTAAGATACAGTTTCTTTAGGCAACATGGGATTACTTTCTTTTTGGTACGGGATGGGATTACGGAAAAACATAATCAATGGGAGACTGATTTATTGCTTGGATTTATCCCGAAGTATTCTTCAAAAAAGGCTAAAATAACCATGACTCTTAAACAAAACTACATGCCGTGGAGTATTAATATAGGAAAAGGATTCTCTACAGAACCCCTTACTTGTGGCCTATACATGAATACCGTATTTGGGGATCAGTTCTGGGTAAATGAACCGGACCGCTATCCAAAAGGTTATTATGGTTTTTCAAGCAAAGTACGTTTTCACATTTTCATGGGACAACGCCTGACTTACGATATTGACCCGCAACGCAGGTTTCTAGCCAAGTCTGTAACATTTTTCTATGAGATCAGTACTTGTGATCTTTATGTGGTCAGTGCTGCTACTAACAGCTATCTGCGTCCTCGTGATTATCTCAGCTTGTCTTTCGGACTAAAGTTCCAATGGTTATAAACCAAATTACAATGACTTATAATGATGATACATACCCTCACCAACAATCCGCTATTTCGGGGAATTACTCCGGAAAAGCTCTCTGCCAACCTGGAAGAAGTTAGTTTTCACGCCCGTTCATATAAGAAAGGGGAAATCTTCGCTTTTATGCAACACGCATTAGCCGAATTAACCCGCAACGACATCACAGTAGAAGAATTAGTTCAATTGACTTTGGAAACAGGCAAACATGGAATATCCGCTATGGCACAACTGGATAAAGCCAATACTAGCAGCTACGGTAACCCCGAAAACTGCCGAACGACACGGCTATATTGACCGCTGGCTGTGCAAAATACCGATACAATATGAAGTTCTTGTCATAAGTATTTTATCCTAAATATTCATCAATCAGGCTCGAATCATGCAGATCGCATCATTCGAGCCTGTTTTCATATTCTCACAATTAGCTATTTCCGAGTATCAGATTGACTTTTTTAGACAATTTAACTACCATTTTTGACAAAAATACATCAAAACAGGTATTTCATTTGTTGCTAAATATATGTAACTTCGCACAGTGAAAAATAATGCGACATTCTTATAACTTTATAATATATAGCATATGATATTTACAGCAGAAAACACCTTACTTATTGGTTCTATCTTACTTTTCGTCAGCATTGTTGTTGGAAAAACCGGATACCGTTTCGGCGTACCTACTTTGTTACTGTTCCTCGTTGTAGGAATGGCATTCGGAAGTGACGGACTCGGTCTCCAATTCCATAATGCCAAAGAAGCCCAATTTATCGGTATGGTTGCCTTGAGTATCATCCTTTTCTCAGGAGGTATGGACACGAAATTCAAAGAAATCAAACCTATTTTAGGACCGGGTATCGTCTTATCCACTGTCGGAGTATTGCTCACAGCTCTTTTTACGGGGCTCTTCATTTGGTGGCTATCCGGTATGAGTTGGACGAACATTTATTTGCCTATCACCACTTCCCTATTGTTGGCCTCTACCATGTCTTCCACAGATTCGGCTTCGGTCTTCGCTATTCTCCGTTCGCAAAAGATGAATCTGAAGCACAACCTACGTCCCATGCTGGAGTTGGAAAGTGGAAGTAATGACCCGATGGCTTATATGCTTACCATTGTTCTGATACAGTTTATCCAATCAGCGGGTATGGGAGTCGGCGCTATTGCCGCTTCTTTTTATCATTCAGTTTATCGTAGGTGCTGCTGCAGGATATATACTCGGGAAACTGGCTATCCGAATGCTGAACAAGCTTAATATCGATAACCAGGCATTATATCCTATCCTGCTATTGGCATTCGTTTTCTTCACTTTCTCCATCACCGATTTAATGAAAGGTAATGGATATCTAGCTGTATACATCGCCGGTATGATGGTAGGTAATAATAAAATTATGCACCGTAAGGAGATTTACACGTTCATGGATGGGCTTACCTGGCTGTTCCAGATCATTATGTTCCTCTGCCTGGGATTGCTAGTCAATCCTCACGAAATGCTAGAAGTAGCCGCTGTCGCTCTGCTGATCGGTATATTCATGATTCTTATCGGTCGCCCGTTAAGCGTATTCCTCTGCCTGCTCCCATTCCGGAAAATCACAATGAAGTCACGCGTTTTTGTATCTTGGGTAGGATTACGCGGCGCAGTTCCTATCATCTTTGCTACTTATCCGGTAGTGGCAGGAGTAGAGGGTTCGAATATTATATTCAATATCGTATTCTTCATTACCATCGTTTCATTGGTCGTACAAGGAACCACAATTTCCTTTGTAGCCCGCATATTACACCTCTCCGAACCTTTGGCAAAGACAGGAAACGATTTCGGGGTGGAACTGCCTGAGGAGATTGACTCTGATCTCAGTGATATGACTGTCACCCGCGAAATGCTGGAAGAGGCAGATACATTGAAAGATATGAACCTGCCAAAAGGTACACTAGTCATGATTGTGAAACGCAAAGATGAATTCCTGATCCCTAACGGAACATTGAAATTGCACGAAGGAGATAAGTTGCTGCTTATTTCCGAGAAATCCAAAGAAGAGTCTGATTCTGAATAACATTTGAAAAGAAATGTAAAATTATATCAGAATTCCTTCGTTAATTAACCGTAAAACTTGAATTTAAAATTCGGTTTACGTTAATGATATATTAATTTTGCGCAGTTTTAAACTAAATGTGCAAAAATCGAATGGAACAAGAACATCAGTTCATTGATTATATTGAGCAAAGCATCATCAAAAACTGGGACAAGGATGCCTTAACTGACTATAAAGGAATTACCCTCCAATATAAGGATGTAGCGCGTAAAATCGCTAAATTTCACATTGTCTTGGAAAGTGCCGGCATCCAGCCGGGAGATAAGATAGCCGTTTGCGGACGTAACAGTGCTCACTGGGCGGTTACTTTCCTGGCGACTATTACTTACGGAGCCGTTATTGTTCCTATTTTGCATGAATTCAAGGCAGATAATATTCATAATATCGTCAACCATTCCGAAGCCAAACTACTTTTTGTAGGCGATCAAGCTTGGGAGAACCTGAATGAGGATGCAATGCCTTTATTAGAAGGTATTGCATCATTGGCAGATTTCTCCTCTTTAGTGTCGCGCAACGAAAAGCTCACATACGCTTTCGAACACCGGAATGCCATTTACGGACAACGTTATCCAAAGAACTTCCGTCCTGAACATATCTGTTACCGAAAAGACAGACCGGAAGAATTGGCAATCATCAATTATACTTCCGGCACCACGGGTTACTCTAAAGGAGTGATGCTCCCCTATCGCAGTCTTTGGTCAAACGTGGCTTACTGCTTCGAAATGCTTCCCGTTAAACCGGGCGATCATATCGTTTCCATGCTTCCTATGGGACATGTATTTGGAATGGTATACGACTTCCTATACGGATTCTCGGCAGGCGCACACATCTATTTCCTGACACGTATGCCGTCTCCTAAGATTATCTCCCAATCGTTTTCGGAGATAAAACCCAGAGTCATCTCCTGCGTACCATTGATTGTAGAAAAAATTATCAAAAAAGGATATTCTTCCCAAAGTAGACAGCAAAATCGGTAAACTACTGCTTAAAGTACCCATCGTAAACGATAAGATCAAATCGTTGGCACGACAAGCTGCTATGGAGATATTCGGCGGTAATTTTGATGAAATCATTATCGGCGGCGCTCCTTTCAATGCTGAAGTAGAAGCCTTCCTCAAAAGATAGGTTTCCCCTACACCATCGCTTACGGTATGACAGAATGTGGTCCTATCATTTGCTCCAGCCGCTGGGAAACCCTGAAACTTGCTTCGTGCGGGAAAGCGACGACGCGAATGGAAGTAAAAATCGATTCCCCGGACCCTAAGACTCATGCAGGAGAAATCATCTGTAAAGGAGCCAATCTTATGTTGGGCTATTATAAAAATCAAGAAGCTACTGCGCAAATCATTGACGTAAATGGCTGGTTGCATACAGGTGATCTCGGCACTATAGACGAAGAAGGGAATGTAACCGTTCGCGGACGTAGCAAAAACCTGCTTCTCACCTCTAGCGGACAGAATATCTATCCCGAAGAAATTGAAAGCAAGCTGAATAATATGCCGTATGTTGCGGAATCACTGATTGTCTTACAGCATGAAAAGCTGGTAGCAATGATTTACCCGGATTTCGATGACGCTTTCGCTCATGGATTGCAGCAGACGGATATTCAGAAAGTAATGGAACAAAACCGTATCGAGTTGAATCAACAGCTTCCTAACTATTCCCAAATAAGCAAGATAAAAATCCATTTCGAGGAATTTGAAAAGACTGCGAAAAAGTCAATCAAACGCTTTATGTATCAGGAAGCAAAAGGGTAATCAAGAACCTTTGACTAATTAAGAGTACATACTTATAACAAATAATAAGATAAGTATTCTCGCAAATAAAAACGGTGGACAGCCTCAACACTGTCCACCGTTTTTTTCTAACCTCTAACAAACTTTATTAAAGTGCGATAAATGAAATAGCCTGTCCGCCTCCGGCAGCCATTCGTATGTTCAACGTATTTTCAGAAGTAACCGTTTGTTCCGTTATCCGGTAATCCGTAGGATTTGATTTCCAATCCGCATTCTCTCCATCCGCATAGATGACAGCTTTATACTGTTTGCCCGGTTCCAGGAAATCCAGTTTTATTTCCAGTGTACGGGGTTTCTCGTTCGTTGCCGCTCCCAAGAAATAGTTACCTTTTGCTTTACGCACGATGGCTACAAATTCACCCGGTTCTCCTGCCAATGCTTTCGATTCGTCGCAATCCGGATCGAAATCGCGGAAGAACTGGAAAGCCGGATGTCCCTCATAATGTTCAATCATATCGGAAGCCATTTGCAAAGGGGAATACAAAATCACCCAGTTAGCAAGCTGTTTCGCCAATGTCGTATTCACACGGCTATTGCCTTTATCCTGATCGTTCCATTTCCGGCGACGGGGAGAATCCTTTGTCTGTAAAAACAAAATATCAAAAGTTCCAGGAGTGTAATCCATCGGACCGGATAACAGGCGGGTAAACGGCAACATCACATGATGGGAAGGAGGATTACCTTCGCTCCACGCATTCCATTCCATGCCTCTTGCCCCCTCGCGTGTCATCATATTCGGCCATGTACGACGGATACCGGTATCTTTAATCGGCTCGTGTGCATCCACTGTCATTTTGTGACGGGCAGCTGCCTCCACCACTTTCTGATAATGATTAACCCCATACTGTCCATGGTGCGAAAGTCCATTCGGGAAAGCACCCGCATAACCGGTTTTCAGGATATGAATACCATGTTCTGTGTACCATTGCATGGCATGATCCATCTGACGTTCATAGTTAGGAATATTCCCTCCGGTCTCATGATGTCCCATGATTTCAACGCCTTTCTCTTTGGCATAATGCACAATCTCGTCAATGTCAAAATCAGCATACGGTTTCGTAAAGTCAAAATTCTGCATACCACCCCAGCTTTCCCATCCTTCGTTCCATCCCTCAAACAAAACACCCTCTATATCATTGGCGGCAGCGAAATCAATATACTTCTTGGCATTGGCGGTAGTGGCTCCGTGACGTTCGTCCATCTTCCAGGTCTCTACGCCCAGGTGCATCCCCCACCACACTCCTACATATTTCAGCGGACGAATCCAGTCCGTAGTTTCCAGTACGCAAGGATCATTCAGATTCAAAATCAAGGAAGAATTAATCAGCCCGACAGCTTCCGGAGCAATCTGGATGGTACGCCAGGAAGTAGTAAAATGATTGCCTTTACGCACTTTGATACCATCCGGCCAAGGAGTTAGCTCAGCTTTCAATGTATATCTTCCGGTCTGCTTCAAAGTCATTTCGGAGAAATCATACAAAAGCCGCTTCATGAATACTGCCATAAATACCGTCCGCCGTTTTGAATGTGAAAGGAGTATTGGCAGTTTCCACTTCGGAAATAGGCTGTTGCTTATATAGTAATTCATAAGTCTCCGCACTGGCGGGAATTGACCATGAAGTTCCGTCCTGACGAAAACGAAAAGTTGTCAGTTCATCGGTTATCATCAACGAATCCACTGCGGGAACACTGTACTCATAACGGAACCCTACTCCATCATCAAACACACGGAAACGAAGTGTCAACTCCACCTGATCTTTATTGGTCAGGCTCACCGCCATCTCATTATAATGATCCCTGTTCTTTTTATTCTCTCCCCAAGCCTGTGTCCAAATCTCGTCCTTATGATCGAAAGTCGTACTCTTTATCTGAAAGCCTTCTCCTAAAGCAACTCCATTCCCTTCTGTAAACCCCATTGCAGAGTTCTCAATCAATAGTGAATCGCCTACCGAGACATTATAAAACGGAGTACCGTTCTCATCCAGCGTGAAAGACATCTTAATATGGCCGTCCGGTGATTTGACTTCTGTTTTCGGACTGCTACACGCATAACATCCCAGCATACACAGAAAAGCTCCGATTGCATAATTTATTTTCATAGCACTATATCTGTTATTTATATATAGTACAATTCAGAAGAGAAAAACACTTATATAATCAAGGTGAATTTCTTTCTAATAAGGAGAATCTCTTTCTTCGGTATGATTTCTATTCTTATTTATGCAACAGAATATCAGTTCCCGGAACAATCTTTCCCATCGACCATACACATCGTACATTCAACTCCTTATCAAGAATCACAATATCGGCATCCTTTCCCTTTGCCAACGCCCCTTTCCGGTCACTCACTCCGATTAAACGGGCAGGAGTCTCAGAAGCCATACGCACAGCATCTTCCAAAGGAATATTCGCTTTCTTTACCATCGTGCGAACCAACACATCCATAGTCGCCAGGCTACCGGCTAATGCAGAATGATCTGCCATCTTGCACACTCCATCCTCTATGATGTAGCGAGGATCAATAGGCACAGTACCGTCACAAGCAGCATAAGCCAAAGCATCCGTGACAAGGCAAGTATTCTCCACCCCTTTCAATTTATAAACTAATTTCAAGATAGTAGCCGGCAAGTGTATGCCGTCCGCAATGACTTCCACTGTCATCCCTTCCGTCAAATATACGCTCTCCACCGTACCCTCGTACTTATACTCACGACGTTTATGGAAACCCGGCATAGCATTATAGAAATGAGCAGCATGAGAGAATCCTACTGCATATGCAGCCTTAATCTCATCATATTCGGCTTCGGTATGTGTAACGGCAGTCATAATTCCTTCGAACGGGTATACCTGGCAAAATCATGTGCACCGGGCAACTCCGGGCTAATATCCCAACGTCTGATACAAGAGGTATGCTCCAATAAAGGAATATATTCGTTTTCATCCGGAGTTTTCAGAAATCCGTCATACTGGGTTCCCGCCATCTTCGGGTTCAGGTATGGACCCTCGATATGCAGACCGAGAATCGGAGAGTCCTTCTCTTTCATCAAGTGCTCACATACATCGACTGCCTGGTAGAGTCTTTCGAATGAAGTAGAGGACAAAGTAGGAAATATCCCGGTAGCACCATGTTTCAGGTGTGCCATGGTAGCGGTGCGGAAAGCCTCTTCCGTTGTTTCCGTATAATCATGCCCACCACCTCCGTGCGCATGCATACTCACGAATCCGGGCACTATCGTCATCCCACGAGCATCAATCACCGTTGCACCGATAACCGCCAAATCACTATTAGTTACCTCTAATATTTTTCCATCACAAATCAATACGGAACCGTCTTTCAGCCATCCCTGCGGGGTAAGTATTCTACCGTTTATTATCTGAGTCAACATCGTCTTCTTATTTATTAGGATTTAAAACAGTTTGTTGATTCCCTCTACCAGTTCTCCCATCACCCACACGGCTCTCACATTCAAGTCCTTATCCAAAGCAATTATATCGGCATCCTTACCACGCTCGAGCGTGCCCTTACGATCCAGTACTCCCATGATACGGGCGGGTGTTTCAGGAAGCCATCCTCATCACATCTTCCAATGGGATTTCCGCCTTCTGCACCATCGTACGTATCAGACGGTCCATCGTCGCCACACTTCCTGCCAATGCAGAGCGGTCGGCTAGTTTGCACACACCGTCTTCGATAATGACACGCGGATCAAAAGCAGTCTGACTATCGCTCGCGGCACAAGCCAATGCATCCGTTATCAGACAAGTGCGTTCCACTCCTTTTATCTTGTAAACAAGGCGCAAGATTGTTGGAGGTACATGAATACCGTCTGCCACCACTTCCACTGTCATATCATCAATCAGATAAATACTCTCTACCGTACCTTCATACTTGTACTCTTTCCGTTTATGGAATCCCGGCATTGCATTATAAAAATGAGTGGCATGCGTATATCCCGCTTCGTAGGCTGTCTGTATGTCCTCAAATTCTGCCTGGGTATGACCTACCGAAGCCAACACACCTTTTGCCGTGATGTATTTGCCGAACTGCATGGCTCCCGGAAGCTCCGGCGCAGCGTCCCAACGCTTGATACAACGAGTTTCCTCCAGTAAGGGGATATATTCTTCGGGATCGGGGTTTTTGATATTTTCGGGAATCTGTCCGCCTGCCATATCCATATTGAAATAATGTCCTTCCAGATGAAGCCCTAATACAGGGCTATTGGGCTCCGCCATCATCTTCTCGGTAGTCTCTGCAGCTGCACGAATCATAGGAATGGTAGAAGAAGAAAGAGTGGGGAAAATACTGGTCGTACCATGCTGCATGTGGGCTTTGACAGCGGTACGGAAAGCTTCTTCCGTACCTTCCATGAAGTCTCTTCCACCGCCGCCATGAACGTGGATTTCTACGCCTCCCGGAACAATATACATTCCTTTGGCATCAATAAGTTTAGCTCCGATAATTGCAAGGTCACAATTGGTTACTTCCAGAATTTTGTTGTCGCGAATAAGCACTGATCCATCTTTCAACCAACCTTGCGGGGTGAGGATGCGTGCATTAATGATCTGTGTTAACATATCGCTAATATTAAATTAATTATAGGCCTGTGTGAATCAATGACACTCTTTTTGGGGGAAGTACACTGATTTTTCAATTGCAAAATTACGCTTTTCTATTCAATCTATCGATAAAATAGTCCGGTAAACTTCCAATAAAGTCCAATTTTAAACGATTATCCAACCATAAAAAAAGAGGTTGCCAGTCTTATCGACCGACAACCTCTAAATTTATATGGAGCGGAAAACGAGACTCGAACTCGCGACCCTAACCTTGGCAAGGTTATGCTCTACCAACTGAGCTATTTCCGCAAACTAAATTTCTTCATTCAGAAATCTGAAAGATGGGTGCCCAGAACAGGACTCGAACCTGCATGCCTCTCGACACACGCACCTGAAACGTGCGCGTCTACCAATTCCGCCACCTGGGCAAAACTTAGTTCCATTATTTCAAAGAAACAAGAGCGGAAAACGAGACTCGAACTCGCGACCCTAACCTTGGCAAGGTTATGCTCTACCAACTGAGCTATTTCCGCAAAACAACAATCATCCTAAATGTGAAGAGAAGGAGACTCGAACTCCCACGACAGTAATGTCACTACCCCCTCAAAGTAGCGCGTCTACCAATTCCGCCACCTCTCCAGAATTTTAAAGTTTAATCTTTGTGCCCAGAACAGGACTCGAACCTGCATGCCTCTCGACACACGCACCTGAAACGTGCGCGTCTACCAATTCCGCCACCTGGGCAAAAGATTTCCAACATTTCAAAGAGAGCGGAAAACGAGACTCGAACTCGCGACCCTAACCTTGGCAAGGTTATGCTCTACCAACTGAGCTATTTCCGCATTTGCAACCGTTGTTTTTCGTTTGCGGTTGCAAAGGTAGGGATTTTCCGTAAACCTGCAAACATTCTGCATACTTTTTTCACAGAAATCTGTTCACCTTGCATCGACCGCAAAACAATCATTTGATTATCAACTCATTCGGTCCCGATAGTCTTCATAAGAAAATTGCTTGTATATTTCAGCTTTCCCTTCTTTTGTCCACAAAGCAATGGCAGGATGGTGAATTCCGTTAAACATATTCGTCTTTACCATGGTATAATGAATCATATCTTCGAACACAATCCGCTCTCCGATTTGCAATTCATGATCGAAACTCCACAATCCCATATAATCACCGCTCAAACAGGAATTTCCTCCGAGACGATAAATATATTTTCCTTCGTTTCCCATTTCCGCACCACGCACGGCAGGTTGATAAGGCATCTCCAGACAATCCGGCATGTGGCAAGTGAAACTGACGTTCAAAATAGCCGTCTTGATACCACGACTTTCCACAATATCCACCACTTCGGAAGTCAGCACTCCCGTCTGCCAGGTAAAGGCCGATCCGGGCTCCAGGATTATCTGCAATGTGGATAACGCGTTCTCAATTCCTTCAACAGTTTTATCAAATGCTCAGTATCATAATCTTTGCGTGTCATCAGATGTCCGCCCCCCAGATTCAACCATTTAATCTGCGGAAACCAACGGGAAAACTTGCTTTCCAGATGTTCCAATGTACGTTCCAACTCATAAGAAGAAGACTCACAGTGACAATGACAATGAAAGCCTTCAATTCCCTGCGGCAATGCATCGGGCAACAAGCTGCCGTTATCCCAAAACGGGTACCTGGCGCACATGGATTATAAAGCTCCGTCTCTACCTCCGAATATTCAGGATTTACACGAATACCACAAGAAATACCACTTCCTTCTGTCACCACCATCGGATAAAAACGCTCGAATTGCTGCATCGAGTTGAAAGTGATATGACTGCTGCAACGCATTATTTCAGGAAAATCCTGTTCCGTATAAGCTGGAGAATATGTATGTGCCTTACTGCCGAATTCTTCCAGTGCCAAACGGGCTTCATACACCGAACTTGCTGTTGAATGACGTATATATTCACGGAATATAGGAAAAGAACGCCACATGGCAAATGACTTGAAAGCGAGAATAATCTCTACTCCTGCCCTGTCTGCTACGCCTTTTATCAGTGTAAGGTTCTTTCGCAAGAGTTCTTCTTCCATAATATAACAAGGAGAAGGGAACTGTGCAAAATCTATCATCATACTATTTAAATTTTATCTAAAATTCCAAAGTAACGCCTCAATGACGCGGATGCAAAAATACAAATTCAAAAGCAAAGAGAGATTGTTTTATTTTTAATTAAGATATTGGCTTTCGCGAACTTTTTCTTATTTTTACACCTTTATAATCTATAAGTAGTTATATCATCCTAAATACCTGATTGAATATGAATAAAGATTTAAGAAAAGTAGTGATCCTGCTGGCACATCCCAACATTAAAGCCTCACAAGCGAACAAGGCATTAATTGACGCTGTCAGTGACATCGAGGGAGTAGCGGTTTTCAACCTTTACGAATTGTCGGAAGATATCGCTTTCAATGTCGACGAATGGAGTAAAATCATCTCCGACACTTCGGCCGTTATCTACCAGTTTCCTTTCTATTGGATGAGCGCACCGTCATTATTAAAAAAATGGCAGGACGAGGTTTTCACATTCTTATCCAAAACTCCGGCCGTTGCCGGAAAGCCATTGATGGTAGTGACAACTACCGGTTCGGAATACGAGGCCTATCGCAGTGGTGGACGAAACCGATTCACTACGGACGAACTTTTGCGCCCTTATCAGGGAAGTGCAATTCACTCGGGCATGGTATGGCAGACCCCCATTGTGATATATGGAATGGGAACCGCGGATGCGGGAAAGAACATTGCCGAAGGAGCGAACTTGTACAAACAAAGAGTAGAAATGCTTATTAACAGCAGTAATGCGGGAAATAATTGGTAAAAACAAAAGCGTAGCTTTATCCAGTCTAAAGCTATGCTTTAGCATACCTAAAGCACAGCTTTAGAGGAGGTAAAGCATAGCTTCTTCTTCAGTGTCAGTACGGGAAAAAAAACACTCCGACACTGACATTATCAACCCGCCAATAGTGCCTGCCGCCAACGGGAACCAGAATTCCTCCTTTTCCGCTCCTACCATAAAAGGAATAAATCCCAAAACGATAGAAGCAACTGTGAGGAAGATAGGTATTATCTTTGTATTCCATGCCTTCACATAGGTCCGTAACGGTGCAAGACACGGAAAACGCTTACGAACTGCATTATATTCATTCAATATATAAATGCTTGCATTCACCGTGATGCCACAAAGCAGGACAAAGGAAGCAAAACCTCCCTGGTCAAAATTCAGTTTGAACCAATAGAACGTCAGGAACACGCCAATATAAGATACCGGAATCACAAAAATAATAGCCAACGGCTGTTTCAACGAATTAAAAAGAATACTCGTAATAAAGAATATAATGCCAATTACGATCAGAAGCAGAAGATATTGTTTATTATCCTTTCCACCCCACGACCAGTTGTTATCTTCTGATTTCGCAGTATATCCCATCGGAAGGACTTCATTAAACTTCTCCAAATCCTTCTTCAGCAATTTATGCTCCTGTTCCGAAGAACCTATATACTCGTATTGCAGGCACAAGCGGTATTGCTGGTTTTCCTTTGCCACCTCTTGCGGCATCTGTCCTTTTTCGAATCCCTTTCTTCTGATTGTCGGGAAGAAAGCCTTATCGTTTTTCCGTTCCTTCCTCCGTCAGTACTGAGCCGATTTCCATATTTCGCCCATATATCGGACGGATAACGGAAAACAACCCTCCGGCTCCAATTCCTTCTTCAACCATCCGCCGTTTGTTCAGATTGAAGTATAACTCCATATAATCATCTTTCCACCACGAGACACCAGAACCTATCGTCACTTCTCTAATCCGCCGATGCTCCAATAGCTTTACTTTCAGTTTCTCCGCCCAATCGTAAAGTTCGTCATAATTGTACCCGTACATCTTCACTCGGAAAGAACCCGCATTCTCACGCACACTATTACTAAATCCCTGATCCTGCAACCCATAGATACTCCAATCTCCATCACCCAATTAAAGAGCCTTACTTATCATATTAGCTTTCAACGATATGGATATATAAGAGAACCCGCTTTTCTGGTGTTCTTTGGTGAAATAGATATGGATAGATGCCTTACGGGCACTCTCTACGGACGCTTGAAACTGTTTGATTTCCTTTTTCCAAAAGATAAGCGGAGCATAGAAAACAGACAGGTTAAATCCACGCAAGACATCCACCTTTTAATGGGGTGAGCTGCTGGTAAATATCTGATGGAAATGTCCCGTAAATCGCAGGAGAATAGCCATACAACGGGCTTGTACACAATAATTATTGGATAAACGTGGTCTGCTCCTGCAAACAGCAAGTTGTCTTTTCGTTAAACGAAAACAGGACGGTTTAACGGCGGAAACGCCGCCAAACCGCCTCCCCCAAAAAAGCTCCGGAGTCGCTTTTCCGTACCGGTATCAGAAAAACAACCGGCAAATCACATAAAGAAGGAAAGTGAACAGTTTTCCGATATTTTGGTCAGAAATCATATCGGAAATTTTGAACGGTACATGTATTTTTGCAAAATAAACAGTACCCCTTGCTGCTTATCCGAAAACATTGCCTATCTTTGTAAAGTCGTGCAAACGACAGACATATATAGTTGATGTGTTTCGCTAACACCTTGTATTAGAAATCTGGTAAATTTCAAAATGGAAGCAGGGCTGGGCAGTAACACTTATCACATGTATCCGTATGCGAATGACATGCGATATAGGTGTGGGGTACTGTTTTCATTTATTTGCTTCCGGGTTTTACCAGAACCTCTAATACAAATAAGTAAACCGGCTCCACACTTTCTTGTTAGATAGTGTGGCATTCAAGTCCGGTGGCGAAAATCGGTCAGTCCGAATGTTGATTTTCAATAAGGGAATCCATGTGTGTTGGATAATTGTCGGATAATTGGTCAGGATGAATAGAAATCCGTAAAACTTATCAGCATTCATAACTCCCATGCGTAGGATTTGGCTATTTTTACGCAGAAAAAACGGATAAGATTATGAAAAACGTAATTGCTATAATAAAAAACGCTTGGGGTGAGAGTCCTCCACCGAAAGTCAAAACCGGCTTTATCCCCAATCTTTGTGATTGGGAGAAGAAAAATTATCTGACGAATCCCGGCTCTTACTACCGGCAAAAGGCATCGGTCGGATATATAGCCATGAAAGGATGGCTTTTCACTATTTTGCGTTTGCCGAACTGTACCTTTGCTAACCAAGTGTTTTCCTACTTCCCTTTTCCATTCTCTATCCTGAATAATCAGATTCTCGCAATATATAAATTCTACAATCATCTTTGGAATGATATCAAGGTGTCTTATCCTGTAAAAGCTGCTATGAAAAAAACGGCATTCATAGCATTGTTCTCAGGCATGGTATTGTCAGCCGAAGCTCAAAATACGAACCGGATAACCGAAGAGGAGCCTGATATAAAGGTGACAAAGGATACGGTATGGAATATAGCGATTGAAGAGAAAACGGCAGCAAAAGTACAATTCCCCCAACCGGGAGACAAAATTGATGTACTGGACCCTATCGTGTACGGTTTATGCTATACCGTTGCCTATGATAGGCTCGCCCGGAAATCCGTCAAGGTGAAAACTTACAGGAAAGAGTACGCCCCGTATATCCACGCCGGCTATGACTTTGGCGTAAAGCATTGGAAAGAAATCGTTCTAAAAGACTATTCCTCGCTCTGGAAACAATTGCGGGGCATTGCAGAGAGTACCGGAATGGAAAGGATCTGCTTCCGCAACGGAGCCCTTATGGGAGCATACTCAACAAATCCCTATCCGGAACTGGATTATATCGATGCCGCAATTTCCGATGTGCTGAAACAGGTAAGGAAGCATATTGCTTCTGAAAATGAGATATCCCGGCACTATGACACCTTATCCGATAAATGGTTTTCTTTTTTCAATGGAGAGAAAGAACGCTATTACGACATCGCAAATCACAACAGACCTTATTTCCTGTGTCAAGAGCATGCCGACGATGCCCTTATTCTTCCAGAGTGGATAGATACCGCCACAGCAAGCAATGACCTCACCCAATCGGAAGCCCTGGCTTCGGCAATTGCAAAATTTGATTCTCCTGCAGCCCCGGACGGCATCCGCAGGCTGAAAGACAACATGAAGCTTACACCCGACGAACGGAATGCCTTACTGGCACCTAATGATATGATTTCGTATGCAGTGGGAGTAGCACAGGCTGGCTGGATTATGGAATATAAGTGGTTTATAGGAGAAGCTCACAGAGAGGAGTTTGATGCAATGCTACTTTCCCGGGGTAACAGTCCTGCCATCATGGCCGCTTTTGGAGACGGACTGAGGAGTGCCATGGATATAACGGAACGTTTCAAAAATGCGATTCTGTGTCAGGACTGCGACTCGATATGTCTTATGAACAAAGCCATCAAAGCAGAATTGAACAAAGCATACAGACAAAACGTAGTTTATGGTTATGTCTTTATGAACGGAATGGATGCCGTTGAAATATACAGGGCCGGTGCCGAGTGGGATATTCCTGAAAAACAAACGGCCAGCGGATTGCGGCTTGATAAGGACCGGGTGCTTGAAGGTTTCAGGGATTATATGGAGGGACATTTGAAAATGGGTGTCGAATATGCCCGGACACTGACCAAGGGGCGCAATGCCATTGACTGGCATTTATATGAAAAAGATACGGAGACAATAGACTTGTCCGAAAACGGATTCCAGCCTGCCATTCCGCTTAATATAGAAACTGGCTCTCAAAGTGAATTAAGTGCAGAACTGTCGCAGATGCTTACACTCCCACAAGAAGTTGCCGGGCAGAACATTACGGGCAAGGTGATGGCCATGGTGGTAATTGAGGCCGATGGTGCTGTCAGCAAAGTGGAAATTACAAGTTCGCCGCATCCGGCTTTGAGCGAAACTGTAACGGATTGCATCTATCGCATGCGGTTCATGCCGGCAAAATATGACGGAAAATGCGTTGCATCGGTTGCCATTATTCCTGTATTATTCTAATGAAAACACAATATCACCATTCACCATGAAAAGATTATTATCAACCGTCCTGCTTGCATGTTTCGTACTGGGAGCATGGGCACAAAACAAGACGAAAATGACAGAAGAAGAGAAAAAAAGAGGCCATGAAGCAACTTGAAGTGCTCTATCAGTTCGAGACAGGAGCGGCATTCGGCGAACTTGATTCATTAACAGAAAGCCAAGAGTTCAAACAAGATAGGCTCCCTTGGGAAAAATGGGCGGACAAATTCAAACACAAGAGCTTTAAAAAGAGCCTGTCAAGACTGTTCATGTGCTTTGACAAGGCATTCATAGAGCCGAACAAGGATTCTCCTATCTTTTTCAACCTTATGCTAAGGGGCAAAGACGAAGATGTATCTTCATATTTCGGTGGTCGACAAGGATCCGGCCTGTGGAAAAAGTATTATCACGAGGATGAGAACGGGAACTTCACGGGGTTCTGCAAAGAACTTTTCTTCGACCTAGAGACTGATTTGCAGCTTCATCTGGCGGATAAACAGGGCAAACCGGTCTATATACACCCGGATGAAGATATCTATCTGCTTGAGGGCGGCGACTATGCCAAGAACAAAGACATGTTGAATATATGGTTCGGATTGCAGATACCGCTGACTGTCCCTTATCAGGAAATTGCAGGCGGACACATCTCCTTGTCTTTCTATATGCCTGAGAAATACGACCGCATCACAGTACCCATAAAGGATTTTGGAGACAAACCGGTGCAGGTGACTTGGGGCAACAAGACTTTTTCCATAGAAAAGGTTGACAGCAACGGCTTCACCATTTCCGCAGACGCAGAAACTATCGATAAACTGAGACGCATGGATTACCTTTATCACAGGGATGGAAACTGGTACGAGCCGTCCTCTTCAACATTCACAACAGGAGATTTGGACAAGATTCTGAAAAATAGTACAGGGAAAATCACGTTTGAAGAGTGGTTGAAAGGAAAAGGCATCGACCCGAACAACCTGGAAGAGACCTTGAAACACTTTATGGAAGATGAAGATTCAGAGGGAAATGACGATACAGACGCTGCCGGAGTGATGGAAAAGCACTACACGGTTGCCTTGCAGGGAGATAGTCTGTTGCTCTACATGCCGGACGAAAAGAGACGGAAAATTGCCGAGATAACCGTATTTGCCCCATCGGAAGGCGAAGCATCCCGGTTAATAATCAACCGCGAGCGATGCAACGAACTTATCGAATGGTTGTGCACAGAAAAATCACCGGACAATACAAAGCAGACCGAACCGGAAGAGATGGAGGAAGTGGATTATTTCAGTCCTGATTTCCAGCCAGCCAAGCCCATCAACCCGCAGACAGGAATGCCGGACGAATGGAACATGGTCTTGGCACAATTGCTCAGGAAGCCGGAAGAGGCAGTCGAGCAAGGAATTACAGGAAGAATGACGGCGGAAATAACCATCGGAACCGACGGCGTTGCCAGCAACGTAAAAATATACGGAGACCCTCACCCGCTATTGAAAAAAGCGGTCTGCGACTGCCTCTACAGCATAAAGTATGTCCCGGCGACATGGAAGGGAAAAGCTATCTCCTTTGTCGCTTCGCTTCCGGTCATCTTTTACTGAATGAAGCCATGGAAGGATATATCCTGATTGTACTACAGGTCCTGATAACTGGGCTGATTATTTGGAGAAGGAAGCAGGACTCCAAAGAGCCATTAGGCTGTCTGGCGGTAGGTCTGTACGGAAGTGACTATCAGGCAGCACCGCCGGAAGCATGGATAAAAAAAGTTCCGGCATACCACCCCTTCCCTGGTCTTTATCGTGTTTGCCCTGATGCTGATACTTATAAACTGGCTTGTCTGGAAATCAGCGGTAAGCAGGATGACACCCAAAGACGAAGGGACGGAAGCCGCATTGGCCTTGCTGGCGACCCGAAAACCCTTTACTGTACGCACCCTGCTCGGACTGTGCTGGCTGGTACCGGTGTGGCCCGCCATTCTTGGTATTGCCTGCTGGTATTTCGGCATACAGAAACAAAAGACCCTCAGGCGCAGCCGGACATGTCCGAAATGCAACCGGGAAACCCTCCGGGAGATTCCTTTGCACGAATTGGTAAAGGATACGAAACGGCTGATTGAAAGCGAACGTAAAGAAACAGAACTGAAGACGGCATACATCCGCATCTACCGGTGCTCCGCTTGCAGCGAAGAGGTGAAAATCCGAATACCGCTTGAAAAGGACGGCTATGAATGCTGCCCCTCCTGTAGGCACATGACGCTGCACAAGGAAGAAAAATATCGGACTATTATTAAAGCCACCACTTTATCAGAAGGACTGATGGAGGCTCGCCATCGATGTATGCATTGCGATGCCGAATACATTGTAGGCTATACAATACCGAAAATCAGCACCTCTTCCAGACGTTCGGGAGGCTCAGGCGGTGGCGGAGGCGGCAGTTTCGGAGGAGGATCGTCCGGAGGCGGAGGTTTATCCAGCCGTTTCGAATACAGTATATCAATATTAACAAAAATTGCAAAGTATGAAAACGATTTTTATCATGGGAATCTTGAGTTTCTTTTGCGGCATCAGTGCCGCACAGCCTCAATACTGGGGTGAGGGTGCATACGATTTGGAAAATGTGGTGTTCGGAATGAACGTGGACAAGTATTATTCCAAGGCAAGGCTATACGACGGGGATTATGACGAATCATTCCGCTATTTCATGAAGAAAAAAAGTGAAATGTAAAACCCAGGAAGGCAAAAAGGCGGTCATTCAGGAATACAGCTCGGTAGAAACAAATTACGGAGAGGTTCTTGCCCGCTTCGGGAAATTTGAATTCCCGTATACCGGCATGGTGGCGGACAAATCAGGAAAACTGATCGGCATTCTGGCACTGGGAAGGCTGGACGGAGCGGCGGCAGTGGATTCGCTGCTATATGCCATTGCAGGAAAGTACGGTCCCCAATGCTTTGTCACAGAAGAGTATTTCGGATATCGGAATTATGGATGGCATGTGAATGACCGGACTATCCAACTATATGTACGCAAGCCGAATCCGGAGCACAAGGATGCCGTGATTTACCTTGAAGAGAACGAAAAGGGAGAACGGAAAATTGTCGGCGGAGGCAGCCAGCCACACACCTGGTATGAAGTGTGCCTGATGGTGACAAAGACGAAATATGATCCGTTCATCGACTGCATCAGCGTCGGTAACTGGTGCAATTTCAATGATCTCTCATCAGATGTCCGGAGCATGGAAATCAATCCGGCAGCAGGCGTATACGACACCGGCGAGCTCTTTACGGAGGAAGATCTTGTCCCGGACACCATCAAAGGATATATGAACATCCCGGACGGAGAACTTCCCAAGTTCAAGGAAGGACCGTTCGCGAAATTCCCGGATTTCAGGCTTGCCGTGCGCCATTGGATGGCCTATAATGCCAGCCTCGGGAACCAGGGAAATCCCGAAGGGAATGTAAGCGTATCCTTCACAGTGGGAAAGGACGGCAAAGCGAAGGATGCCAAGGTGGAAAACCGGGAGACCACATCGTCCGAACTGGAAGCTGCAGCACTATATACCATCCAACGACTTCCCGAATTTATACCTGCCACCCAAAACGGAAAACCCGTGGCATTCCGCATGACGGTGGCCCTCAGGTTTGAAAACCGATAAATTTTCTCTGCTATGGACAAAGGCTTTTCAATAAGCGGTTATCTCCTTTCACGCCTGCAACCGGACGATCCCCAGGAAGCACGTTTACGTATGCTTTGTGTGACCATATCCAAGGATATGCCGGAGGAGAGAAGAGAGCGGCAACTGCATCCCTTTGCATCGGACATGGAATTCATGAATATGATTGCCGGATGGATGAACGGGCTTCCCGAAGCAATTAGCCATGAACAGCCGGACTTTGCGAGATGGCTGGAGCTGTTCATGACTGCCGGTGAAGCAGAATCCACCCGCTATGTCATGCGTTTGCAAATATGGTACACGCATTATTGCTGCGTAGAAGAGTTACTGACCTTATGCCGATTGCTGCAAAGACATTGTGAAGAACATCTGGAAGCCATCTATCACAGAATGCTCTACTACTTCCGCGAAGCGAGAATACAATGCGGAATGCCTTCCACTTCCGAGCCGGCAGAAGGCATTGAGGTATCATTCAAACTGCTCGATGCCTCCTACGAACATATCAACCGTAAAATCATTTTGCAAGCGGAAGAACTGCTCGGTATCCATACCGACCATTCTTTCATTCAGAAAGTGATGGAATGCCATACTGAAGCAAAGACAGCAGAAGAACTGGCGGAACTATGCGGAGCAAACAGCACCGTTACCTTCCGTCGGACATTCCTGAGATTGTTTAACTGTCCGGTAGCCCAGTGGCTTCGGCAAAAACGTGCCGAGCAGGTGCTGAAACTGTTGAGGACTACACACCTTCCATTACCGGAAATTGCCGAACAATGCGGCTTTGCGAACCAGTCTTACCTGTCTGATTTCTGCAAGCGGAATCTCGGTGATACCCCGGTGAATATCCGAAGAAACAGGAGCTGACCATTTATTATAAAATGAACGAATATGAAAATTAAAACACTTATCATTATGGGACTGACAGCATTTTTATGCTTATCCAGCGCAACAGCCCATGCACAATCAGACAAACAGATTATCAACATGGATAACCCGGACTATGACATCGATGTGGAACGTTTATGTTCTCCATATATTGATTTCGATAATCCCAAAGAGACCAGCAAAGAAGTAAACTATCGCTATGTGAAATACACACAAAACATGAACGTTTCGTTTTCTGAGAGATATCCGATTTTAATACATTATATAAGTATGGACAGTCTCGTTACCAGGAAAGCAACTTTTTGTGATACCGACTTCGGGAAACTGAATTTAGTAACCAATGCACAAGGCAAATTAATATCGATGGCCTGCGAAACGAAGATGAACAAAACAAGCTTCAAGGAACTGGTAAAGGCTGTTAGACAGAAATATGGCAAACCTGCCCTGAAGAAAGCAGAAACAGGTAAAGACGAACTTAAAAAGATTCTGATAAACTCGATGGTATCAAAGGGCAAGAACATACCCGTGTATCTTTGGAAGCTGGATGACGAATATATCGGACTGTTCATGGAAGGCGAGGACATCGTAAAGCTCTTCCGGGCAAAAAAAGAATTTGAAGATTTACTCATCAAAGTAAATGGTCCTTACATTGAAGCAACAATAGAGTTGCAAAAATGGAAGAAGAAAATATTCAAGAGATAAGAAACAGGCTATAATAAGCTAATTTTAAATCACATGAAAATGGCAAAAATGTGGGATACGAGAACACCGCGAGAAAGCATGTTCAAACATATTCTACAACACATTCCGGTGAAAAAAATCCATCTATAAGCATACTGAAGAATCATTTTCTATATTTGCTGTATTACAAATAGATAACAAGCCATTAAAAAAGCATTCTATGTGACAGTGAAACGGATGAGGTAAAATATATCAAGTAAATTAAAATTCAACAGAAATGAAGCTAAAAACATTCATCATTATGGGATTTATCAGTGCATCATGTTTGGGCGGCTGCGACCAACGTCCCGGCCCTTTGGGTGAAAAGACAATCGAACTCGACGATTTCGATTTCTCTACCCCCATTACGGACATTTTTCCCGACCGCTATATAAGCACCGAGTGGGGAGAGGATTGGTATCAGGTGCCCACCCCCAGCACCAAGGACGGAGAGGATGGATATCTATATCAAAAAGAAACCTGCATAGACTTTTATGGTAATCCCTTTTGGATTACTTATAGCCAGCATGGTTCCTGCGATGCCGACGAACTTCTTAGCATGGGCGGGCATACGTTCAGCACAGCCAATTTTGTCGTTACGCTCGACGGACGACGCATCGCCGCGGCCGGCGGCTGTAATCGCGACATCACAAAGGAAGACTGCGACCGTTTCATCGCCCTTCTCACCAAGCGTTACGGAGAGCCTGAGCAGGGAGACGGAGAGTGGTTCCCCTGCCGCCTTTACAAATGGAAGCTGAAAGACCGGACGCTGACGTTTGCCATACACGAAACTGACGAGCACAATGAATTGAAGCTCGAAAGAGTCTATCATGAAGAAGACAATACCATCGAAATACGTGAAGGCAAGCGCAGAAACCGTACCGAAGGCTATTTCTTTGTATTCGACGGCGAATGGTACGACCGCTTTGTCCGCACACAGGGCGTGGCAAAAGGCGATATTTGCTATACTTACTGACATTAACTTCACAGCAAAATCATGAAACAGAACAGAAACAGCGATAAGAAGCGACACCACGAAGAGACCATCCATGACAGACAGTATCGAAGCATGGTAAAGCGATACAAATGGAAAAACCATGCCATCATAGCGGGTGCTCTTCTGGGATTCAGCGTGCTGATATTATTCATCATAGTTAGCGACATTCCGCTCACCGCAGCCAATGTGGCGGTTGGGCTGGCGGTCCTCAATGGTGCATGCTGGCTGCTTCTGCGGCTACTCTGCAGACCCGCCTATAACCTCAGCATCCAAATACCGATGAAGAACGACGGACACTGGCTGTGGCGGGGCGGAGAACTGATATACAGAGAACTGACGCACGATGATGCTACCTGCCCGATACCACCGGAATGTCTGGTCCCGGGTAGATGACCGGCAAATCATTATCGACAACGACAGCACGAGTGGAAGAATCCTCGTTTTTCTATTATTTTCCTTCATGTTTGGCCTTTTCATCTATTGGTCATTCCTATCAGACTCTACTGTTCCGCCAGAAGATTACGGCTCCGCATTGCTTTTTGCAGAAATGGGCGTTATATTGGCATGGGGAATGGCCTATGCCTTGCTGAATCCCCGGCAACGCATTGTCTTCGACCGTACTGCCAAAACCGTAACCATTCCCGGCAGTCTGCTGATGAACAAGACAGAGATCATTCCTACGACCAAGCGGAGCTTTCATATTACCACGACATGAAAAGCAAGATTGACGAGGTGAAAATCTATAATCCCTCAGGACTACCGCATGGAATCTCCGTGATGCCGGGCCGCACCGACGAAGCCTTGCGCCTTGCACGCTTCATACATCGCTATGTGGAGGAAGAAGTAGTAGATAAGGCAGAACTTGAGAAATTCAAGAACAGGGAAAAGCCACAACAGGAAGAAATGGAATATTTTAATACTTGGTAAATATAGCTCATAATATAATGTTGGAATGTATATGTAAATGTAAAACTATAAATCACAATAATATGAACAAGCATCCATTCATACCCGCTCCGGCAGTCGTAGCCTTTTTGTTCGGACTTCTTTGTATGTCCGCGCTCAGCTCGTGTACAGAGTGCAGCTACAACCACGAAAAGGCGATGGGAAGCATCGATAACATTCTGGGCAAAGTAGATACGCTGATGGCCAAGACAGACCGATTTTGGGAAGAACATCTGCCGGAGGAACCGCCTATAGACTACGAAAAAGAGGGGGGGTGAATATGGAGCACCTGTTTGTATTTACAGATACGACAATGACCTACAACGGCAAGCCGTTCATGCCGGGAATGTCAATAGGAGAACTGTGTGAGATATTCGGACATTACGAACGTCTTGCGGAACCCG
>VOFH01001156.1_pt1 | contig 38001 bp, 51 predicted proteins | sample 5384091 | NCBI WGS metagenome assembly VOFH01 (sample SAMN12384727, study PRJNA508395) | human gut metagenome | isolation source: healthy gut G | host: Homo sapiens
ATCAGCTCGGCACAGTCCTTTACTCCCCCGCTCTTCATCAATAAGGACACCATAAACATTTGGCGCATCAAGATACGTTTACAATGGCTACAGGAATATCCGACAAGTGTTCTTCAATCGCTTTTTCACGGCTTCCGCTTCAAACATAGAACCCATGAATGGCACCATCTACTCTCCGTTGTACTCCAGGATTATGGATGTAATCCGCCTTTTTCTCATCCTTCCGCCCGGTACTGTGAGTAATACAGGTATAACCTAAAGCAGTCATCTCTCCCAGCCTCGATCACATAGGCCGATTCTGTGGCGATGCTCGATACGCGGCGATGTCGTAAATCGTCATATTTCTCTCCGTTTCCTCTGATGACTTTATCATACGCCTTTTTATAGTCTTGTCAAGTGCTTTTGCAATCGATTTCAGTTTTTGTTGGTTAACTGTATAGTCTTTGTTTTCATGGATATGGAAACAAGACTATGTAATGGCCAAACTGTAATATTCTGTTTTCCTGATATCAGGGCAAGAAAGTCGGAAATCCTCCCGCAAGCTTGCTTGAAGGAGGATTTTTGAACTTGGGACCCGCCAAAAACATGAGTAAGGAGTCATTTTTGAAGAAAATGAGCGGATTACGAATGTTTTGAGAATTGCGGAGTGCAAAGCATCAGCAACCGATATCAGAGTTATTTTTGACCGTGACAATAGCATTGATAGAAAAATCCGTATCGCACTTCAGTTTTTCGCTATGGCACCCGTTTTTTCAGTTCTCCTGATTCCTAAATATTTTCCAGAAGTTCAAAGCTGCTTCAAAACCGTATTTTTCCATGTATCCTGGGATTTATACCGGTTCACGATCGTAGCGATTTTTTTCAATCGGTGTATTCGAATTGTATGGATCGTCTTGGCGATCTCCCATGCAGAATGGGAATTTACATAATCCAGTCCTTCTGGATGGCATTTGTGAATTTCTTGGATCAGTTCCGGTTCTTTTTCTATATAACTTTTTCTTTTTGCGCAGTAAGCAGTATAAGGCAATAACCAGAATCACGGCCCAAAGAAGTTACCACAGTTCCGCAGCCTTCCATTTCCAGCGTAGTTGCAAAGGGCTCAAATTCTACGGCATAATCTGCATCTCCTGAAGTAAAGGCTGCTGCCGTCAGGCCGAAACTGATGCTCTGGTCAATGGTAAAGATCTTTGTTTTGGGGTCGATTCCATGTTTCTTTAAGATATATTCAAATACCATCTGAGGCATGCCACCTGCTCTTCCGCCAAGCACTTTCTTTCCTTTCAGATTCCATTTAAACTCCGGCTGTTTTTGTTCTTCCCACCAGAAAATTACCTGCGCGCTGGGTCAGTTGGCAAAATTTACAGCCTGATCTGCAGCACCTTCCTGGCTTACGTAGTCACTGGCTTCTTGACCCCATAAAACCCGATCTGGCACGCCGGAAATAAGCGCTGTCATTACTTTATTCAGCACCGGCACCATTTACCACAGTCAGGTCAATACCTTCTTCTTCAAAATAAATCAGTTCAATCGCTGCATATTGTGGGCATAAAATGGAATGGGGCGACTTCATTAAGTGTCACAGCTGTCATTTTCCATTCCAGGTGCTCATCCATTTTCCCACAGCCAGTGAGACAGCCAACAGCAGGGGTACACCTGCCAATACAGCTAAAAGAAATGAGATATATCTTTTTTTTCATAAAAGTCCTCCTGCTTCCAGAAATGATTGAATATGATGTGAGTGTCAAAGTAAATTTGCCACCACTGATAACCGGGATTGTTCAGTTATGCATCTTCGCAGCCCGAACACTCAAATCCCATAAAATGGCGTGTTCAATCCATTTTATTTCTGCTTGTGTAGCCTTGGTAAACACAAGTATAATTGTTATTTGTGCAAGCACAAACGCAATTTATACTTTTTTGACACTACATCATACTATAAGATATACGGAAACCAATGAAATAGTGCATAGAAAAGCCCTGTTCTTTTCAGGAACAGGGACTCTTAATACAGTCATTTATGGTAATGATATTTCACCATTTCTTTATTTCCCATCATAGTCATCTAAGAACCAGTGGCGCTCTCCATCTTTTTTTTTTGTAGCAGACCACAGTGTCCAGATTTACATTTTCCACACTCTTGAAAATATTTCCTTCTACAAATGGATTTTTTTCTTCATTTCACGGATCAGTTCTTTAATTTCTACGCGCTTGGAGCGGTTTTCCTCATTGTTGCAGGTAGTGCAGGTATCGGTAAATTTGCAGGCGCACTGGATAAAATGAAGATGATTGTAATCTCTCCATGACTTGATATCATCTTCACGTACCAGATACAACGGGCGGATCAGCTCCATACCCTCAAAGTTTGTGCTGTGAAGCTTTGGCATCATGGTCTGGACCTGGGCACCGTAAGAGCATGCCCATAGGATGGTTTCAATAACATCGTCATAATGATGTCCTAAAGCGATCTTATTACATCCCAATTCCCTGGCGTAGCTGTAAGTAACCACGGCGCATTCTGGCGCACAGATAACAGGGGATTTTTTCTATGGTAAATACAGCATCAAAGATGTCGGACTCAAAATGTGAACCGGAATTCCCAGTTTCCTTGCATTTTCTTCGATCACATGACGGTTATCCGGGCTGTATCCGGGTCCATGACCAGAAATTCTACTTCAAATGGAAACTTATTGTGAAGCTTTAATTCCTGGAATAATTTTGCCATAAGCATAGAGTCTTTTCCACCTGAAATACAGACAGCTACCTTATCTCCTTCCTTTACCAGCTCATACTGTTTCACTGCTTTTTGTAAATGGAGACCAGATGGTCTTGCGGAATTTTTCCGGATACTCTGTTCCACCTGATTTTTAATATCTTCTGCTTCCTGTCTGCGCATCTCTTCCCGCAGCCGCAATATATCCGCCTTCCAGACTGTAAGCGCGGTATCCATCTGTTTCCAGTTCTTCTGCTGCTTCTATACTGTTGGTTCCATGACTGCAGAACAATATCACTTTTTGGCTTTTTATGATCTGTGGATTTTCTTTCAGATCTTCCTGTAAAATGTGAATGGCTCGGGAATGGTTCCATATTCAAAATCCCGGTCACTTCTCATATCGATCAACTGATAACTTCCCCTCAGGAAGTTCATTCAGTTTCGCTACGTTTATTTCCATGTTTGTATAACACCTTTCTGCTTTTGAAATGGTCACACAGGCCGTCAAATGACCTGTTTTGCACTGAAAGTAATATAACACGATTTTTCTTTTGCTTCAAGTATGTTGCATTTTTTATAAAAAACTGACAGTAAAGGGTTTTCAGTACACAAATAAATACTCTCAACTGAAAGGGCTATACAACCGGCTAAAGACCGCCGTACCACAGGGGACGGCGGTCTTTGAAATATACCTTTATTCCGTTTTAAGCAGTCCTGCTTCCCGAAGGCTGTTAAGAAGGAGATTAAACTGAGTCACAACGTCTTCTGTGCCAGTTGCATTGGCAACAGCAGCTGCCGGTGTGACGGTTCCTGCCGGACCAGCCGGGCCCTGAGGGCCGGTTGGGCCTTGTGCTCCTGAGGACCGGTTGCGCCTGTTTCGCCTGCCGGGCCCTGGGGGGCCTGCTGGACCCGTTGCTCCCTGGGGACCGGTCTCTCCTCTTGGACCCTGGGGACCTACTGCCCCTGAGGACCCGTTGCTCCTGTCTCGCCTGCCGGGCCCTGGGGACCTGCTGGGCCTGTTGCTCCCTGGGGACCGGTCTCTCCTCTTGGACCCTGGGGACCTACTGCTCCCTGAGGACCGATTGCTCCTGTTTCGCCTGCCGGGCCCTGGGGACCTGCTGGGCCCGTTGCTCCCTGAGGACCGGCTGCCCTGTTTCACCCTGTGGTCCGGGATATCCTGGAAAGCCCTGCGGTCCGCGGGGTCCTGGCGGTCCCATAGGACCTGGTCTTCCCCCACAGCAGCAGCCAGGACATCTTACAAATCCATTCCTTCCATTAAGATCATCAAAACACATATCCAGACTCCTTTCTGATTCCATTTCTGTAAAAAACAAAAGCTCGTTTTCTTTTTGTTACTATAGAATATGTACAAGGAGCCCTTTTTGTGTCCACCTATACAGGTCAGAACGGATCACGCCTGTTTACCAGCCATCATTTACCAATGACCAGCTCTATAACATCTCTATAAATGCTGCAATACGTGTTTCAATCTGTCCGCTGTCTGCAGTGGAATAATCTGTTTCCAGCTTCATATATGGAATGCCCATTTCTTCTGCCATACGTCCCATTTTAAAGGCTTCTACATTAAATGTATGGCATGCCTGAAGGACGATCTCCACCACTCCGTCTACCTGATAATCCCTAATCATCTGGGCTGTATTTTCCAGACGTCCGTTATTGGAAGTCATAACAGAGCAGTTAATGGACAGATAACGGTCAGAAATAGCACGCAGGATATCCGGTGCATTTTCATCTACCAGCAAACGGTTGGTACGCTCGCCGGAGCAGTCATCCAGACATACGATCACACCGCCGTTATTTTCGATCACAGTTCCCACTTTCTGGATCACTCCGCCAGTAGGGCAACCGGTAAGTAATATTCTTTTTTGCAGAAGCAGATACCGGACGTTTTCCTTCTTTGTATGCCTTCTCAGCTTCTGTTACCCGTTTGCGGATATTATCAATTTGCTGATAAACGTCGAAGGTGAATGTTCCCTGCTGGAGAGCGATCATCATCTCTGTTCCCTTCATAGCCGGAGGTACCAGCTTCTGCAGATGATACATATCCAGCTGTGCTTTGCGCAGCTCGTTGCGCACATGGGCTGCCTTGCGCAGACCTTCTTCTGTAATGGTACAGTTAAATTTCTCTTCTAATTTTTCCTTTAATAATCTGACCTCTTCATACCAGATATCCTTTGCATAAGACCGTTCCTGACTTTGTGGAAGATGAAGAACATAAGTCTCTTTAATCTCATTTAACAGCTCATACATCTTCTTTTTTTCCATCACAGGTAGTCTCCCCGATGATAATATCCGAAAAATAGGTATAAGGACATTTTTCAGAATAAGCAAAACCATAGGTGCTTTTGATCAGAGGGCAAAGATTCTTCGGAAGGACCTTTTCCGCATCTGGTATAGTTTCATTACTGGTGCCGCAAAGTCCTACTGTAGCTATTCCTGCAGCATCCAGCACCTCCTGTGGTGTGTAGGAGCAAAGGCAGCCAGCCAGTTTTCCTCCATTGTCTTTAAATTCCTTAGCTCTTATAAATCCCTGTTTTCTCGCATCTACAAACTCATCAAATGTCTTTGGCAGATCCATTATAATCCCTCCTGAAATTTTAATGTTCTCTTATAGTCTTTCTTCTACTCTCCTGATAACAGCGCTGCGCCGATCGCCCCTGCATACCTGGCTAATGACATACTTTCTACCGTTGCCTTTAAAGCATGGCTGAGCCGGCTGATCGTATATTCATCCTCACAAAGTCCCCCTGTAAGGAAATAGTTAGTTCCATCCAGCTGCGAAATAAGCTGGGCCACTTTTACAGCAACAGATTCCACCACACCATAGGCAATATCTTCCCTGGAAGTTCCTTTTCCGATCAGGCTGATCGCCTCTGATTCCGCAAACACTGTACACATGGAACTGATGGTCACACCATCTCCTTTAGATGCAAGTTGTGACAGTTCTTTCTGGGTCAGTCCTAGACGGTTGGTCATGACCTCCAGGAATTTTCCGGTTCCTGCAGAGCATTTATCATTCATAACGAATTTCATAACACGATCGTTTTTTAATACTATCCCCTTGGTATCCTGACCTCCGATGTCAATGACCACCCCATCCTTTCCAAACAGCTTCCAGGCTCCTTTTCCGTGGCAGGTGATCTCTGTTATCACTTTATCAGCATAAGGTACGGATACTCTTCCGTATCCCGTTGCCCCATACCGGCTCTTTTCATGCGTTACCTGTTCTTTTTCCAGCCAGTGATAAATCTCTTCTGCTGTCTTTCTGCTGGAAAATCCGTTGCCATTTCCATGGTCTTCCATACTTCTCCATCCCGCAGCACCACTGTCTTTGCCGCACTGGAACCAATATCGATCCCAACCTGATACATGTCTTCACCTCACATTTTCCTTAACAACTTCTTTCTTTTCCATTTTAACATTAATTTTTCTCAATATCTAATCATATATCAGCTGTTTTTTATGTACATTTATAGATTTTATCTATATAATGATGTTGCAAGCAAGCTTGCATCGGATTTTTAGACCTTTTGACCCTGGTATCATATGATGTTGGGGTCAAAAGGTATTTTGACCCTCTGATACCGAATTGCTACGTGCTTTGCACTCCCGCAATTCTAAAACATTCGTAATCCGCTCATTTTTCTTCAAAAAATGGCTCCTTACTCATGTTTTTGGCAGGTCCCAAGTTCAAAAATCCTCCTTCATGCAAGCCCTCATCGGATTTTAGACCTTTTGACCCTGGTATCATCATATAAGGTTCTTCAAGGAGACTTCAAATATGGAATTCAAACAATTAGAGGCTTTCGTAGCCGTTGTAGATTATAAAAGCTTTTCAGAGGCAGCCAAACACCTCTACCTGACCCAGCCAACTATAAGTTCCCATATACAGGCATTAGAAAAAGAGCTGAATTCCCGACTTCTGATCCGTACCACCAAACAGATGAAGGTGACGGACCGTGGAATGCAGCTCTATGAATGTGTTGTTCATATGTTAAATATGCGGGATCAGATCATAGATGAATTTGCGGGAAATAAATGGAAACTGATCGACGTCAGTGCATCCACCATTCCCTCATCCTACCTTCTGCCGGAACTGTTATCGGAGTTTTCCAAAATACAGCCGGATATCCATTTTCATATCTGGCAGTCAGACAGCGCAGACGCTATTGAAAAGGTGATCCAGGGATGTGGACTTTGGTCTTACAGGCTCTGTGACCGATGCTGAGAACTGCTGTTTTTCCCCTTTCTGTACTGACTCTTTGGTCCTGGCAGCTCCGGTAACACCTGAATATCTGGAGCTGGCTGACACCTTAAAAAAGGATGAACCAGTTACCTTGCAGCATTTTCTCTCCCATCCCTTTATCCTTCGTGCCAATGGTTCCGGCACCCGTAAGGAGATCGACTTATTTTTTAGAACGGCACCAGATCTCCCTTTCTGAGTTAAATATTGTTGCCCGGATGAATGACCTGGAATCTATTAAAAATCCATTGCTTCCGGTCTTGGCATTTCCATTCTTTCTGCCCGCAGCGTAAAAGATATGAAAAGGACCCACCAGCTTCTCACTTTTCCTTTAGAGAATGCTGCGCAGGTCCGCACTTTTTTATATCGTATACAACAAAAACAGGATCTTAAAACCCTATGTAAAAAGCAGTTTTTAAAATTTGTAGAGCACTTCTACAAATAAACTGTATTATCTGATCCAGGCTCCGTCTGCCCCCTACTTTATAGCCATCCGGGGTGGTCGTATTTGTAAGCATGACGCCGTCCTGGCCCAGATAATACCAGATTCCATTTGCCCCTGCCTTCCAAACATTCTTTGCCAGACTTCCTGTACAACAGAAATAATACCATTTTCCATCTAATTCTTTCCAGCCCTTTGCCATGTAATGATCTGACTGAATCCAGTAGGTCTCTCCATTATCTGTGATCCATTCTCCCACTGCTTTTATGCCATTACCTTTTACATAATACCAGCCGTTATCATCTTTTTACCCAGCCACGCTCTTTTACAGCGCCCGGACCGCCGGTATTGATATCTGCAGATTCCGGCTGTGTGGGGGCAGAGGCTTTTGTTTCCTGACTAGACGAATTATTTGTATTGTTTGTGTTGTTTGCATTATTCGCACTGTTTGTGTTATTTGTGCTATTTCCAGGTGTTGGAGCCTGGGATGTATTCTGGCTTGTATTCTGTCCTGTCAGGGCACCTGCCTCTGCCAGTTTAAAGCCATAGTCCCGTAATGCCTTCGTATCTGTATAATGGGTAGACTGGCTCTTCATTACAACTGCGATCAGACGGACACCGTTTCGCTCTGCTGCTGTTACCAGTGTGTTTCCGGCTTTTGATGTATATCCAGTCTTTCCGCCTATAATTCCCTGATAATATCTGGAATCGTTCGATTTAACATTTTATGTCCCATAGTCACAGTAAGACCTGACGGATTTTTTTAGTAGCCGGAAAGTGTATAGGTTCTGGTGGAGGCCACTGTTTTTACTATATCATTTGCAAAAGCAGCTCTTGCGATCAGTGCCATATCATGAGGTGTAGTATAATGGTTCGGGTCGTTTAAACCATGTGGATTGGCAAAATGAGTATTAATGCAGCCTAAAGAAGCTGCTTTGGCATTCATCTTCTCTGCAAAAGCGGCATTGCTGCCAGCCACATGCTCTGCAAGGGCATTTCCCACTTCGTTTGCTGATTTTAATAACAGCGCATACAGACACTGGCGTACTGATAAGGTATCTCCTCCGTCATGCCAATAGAAACTGCACCCGATTCAAGGTTCGTGGTAGCTGTTGCTGAAAATGTGACCTTGTCATCCAGACTGCAGTTTTCAGCTACTAAAAGAGCTGTCATCAGCTTGGTAATGCTGGCTGGATAATACTGTGTTTCGCCGTTTTGTGAAAATAATACACTTCCGTCTGCAACATTTAACAAAACTGCACCCTGGGATGCAATAGTGGGTTTCGTAATAGAAGAAACATCACCCTTCTGGGATGGTGTATTTTCACCAGATGTATTCTGGGCGCCTGATGCCTTAGTTGGTTGTGTCTCCTGAACCTGGCTCTGTGATATGGATGTTCCTTTATCTAATGGTGTAATAGTCACCTGACTGGCCCATGCAGGTACAGACAATGTGAGAATGGCAGCCGTACATACTGCCAGAAATGTATATATTTTATTTTTTTTCATTGGAAATAAAGATCCTCTCTGTGGTATTAGAAGCAGATTATACTCGCGAACACGCTCTAACATGCTCTGCTGCCTGCTGTGCCAGTGGTTTTGTTCGTCAATGGCTTGTAAAAACAAATGTCCGTTCAGGCAGCTGTAACTTATTTTCTCTGGACTCATTATATCTTAGACTCAGATCCCCGCACTTAGTGCTACTGCCTGCTTTCTGCAGGCGGGATCTTCGTTAATGGTCCAAGAAAAACAAATGCCACCTTCTGTGTCGCTTGTTTTTCTTTTGGACCCATTATACCATATACCACAATTACAAAAAATAACCCATTTTGTTACGATTTCTTTAATTTTTTTTCCATCCAGCACTGCCTCTGTTAAAACATCCCCTTATAAGCCAGTTTCAGGGGAAAAGAAAGGTGCGTTTTCCTGAAGCAGTTTTAAAAGATCTTGTCTCCTTCCCACAGGTTCAGCTTTAACAGGTCTTCTTTTCTGATCCATTCCAGTACCCCTTCATTGCAGGGAATGATTTCTCCCTCATATCCATCAGCTGTATATAAACACATATACTCCGTATTCCAGCCTTCGGAAATAAAAAGTAACGATCCCCTGAATTTCCAGGATGTAAGTATAAGCCCGGTCTCTTCTTTTGCTTCCCGGAGCAGACATTCTTCTGGACTTTCATTTTCTTCAAAATGACCTCCGATGCCGATCCACTTGTCTTTATTTACATCATGTTTTTGCTGACTCTGTGAAGCATCAAATAGCTGTCACCTTTTTCAATATAACACAGCGTTGTAAGTTTTGAACGTTCTCCCAATTTATATCCCTGCTTTCTTCCTTAGTACGCAAATATGCAGCATTGGCACAAAAGGCCGCCGCAAATGCGGCGACCCATGAATCTTCGTAAATAGCCTGTAAAAATTATTCTTCAATTGAATAGTTCGGAGCTTCCTTTGTGATATGAATATCATGAGGATGGCTTTCCTTTAAGGATGCTGCAGAAATCTTGACAAATCTTCCTGTCTCCTGAAGAGTCGGGATGTCCATTGCGCCACAGTATCCCATACCGGAACGTAAACCGCCTAACAGCTGGAATACAGTATCCTCTACCATACCCTTATAAGCTACACGGCCTTCCACGCCTTCCGGAACCAGCTTCTTTGCATCGGTCTGGAAATAGCGGTCCTTACTTCCGTTTTCCATCGCGGCGATGGAACCCATGCCGCGGTATACTTTGTACTTACGTCCCTGATACAGCTCGAAAGCACCTGGACTCTCGTCGCAGCCTGCAAAGCATGCTTCCCATCATACAAACGCTTCCGCCTGCTGCGATCGCCTTTGTAATATCACCGGAATATTTGATACCGCCATCAGCAATGATCGGGATACCGTATTCTTTTGCAACTGCATAGCAGTCCATAACAGCGGTGATCTGAGGAACGCCGATACCTGCAACCACACGGGTCGTACAGATAGAACCAGGTCCGATACCAACCTTAACACAATCAGAACCAGCTTCGATCAGAGCTCTGGTGGCATCACCAGTTGCCACATTACCTGCAATGACCTGAACCTCCGGAAATGCTTCTTTGATCATCTTTACGCAGCGGATCACATTTGCAGAATGACCATGGGCAGAGTCTAAAACAACAACGTCCACCTTTGCCTTCACCAGTGCTTCTACACGCTCTAAAACATTGGCTGTGATACCGATAGCTGCGCCACATAACAGACGTCCCTGAGCATCTTTTGCAGACAGCGGATATTTGATCTGCTTTTCAATATCCTTAATGGTGATAAGTCCCTTCAGGTTAAAATCATCATCAACGATAGGCAGCTTCTCTACTCTTGCCTTTGCAAGGATTGCTTTTGCTTCCTTTAAAGTAACGCCTTCCTTTGCTGTGACCAGATTCTTGGAAGTCATGCATTCTCTGATCGGACGGCTGAAATCTTCCTCGAATTTCAAGTCACGGTTGGTGATGATACCAACTAATTTTTTGCCTTCTGTGATCGGCACACCGGAAATACGGAATTTTGCCATCAGGTCATTGGCATCCTTTAATGTATGCTCTGGGGAAAGATAGAATGGATCAGTGATAACACCGTTCTCAGAACGTTTTACACGATCTACCTCCTCAGCCTGTGCCTCAATTGACATATTCTTATGAATAATGCCGATTCCTCCCTGACGCGCCATGGCAATCGCCATCCGGTGCTCTGTCACCGTATCCATACCTGCACTCATTAACGGATGTTCAGCCGGATCTTCTTTGTCAGGTTTGTGCTTAAATTTACCTGATTTGGGATCACTTCTGAATAAGCCGGTACCAGAAGCACATCATCAAAAGGTAATGCCTTCACCGATAATTGTACCCATTCGTTTTTCCTCTCTTTCTTCATCAATTTTTATCTGAAGGTTCAATATAACGCCAGCGCTAAAAAACATCGGTTTTATCAGACACTGGCGTTTTGACCTTCTTATTAGTAACTAATACTAGCAAATTTTATATGGATTGTCAAACCCATTTGCCGTAAAATATTCATTGAAATTGCTTATGATTTTTCATGAGGAAAACTTATCAGTTCCAGGGACTTTTCGCAGCCTCGGAACTCACAAAAAAATCTTTACTGTCTCATAAACTTGCGCGGAAATACTCTGCGCATAGCCCCTTCCATTTTCTCACCAGGTTCAAATAAGACTTTTGTTGTCACAGAGCCCTTCTGGCTGATCGGTGCGTAAACTTTTGCGCCGGCCTGTCCGCTGGCGCAGTTTATAACTTTCATTCCCTGTTTTTCATAATCTTTTAATACATAGGAATCTGCCGGTGCGATCACCTGTACTTCTTCTTTTTCGCAGTCAAAAGCTTTTTTTCTTCTGGCCTTTCCAAGGATGCGGTCTACACTGAAGCCACCGTCTGCAAACAGGTATTCATATTCTACACTGAGGTTTAAAAACAAAATACGTCGCAGCACCTGCTGCACAAGGATCAATACTCGAACATGACCTGAAGGGCTGCAAATGCAGATAATGCACACAATACAATCATCAATACTTTTACAGGCCAGGCATAAACGGGGTCTTTCCGTTTTACCAGCCATTCTACATAATTTTCTTCCATAACTTTCTGCATTCTCCTGTTATATAGTCGCATAGTTTTTTCTACACGCTTAGTTTGTTAATAGTATAACCTATTTTGACTTCATTTTCCAGTTATTTTAACCTTTTTCCACTTGGTATCATATAATATCCACAAAGACTTTTCCAGGCAGGTAACATTTTCATGAATACCCCTCTTTGTCTGAATGATATTAAGCCCGGCGAAAAGGCCCGCGTCTGCTGCCTTACCTCCTGCGGAAGCATACGACGCCGCTTTCTTGACATAGGCCTTACTGAAAATACACTGGTAGAATGTGTAGGTGTAAGCCCCTTAGGAGACCCGGCTGCCTATGCCATACGGGGTGCTGTGATCGCTATCCGGAAAACAGACAGCAAAAATATTCTGATAACAGGAAAGGAGAATCGATGAATTTTCACAAAAAAAAAGTCTTCTATTCCTGAAAATACACCTGACCGCCCAGTCATCGCCCTTGCAGGAAATCCCAATGTAGGAAAAAGCACTTTATTTAATAATCTTACCTCTGGAAAAAAGCAGCACACAGGCAACTGGATCGGCAAAACCACTGCCAATGCCTGGGGAATTTGCTCAGGCATTGCCAAAGATTATGTACTGGTAGATATTCCCGGCACCTACTCTCTTTCTTCCCGCTCTGCTGAAGAAACAGTTGCCAGGGATTTTATCTGTTTTGGAGCCCATCAGGCAGTTGTCATCGTCTGTGATGCCACATGTCTGGAGCGGAACCTGAACCTGGTACTGCAGATCCTGGAAGCCACGGATCGTGTACTGGTATGTGTGAATCTTTTAGATGAAGCAGAAAAGAAAGGGATACAAATAGACTTAGACCAGTTATCAGATCGCTGTGTATCCCTGTAGCCGGTACCTCTGCCAGAAAAAAATGCACATTGATCCCTCTTTTTAAAGGAGTTAGATGATCTCACTGACAGTCCTGTTCTTTCACATTACCAGGTCACCTACTGTAAAGAACTGGAAATAGCTGTTTCCATGGTGGAACCTGCTGTAGAAAACTGGATGGGCGCCCACATACTGCCATTTTATGTGACCTCCCGCTTTCTTACACTGCGTCTGTTAGAAGATGATGCCTCTTTTTCTGCGCTCTTTTACTGCCAGCTGCGGCTATGACCCGGCTCAGGATCCTGCAGTTGTAAAAAGCCTGCAAACTGCCTGCTCCTATCTGAACCAGAAAGGCATTTTCAAAGATATTATAAAAGACCGTATAGTATCTGGTCTGGTAAACAGTGCCGGATCCATCGCCTCTGCCTGTGTCCGCCTGCCGGACCGGAATTATAATGAAACAGACAGGAAACTGGATCGTATCCTTACAGGACGTCTGGCTGCCTATCCGGCTATGGCCGGGCTTTTTAGCCCTGATCTTCTGGATCACTAGCAGGTGCCAATCAGTTATCTGCCCTGCTTTCTGATCTGCTGTTTTCCTTCCAGCATGTTCTGGAACAGGTTTTACTGTTTCTCCATGTCCCGGTTCTTTACGGGAAGCCTTTATTTATGGAATTTACCAGGTCCTTGCATGGGTGGTCTCTGTTATGCTGCCGCCTATGGCCGTATTCTTTCCTCTTTTTACATTATTGGAAGACTCCGGCTATCTGCCCCGCATCGCCTATAACCTGGACCGGCCTTTCCAGTGCTGTAAAGCCTGTGGAAAACAGGCTCTTACTATGGCTATGGGCTTTGGCTGCAATGCTGCAGGCATTACAGGCTGCCGTATCATTGATTCTCCCCCGCGAACGGCTTATTGCTATTCTTACCAATAATTTTATGCCCTGTAATGGACGTCTCCCTCTTTTTATCACTTTGATCCTGCTGTTTTTATGCAGCAGCCAGCAAAATGCAGCCTCTTATGCTGTCAGTGCACTGATACTTACCCTGTTCATCCTTTTAGGGATCGCCATGACCTTTCTCTCTTCTTACCTGTTGTCTGCCACTGTATTAAGAGGCGTTTCCTCATCCTTTACACTGGAAATGCCTCCTTACAGACGTCCCCAGATAGGAAAGGTGATCCTGCGCTCTGTTACAGACCGTACTTTGTTTGTCCTTGGAAGAGCTGCTGCCGTAGCCGCTCCTGCTGGTCTTATCCTGTGGCTTTTAGCAAATGTGTCCCCAGGCGGGATCAGCCTGCTTTCCCCGGATCAGCCTTATTTTAGATCCTTGGCCGCCTGCTGGGTATGGACGGCGTTATCCTTACAGCTTTTATCCTTGGACTTCCCGCCAACGAGATCGTCCTTCCCATTATCCTTATGGCCTATACAGCCCAGGGGAATCTGACGGGATACGCTTCCACACTCCAGCTAAAGCAGATCCCTTACAGCAAACGGCTGGACCTGGACCACCGCAGTGTGCGTCATGCTCTTCTCCCTGATGCACTGGCCATGCTCCACCACCCTTATTACTATTTATAAAGAAACTAAAAGTGCCCGGTGGACCCTTTGTTTCTGCCATTCTGCCAGCATTTTTGGTGCCTTATGCTGTATTCTTTTTTACTGCCTTCACCCGCTTCTTTCTGCTGCCTTAACAGTGTACTTTATTTTAATAACCTTCCCAGGGTTTCCCGCAGCTTATCTATTTCAACCGGCTTAGAAAGATGCGCATTCATACCGCTGGCAAGAGAACGATGGATATCTTCATCAAAAGCATTGGCACTGATGGCAACAATAGGTACCTTATTACTGTCTGCCCGCTCCATGGTACGGATAGCATGGGCTGCTTCTAAGCCGCCCATAACAGGCATCATGATGTCCATGATGATCAGGTCATAATATCCTGTCTTTGAAGCTTCAAACTTATCCACTGCTTCTTTTCCATCATAAGCATTATCCACCTTCATCCCCATGTCCTCCAGTATGTCCTCGGAGTCTTTCATGCCCCTGCTTTTTGTGGCCGATTTTTCGCCAGTCGCACCCGAATTTCATCACCGTACGCATCAGAAATTTGGGTACAACTGACAAAAATCTTCTCACAAAATCAGGCACAGAAAGATTCGAGAGAACATCAGTATATACTGGAGGATTTCCATGTTCAGGGATTATCCTCTGTTACCAGAACGCGGATACCTGAAAAGTCTTTTTCTTGTTCTGGGAGCTTTCTCCTGGATCTTATGTTCCTTTACCGGCCTTAACTGGATCCGGAAACTAAAGGTACTGCCCACGTCTACCTGGCTATCCAGTAAAATACTTCCACCCATCATATGTACCAGACGGTTGCTGATGGCAAGCCCAAGACCTGTTCCCTGTTGTCCTGTACCAAAATGCTCTACCTGTTCAAAACTGCCAAAGATCCTCTGGCGGTCTTCTTCATTTACACCAATACCATGATCCTTTACTGCAAAATATAGCTGGGACAGGTCATTTTCCCTTCCTTTTCTGTTACTGTCAAGGAAATATCTGTATCATTACCGGAATATTTAACTGCATTTCCCAACAGATTTATAAGGACCTGGCTGATGCGCATGGCATCTCCATAAAACCAGGTATGCTTTAACTGCATATTTAGATGATAATGCTGGGATTTTTCCTCAAACTTAGCTTCTAACAGTGTATAAAGGCCATTTATCATCTTATCTAACTGAAGTCATCCATTACCAGTTTCATCTTTCCGCTTTCGATCTTTGACATATCAAGGACATCATTTAAAATGCCCAGCAGATAATTAGAAGAACTTTTTACCTTCTTTAAACAGTCAAAGCGCACTTCTTCTGACTGGCCATCCTTTAATGCAATATCCGTCATACCAATGATACCGTTCATAGGAGTACGGATCTCATGGGACATATGGGCCAGGAAATCGGATTTTGCCTGTGCAGACTGATCATGACGGTCTCTGTTGATACGATTCTGGATGATAATGCCGATCTCCCGGAAAAGTTTTCTGTCCTCTTCCCTGTTTAAGATTTCTTCATCTACACCCATAAAGAAGATCGTACCAGAATACTGGCTGTTATCATTCATTAAAACTGCAATTCCCTGTTTTTTTCAGTATTATTTTCCTTATTATTCTCCTTAAATAAAGGCAATACTGCAAGAACCTCTTTTACAGGCTGCATAGCCTTTTCCTGGGTATCCTGATTTAACTGTTTAAACACTTTTCACTGCAATGGACCATACCCGGTCTTTCTTCTGCCCCTGGCTGCATCTTTCCACTGATAAGACAATTCACTGGAAAGGAACTCTGGATTTAAACCTGTGATCATCAGATTTTCCAGTCCAAACCATTCATTTAACCGGCAGGAAATAAAGATCCAGTCCTGCTTCAATCTGGCTGCAGCGGTCTAAAATATTCAGTGCCAGGGACACAAAACTGGTCTCCTCGATATACTCCATAGATACGATCTTTCCAAATTGCTTCGGTGCTGCCTCTGTATCCTCTACTTCACTCCAGAAAAGAGTTTCTGCATCCTTCTTTTTCTGCCTCCAAAAACAGCCACACAAACCTGATGGAGCAGAGTGTCTGTATTATTTTCTTTTCCCTGCCCCAGGCAAATCCGGCTTTAAACTCCAGTTTTAAGAGGCTTTGACGTACCAGTCCCTGGAACCTTTCTTTTAATTTCACAATTTTTGCCTGCAGGATGCCTCCTTTTCTCCCGGTATCCAGGCCAGCATTCATCAGAACCTGCTCGATCATCACCGGTGTGCTGGCAGCCCTTCTTCACAGACCTGTAAAACATTTTAGAAAACTGCTCCAGAAGTACATCGCCAAATGCAAGACCAAAATCACGGCCGATCATTGTAAAACGGCAGATATCCACAAGGACCAGCATTCCTTCCGGAAACCTTCTGCGTACATGCCTTATTTCCTCCATACCAGGTTTTAAACGGTAGAAAGAGGTGACCGGATCCATCTGCTGTTTTCTTTCCTGCTCTAATTCCCTCATTTTCGTCTCATGGATATCACGGATATAGCCTACGATCCGGCGATCCTTTTCTCTGGCATCCATGATAATCTTGCCTCTTACTTCCAGCCAGCAGCCATCCTCTTTTCCCGTTATCTTCCGGCGATCTGGGCATAAATCTTACTGTACCGGCTGTTTATCATGGCTGACAGCTTTCTCTGGTCTTCCCTGGAAAAATCAGGTGCGATCGATCTTCCTGTATCTTTTAATATCCCAGACCCCATCATGGCTTTTTGCTGTTTACAATCTCCAATGTATGCTCATTATCCCTGTAAGTAAAAAACAGATCATTGAGCTTTCCACGGCCACGCGGTAACGTTCCTTTTCTTCTTTCAGCTGAGTCTCTGTCCGGATCTCATTTTCCGTCAGATTCTTCACTACCTCATGAAGCTCATCTATTTCCTGTATATCAGAAGGAACAAAATCTTTTAAACCTTCAATTCCACCCCGGACACTGTCCATTAGCCGGTATACCGGTCCTGTGACATAACGGACCAATAAACATCAGCCCTATTCCCATAAGGGCGCAGAAAAGATGGTAGTCAGTATAATGGTATACAGTTTATTTGCAAGGCTGAAGATCGTATCTTTCGGCACAAAGCCGCAAAGGACCCAGTTGGTATTTTTATAGGGAACATTATTTGCATACAGGCTTATTTTTGACATAACTGCATAAATATCCCTGATCTCCTATTTTGAATCCTTTACTTTAAACAGTTCCATCATTGACCAAAGGGACAGAATATGTGATCATTTTATGGTTATCCATTTCATAATCTTCCAGTATAAAAGGCATGGACCAGTAACCTAAACTGGCCATATCTACCCCTGTATGAGCCATACCTGCTGTGTAAGGTTCATAGAAAAAATCATCACTTTCCCTGATACCTTTTCCCTGAAAACGAAATGCAGGGGACCAGGAATTATCCAGGGTAATTCCCCACTGACGGGCCAGAGTTTTATCCCCGCGCTCCAAAAGAAGGTCAGAGTTTGTATCTGCCTTGGTCACAGGATCAGAGTCCCTGAGGAAAAATCCCGTAAAATCTCCCGGTGCCCCTATTGGCTGATCATTTGCCATAACAAGAAACACACCGCAGGTGGTATCACGCAAAGACTCTAAAAGCTCCGGAAATACACGCTGGGTATATTCCTTCTGAAGTTCCTTATCCTTTGTAAACTTTTCTATATCTGCCCGTTGTTCTTTTAACAGATCAGAAAGAACACTATTCAGATAGTTGCTCTCTTTGCGCACAGCACTCCACTGCTCGATCATGGCATTTTCCAGTATTACCTTGCTGTTTTCCACCAGATAACTGTCAAGATCTACTGCATTACTCTCCATAATGGATTTAACACCGCTGGAAAGGAGCATGGAAAAAGGTAAGATGCCCTGAAATAATACCACCAGTAAAAGAGGCAGAAGTAAAATATGCATCAATGTTCTTTTCTTTTTTCATGTTTTACTTCCAAACCTCCTGCCTGTGGCATTTCTCATCTTATTTCTGATCCTGTTTCCGGCCTTAAATACAGGATCTACTGATTGGAATGTGCCGTGTCATTTAACTTCTGATACCAGCTGTCATACCATTCTTCAAACGCAGCATCGCCGGTAAATTCTGCAGCTGCTTCTGCTCTTGACATTCCGGCTGCTACCATTTCATCTACTTTTTCTTTATCCTGGGCAGCTTTGTCGGAAAGATCATAATCCAGGATATTTTCTGGTGGCATATCCGTTTTCAAAGCAGTTCGGGGTATAAAAATGAATGGACTCATAGGCATTTAAAATACTGCTTAAACACTGATACGCCTTAGCATTTACTTTCAGGTCTTTTCTTTGATCACTTCATCTAACGCTTCCATGGAATTGGCATCCTTGCGCACCGGCAGATAGGCAGACTCACATACATAACGGAGATTATTTTCTTTTCTGGTAAACCATTTTAAAAACTCACAGGAGGCATATTCATGCTGGGCATCTGACTTTGTCACTGCCATGCCTGCGCCCTGCTGTACACATATATGTTCTCCTCCTTCTAACACAGGAGGCTGCATTACCACATAATCAATGGCATGGCTGTCCTCATCGGTTACTACCTGATCCGGGAAGTACATAGAAGATGCGCAAGAACCGGTGTAAGCCAGGATATCCCCTGTTTTCACATCATCTGAACGGAATTTTCCCAAACTTGCAAAATAGCCATTTACATAAGGTACATAATAATTGTCCCACAGGCGGCGGATCTTTTTCTTTGTCTGCCCGAATAGTCAATTTCCCGTCCTTTACATCAAAAAGATCCACTCCCTATCTGCTTCATACCAATAATAAAGTAATTAGACATGGAGTCGATTCCGTAAAATGCCTTTCCCGTCATCCAGCTACATCCGGTGTTAAACTGTCTGTCCACTCATAGTAACGCTTTGCAACGTCTGCCACTCCCTTCTAAAGTAGAAAGTTCCTCTAAAGAAGAACCGGTAGCATCTGCAAATGGCTTCCAGTCTGTTTTATTGATCATCATGATCTCTGTAGACTTTGCTACAGGGAAGAGATAAAGAGAGGTATCATCATGAAATAGCCTTCTTTTATGTAAGAGTCCACATATTCAGACAGTTCTTCCTCTGTAAAATAAGAAGACAGATCCGCCAGTTTATCCTCTTTCTGTACTGCATAGGCAGTATCTGCATAAGTGGAGAAAATATCCGGCAGGGACTGGGCACCTACAGCTCCGCAACTGCATCAGAAACAGCTTTTTCCAGATCACCTACTGATCCCTGTGTATAGCCTTCTACATAAATACCCTTGTCTTTTCCCTCTGTAGCGTTAAATTCAGAAACCAGCTGGTCGAAGGCAGCCTGTTGTGCCCCATTATAATAATGCCAGACAGTAAGGGAAACCGGTTTATTTGGGTCAGTTTCACCTTGCTGCCTGGCGCAGTTGTTTCCTGTATTCGTATTGCATGCTGTTAAAAGAATTGCTGTTCCTAAAGCGGCTGCTGTCCATGTAAAAAACTTTTTTCCATAATGTGTCCCCAACCGATCGCTGTACAATCTGTTTTTAACACTATTATAACGAAATGACAATAACTTTCAATGAAAACACAGGGGATTATAACTTTCCATTTGATTTTTTGCTCTGTCAGCACTTTTTAAGATCCGTTTGCGGTTGCTGTTTAAGTGGGTGATCATTGCATATCTTGCTCCCTGGGCATCTGCAGATGAAATGGCATCTGTGATCGCCTGGTGCTGGTCCACTGTTGTTTTGGCAAAATTATTTTTTGTCATCTGCACAAAAATCGGAATTCCTTTTACCACGATCTCCATAAGATTGCAAAGGGTCTGGTTATGGGTGCAGGCTGCCAACTGCCTGTGGTACTCAATATCCGCTGCAATATGATCTTTCCTTGGACAACCAGGTCTTCTACCTTCTTCTGGATCTGCTGAAGTTTCTGACAATCAGCATAATCTGCATTGGTAGCTGCCATAGCTGCCACTTCCGGTTCCAGCATCAGACGTACATCTACAAATTCCAGACCAGTCTGGAACAGATTTTCTTCACTGTTTTCCTGAAGTCCTATAGGATCATCATTTACCGCCGGTGATGCCTGGGAAGCTTTTTCTTTCTTAATATAAGTGCCGCTTCCACGGATCACTTCTACTTTTCCGGAAAAACCAGAAGCTTGATCGCTTCCCGCACCGTACTTCTTCCTACTCCGCAGATCTCAGCAAGCTGAAATTCGTTGGAAGCTTATCTCCTACCTTTCATCCATTACCTTCTATGTATCCCCTTTCTTCTCTGCTGTCTGCTCCGGCAGCAGTTTCTTTTTGCGTCTGTCGCACGCGACCACCTCCCAATTATATCAAAAATACCTGATGTTTATCCGTCGTTATTTCATGATATAACTAACAAACCATGAATGTCAAGCCCATAACACCCCCCTGGGTGTTTTAAAAATGGACGATTTTGAAAGGGGCACTGCAGCCCGACTGATCGTCTTACTACAGCACCCCATTTTCTAAGTGTATATTTAACTATCCCACCTGTGAGGACATCATCATGACTTAACTAAGAATCCGCCGTCTACAGGGATAACAGCACCATTTAAGTAGTCACTTGCATCAGAAGCCAGGAACAGTACCGGTCCCTTAAGGTCATCTGGCAGTCCCCAACGTGCTGCAGGGATTCTCTTGGTGCACTCGTCTTTTCTTTCCTGAGTCATGTTAGCGCACATTTCAGTATCCATATATCCAGGAGCAATTGCGTTGCAGCAGATATTGTGGTCAGCACAGTCAGATGCAAGGCTCTTGGTCAGCATTGCTACAGCACCCTTAGCTGCTGTGTAAGCAGGAACAGTTGTACCACCAAAGAATGCGTTCATGGAAGCGATGTTGATGATCTTTCCGGTGCTGCCTTCCTTATCTTTCATAACCTGAACTGCCTTCTGGCACATAAACCATACATGGTTTAAATCAACATCAATAACCAGTCTCCATGCATCCTCCGGGAATTCCCATGGCTCGTAACGTCTCTGGATACCTGCTGCAGGGATCATAACATCCAGCTTATTTCCCAAGATCTCCATAGCTTCTGCAAACATACGGTCGATCTCTGGCTTCTTGGATAAGTACTGCATGTGCCTTGTAAATCTTGCAGTATTCATCTGCAACTGCCTGCTTTTCTGCCTGAAGGTTACAACCTCAGCACCATTCTCTAACAGACCTTCTGCCATACCTCTGGAAAGTCCCTGTGCTGCACCGGTAACGATGCCTTTTTGCCAGCTACGCTGAATTTTTCCTTGTAATCAAATGCCATTTTTTTATCCTCCTAATAATATATAATACGTTTCCCCGCAAAGATTTTCCCCAGGAAACCGGGCAGTGGTAAAACCCGGGGGATCCTTCATCCCTTTATGGAGTCTGCAATGCTCCGTCCCTGCGTCTTGTCTGTGTCCATGTAGTCACAGTATTCTCACAAGGATATTTTGCAGCTTCTTCCTCATTTAAGTCAACGCCTAAACCAGGTTTATCATTTGCATATACATAACCATTGTCAAACTCAGGCAGTCCCGGGAATACTTCAAGGAGCGCACCATGTGGTCCCTTTAATTCCTGGATAACAAAGTTTGGCGGCTCAATGCCGGACCATTCCTGTACACCAAAGTTTGGTGCTGCCAGGTCAATATGGATGTTTGCTGCATGAGCCAGAGGAGACATATCTCCAGGTCCATGCCATGCAGTGCGTACACCAAACTGTTCTGCAAAGATCTGCAGCTTTCTTGCAGGTGTAATACCGCCAACCTGGCTTAAATGTACGCGGATGTAATCGATCAGCCGTTCTGAGATAAGTTTTCTCCACTCAACAGGATTGTTGAACAGCTCGCCTTCTGCGATCGGTATGGAAGTCTGCTCTCTCATTCTTGCTAACCAGTCTGTCTGCTCGATCGGTACCGGATCCTCTAAGAATAACAGATCAAATGGCTCCAGCTCTCTTGCCAGCTTAATAGCTTCAATAGGAGCAATACGCTCATGAACATCATGTACCAGATTGATCTCATATCCTAATTTGTTTCTGATTCCTTCAAACAGCTTTACTGTATTGCGGATATAGCTTCTGGAATCCAGATAAACACCTGGCTGAGCGCCCTTTGGTGCAGTTGCCGGCGTATTTCCATAGCTTTCGCCGCCGTAACCACCGCACTGGCAGCGGATATTGGTAATACCCATTTCATAGAAACGTTCAATATTTTCACACAGCTCAGACAGATCGCGGCCATTTGCGTGGCGGTATACCGGAATACCTTCCCTGCACTTTCCGCCAAACAGCTGGTACAGTGGCATATTTGCCATTTTTCCCTTAATATCCCATAATGCCATATCTACGCCGGAAATAGCATTATTTTCAATAGGGCCGTTTCTCCAGTATCCGTTCTGGTTCATCAGCCGCCACAGATCTTCAATATTCTCTACATTTCTTCCAACAAGAAGAGGCTTCAAATATTCTTCTACTACCAGCTTTACAGCCAGGTGGCGGTAAGCAAAGGTTCCGCAGCCCAGTCCGTAAAGTCCCGGCTCGCTGGTCTCAACTTTTACCACCACAAGGTTGATGCCTTCCGGCGCTGTGCAGATTACCCGTATATCACGTATGGTTACTGCCATTTTACTATCCTCTCTAATTACATTCTAGGTTTTTAACCCTTATAGTCTTCCAGATCCTGGATTGCCTGATAGATCATCTCTTTTGTTACAGGATAAGGTGTATGGGTCATTTCCTGGTTTGCCATTGTTGCTTCAAGGACATCCTCTAACTTGTCATCCTTTTCCAGCTCCAGATCAGCCAGGCATACAGGCAGGTCAATAGACTTATTTACGCCATAAGCCAGTTTCAGCTTATCCCAGTCCTTATCTACCATAAGATTTACCAATGTGCCGTAGGAAACTACCTCACCGTGGAGATGTTTCTTTTCAATGTGCTCTGTCTTGGTCAGGCCATAGAATAAAGCATGTGCAATACCGCCATTGTAATCTGGATGAACGGAAACAGATACAACACCTGGGGAAACAACGATATTTAAAATGGTGTTTTCAAGTTCTTCACTGTTTCTTCCTGCCTTTGCATCATCCATTGCCTTCTTTGCATCCTTCACCATTGGATAGAAGCACATCTGTCCTGCTGTGATACCAAACTCACTGCCAAAGCTTAACTTCTCTCCTGCCTTTGCAGACCAGCTGGACTCTACATGCTTTGCCATGGCATCACCGATACCAGCCCACAGGTATTTAACAGGAGCTGCTAAAACCAGTTTCGGGTTGATAAAGCAGTGTACCGGTACTTCCTTTAATCTTGGGATGTCGCAGAAGGAACCATCCTCATGGTACATAATACTGATCTGGGTAACAGGAGCGCAGTTAGACGCAATGGAAGGAGCGGTAAATACCGGTTTTCCAAGGTGATCTGCAGCCAGTTTTGCTGTATCGATACACTTTCCACCGCCTACTGCAAGGAGCATATCTGCTTCCTGTACCGCCGGATCATTTGAGATCTTATCAGCGTTTTCATGGGTTGCATCATGTCCATACAGCCATTCTGTAGTAATCGTAAGACCTGCTTTTTCCAGTGCAGGAACTACATATTCCTTGCTGCCTTCCATGCTCTTTCTCCGTGGATCACTGCTACTTTTTTTTCCATATCTTCCCATTTCATCATGGAAAGCGTCAAATGCATTCTCGCCAATGGTAAAACGTGGGAGAAAAATTGAATCCATTGCGTTCATGTTTCTGCCTCCTAAATACAACTCTTAACTTTACTTTGTCTCTAGCCTAATTCATTTCTGCACGCTTCGGGTCCAGAACTGCCAGATCATAACGACGACTCTTGTGGGAATGTGCTGCCAGTACCCATAAATATGTATTTCTGGTTCCCGGTGCAGCTACTGTAGGATGGTAACCTCTTGGTGCCAGGATCATAGTACCACTCTTAACAGTATGAGCTACTACTCCATGGGTATCTCCTGGTTCTACATAGCTTAAATGCAGTCCAAAATGAGGATCATCCATATCAAAGTAGCAATAAACTCTTCCAGATCCTTCTCATGCTCATGAGGTGGCCAACTGGTCCATGCACCATTTCCACCGTTGGTGGTCCAAGAAAAACAAATGCCACCTGCGGTGGCGCTTGTTTTGCCATGCATATCGAGAATGCGCCAGTGACGCATTCGAAGATTTCTTTGAACTACACCATATATCCGCCTTTAATAGGTGATACTGCATGTTCAGAGAACAGCTTAAGGGTTCCCTTGGTATATTTCGGAGGCTTTGGCTGCCATTTGGCTTTTCTGGCCTTTAATATCTCTTCCATTTCCTCTGGAGTGCGCTTTTCACCCTTTTACGCCTACGATCTCCAGTCTGCGCTCTTTTACATTAATATAGATCAGGTCGTCTTCTTCTACCAATGCAATAGGTCCGCCTGCAGCAGCTTCCGGGCTTACATGGCCGATAACCGGGCCTCTGGATGCACCGGAGAAACGTCCGTCAGTGATCAGTGCCACGCTGGAAGCCAGTTTCGGGTCAGAACATATAGCTTCACCTGTATAGAACATTTCAGGCATACCGCTTCCCTTTGGTCCCTCATAGCGGATAAAGATAGCATCCCCTGGTTTTACCTTTCTCTTAAGAACAGCGTCAATACACTCTTCCTCACTGTTAAATGGTCTTGCAAGAAGGGTGGCCTCAAACATTTCCTTCGGGCATGCAGTGTGCTTGATCACACAGCCTTCCGGAGCCAGGTTGCCCTTTTAAAATAGCAATGCTTCCATCTGTTCCCTTTGCATCATCAAAGGCATGGATGATCTCTGTACGCTTGATCTCGCGTCCTAACAGCTTGCCCTTTTTCCCTTAACAGTTCATCGCAGTGGTCATAGAAACCATTTTTCTTTAATTCTTCCAGGTTCTCACCTAAGGTCTTGCCTGTAACTGTCATTACATCCAGATGCAGCATATCCTTGATCTCTTCCATAACTCTTGGAACACCGCCTGCATAATAGAAATACTGGGCTGGCCAGTCACCGGATGGACGGATATTAAGCAGGATAATGAGCCCCTCTGTGCATACGGTCAAAGGTTTCTGCATCTACTTCAAAGCCGAATTCATGGGCAATAGCAGGAATGTGCATGGTTGCATTGGTAGAACCGCTGATAGCAGCATGTACCATAATAGCGTTCTCAAAGCTCTTCATGGTAACAATATCCTTTGCCTTGATACCTTTTTCTACTAACTTCATCAGCTGTTTTCCTGCATCATAAGCAGCCTGCTTTAATTCCGGTGCAGTTGCGGGCATCAGGGCAGTGCCTGGAAGCATAAGGCCTAATGCCTCTGCCATGATCTGCATCGTAGAAGCTGTTCCGATAAAAGAACATGCACCGCAGCTCGGGCAGGCATTGTGCTTATAATAATTTAACTGTTCCTCCGGGATCTCCCCTCTCTTTTCCTGTGCGTCGAATTTACCGATCTGCTCCAGTGTCAGCAGTTCGTTAATAGCGCAGGCCGGGTCATTTTCCACATACTTAGGTGTAATAGTATGGGCTTCCATAACACCGCCGGTAACTACAATAGCACTCATATCCTTTAAACGGCCAATACCCATTAAAATAGCAGGCACGGACTTGTCGCAGCTGGCAATAAACATGCCGCCGTCAAAGCCGCTTGCCATTCCGTGAACTTCGATCATATTGGTCATCATATCTCTGTGTGCAAGAGAATAATTGATGCCGTCATGTCCCTGGGCAATGCCGTCGCAGATATCGGTCACATAATATCTGGCTGCTTTTCCTCCGTTATCGTTGACTGCTTTTACGCCCTCTTCTACAAACTGGTTCAGATGGGCACTTCCCGGATGACTGTCACCAAAAGAGCTTTCTACTAAAATCTGAGGTTTATCCAGGTCTGCCACGCTCCATCCCATTCCGATCTTTAACGGGTCATTTTCCGGTGCAAGTTTTCTAACTTCCTGACTGTGTAACTTCATAGCCACTCTCCTTTAACTTGTCATATTATTTTTTCAAAATTCATCTGACATCTTGTGAGTTTAGATTAGCATTTTTTCATTAAAAAGGCAATAGGTCAGACAAATTTTTAACATAAAAAGAATACCCCTATTCTTTCTCAAGAAAAGAGGTATTCCGGATATTACCGTTTTATTATTCAGACTGTCTGGGCTTTTTTTTCTAAATAAAGGAGAAATGTATGGCCATATTACAAAGATGATGGAAACGATAGCCAGTACACAGCTGATAGGTCTTGTAAAGAATACCATTGAAGAGCCTGTGTAGACCATACTGTTAATATAGTTAGATTCCATCATGCTTCCCAGGATACTTGCCAAAATGAACGGCGCCGTAGGAATACTGAATTTGTAGAACAGATAACCAACAATACCAAAGGCAATGGCTACACCGATGTGGAATGGGTTATTCTTGTATGCAAAGGAACCAGCTACACATAAAGCAAGGATGCCTGCAGATAAAACCTTTGGATTCAGCTTTAAAATAGGAGCTGCCAGGTATTTGCAGTATAACAGGGACATTGGCATCATCAGGATGTTTCCTGGAAGCATACAATGATCGAGATAAGCAGAAGCCGGGTTCTTATCAAAAAGAGTAGGACCTGCTACCATGCCGTGAATAGTTAAAGCACCGATGAAAAGAGCTGCTGTAGAGTTTCCCGGGATACCAAGGGACATAAGAGGCACCATGGAGCTTGCTACTACTGCGTTATTTGCAGCCTCAGGAGCTGCAATACCTTCTTCAATACCAGTACCGAATTTCTTTTCCGGGTGAACACGCTTTTCTACATCATAAGCTGTATAGATCGCCATGGTCATACCAGCGCCAGGCATACATCCTAACAGGTTTCCAATAGCAGAAGCCCGCAGCCAGGTTGGAAGAAGTCTCTTACACATGGAAAGACTTGGAAAAGCTACCTTATCGCCTGTATTCTGATGAACCTCTTTTCTGCCCTCATCTACCATTGCCCCATTCCAGTCACCAGATTCCTGTCCCACTTTTTCAGCGATCTTCAGAACAGAAAGGATACCAAACAGACCGATCATACGAGGTACCAGAGGGATACCATCCATAAGGCTCATGGCACCAAAGGTAAAACGTGTCATACCTGTAGAGGTACTTACACCGATGAAGGAAAGCCAGAGACCAAAGCCCATGGAAAGAAAAATGTTTCCAGCTGTTTTTACCAGCCATGCCAAGAACGGTTGCAATACCTAACACACCTAACATAAAATACTCAGGTGGTCCGAATTTTTAAAGCAAAAGAAGCAAGCAACGGAGCACAGAACATTAAAACCAGTGAACTGGCCAGTCCGCCAAATACAGAACTGGTCATACAGATACTTAAGGCTTCCAGCCCCCGCCCTTTTTTGTCTCATTTTAAATCCGTCTTCTGCTGTTACCATTGCAGAAGCTGTACCAGGGATTTCTAACAGAACAGCCGGGATAGAACCACCACAGGCAGATGATACATAAACACCTACTAAAAGAGCGAACGCCCACTGTGCCGGCATACACAAAGGTAACAGGGATAAGGACAGCGATCGTGATACTATCATTTAACCCAGGAAGAGCGCCTACTGTAAGTCCTAAAGCAACGCCTAAAAACAGCATCAGGAATACAGAAGGGCTTGCAAGCTGTGACAATCCAAGTAAAATATTTCCCATATCTCATTCCTCCTAAAGCCAGAGTGTTGGCAGCGGTACATTTAACAGATAATTAAATGCCACAAATACTACCGTTGTGATGATAACCGCTGATACTGCCAGCATTTTGTAGTTCTTATAATCCAGTACCCACATGGTAAATGCAGTCAGCCATAATGTATCCAGATAAAAGCCGATCTTTTGATCAGAAATACATATAAATACATAGCAGCGATACAGGCACCTACACGACCAAAAAGTTTACTCCTGCAAACCGGTCCTTATGTTCCTTTTTTCCACTTGTTATAAAATCGATGATACTTACAATGATAATAGCATAAAGGCAACAATGATAGGCATCATTGCGTCTCTTTTGGTCATAGAAGCAGCTGAATACCTTACCCAGATACCAAACAAGAGAAATGCCGCAGGACTTATCAGTGAAATGATCTGTTTTTGTTCATATCCTATCCTCCATGTAACTCAAAAGCTCAATTTTAAGAAATAGAGAGATCCCGGTCTTCCCAGGACCTCTCCCAGAAGTTGTTTACTTTTCACCTGCTAAGAGGTAATCTTTTCAGGCTATTAAATAAATCTGTTTTCTGTCAACAAATGCCTGATATTCATCTCCGCTTTCACATGCAGGAGTCAGGTTTGCATCTTTCATTGCCTTGATAAATTCATCACTGCTGCAAAGCTTTGTAAATTCATCACATAAATACTACTGATAAATGTCATCCGAACATCAGTTGCACAGGCAATTGCTCTGTCAGCGCCATCGATAAAGCCGTCATATCCCTGCTCTTTGAATGTAAGGAACATCTGAAGTCCTTCCAGGCGCTCTTCTGTCATGATACCAAGACCTTTACGTTGCCGGAAAGGATCGCATCTGCACATTCACCAGCTGTTAAGCAGGTCAGATCTGCATGTCCGCCCATCAGCTCAGAGATCTGTACATTACCAGAGTCAACGTGTACACTGTCATACTGTACATCAATGCCCTTCTGCTCTTTCATCTCTGGGTCCAGTCCAGAGTTCTACATGATAGAAGTACCGAAACCAGAGTCATTGATGATCAGCTTATTGTCTTTTTGCATACTCTAACATTTCATCTACTGTATTAAAAGGTGCATCCTTACGTGCGATCATAACTACCTGGTCTGTATTCGGGCAGATAACGATTTTAAAATCATCTACTGTAAAACGGAACCTGCTTTTAAGATCGGATTACTGATAGCAGATGCTGTATAGGTCAGCAGAGTATAGCCATCTGCAGGGAGCTGTCTTTGCTACATAAGCTCTGTCCAATAGCGCCACCGCCGCCTGGCTGGTTCTCTACGATGATGTTAGCGCCCTTGAAATATTTTCCTTCCATAGCAGTCTTGGAGATCAGACGTGCCAGGATATCATTTCCGCCGCCTGCATCAAAAGGAACGATGATAGTAATATCCTTTGTAGGATAATCAATATCTGCACTGCTGTCTGCTTTTTGCATCTGTTGCAGTTGTTTCAGCAGATGCTTCTTTCTGTGTGGTTTCCTCTGCTTTTTGCAGTTGTCTGGGCAGCTCTTCCCGATTGCCGGAGCCACATGCTGTTAATGATGCTGCCATTGCCATACCAAGTGCTAATCCAAATAATTTTCTCATTCTTACGGCCTCCTTTGATTTATAATAACTTATACAAATCCCTTTTTGTACTGCTGTTTCATAGATACGGTCCAGTCCCATTTTTAATGTACTGGTCGGGCATCCGATATTCAGGCGGATAAAGTTTTTCCTTCCTGTCCAAATCCATCACCTCTGCTTACTGCTACCTGGCAATCCTGGATAATGAAATCTGCTAACTCATCCCCGCTTATTCCAAGTCCGCTGCAGTCTAACCACATCAGATAGGTAGCTTCCGGCTCTACTAAATGGATCTTAGCATCTTTTCTTTCAGGTAATCTCTTAAGAAATCAACATTTTTTCCAGATATGGAAGTAACTGCTCCAGATAATCTTCACATTCCTGTAAGCTGCCACCAATGCCGGGATTGCGGTTATATTCTGCTGGATGCTGCGGTTCATCTTAAACCGTTTATTTAACATATCACGAAGCTTTTCATCTGGAACTACTACAGCTGATGCTCTTAAACCGGCGCAGTTAAAGGTTTTGAAGGTGCATAACAGGTAATAATGTTCTTTTGCATCTTCTCATCCCCTAACATTCCCATTGGGATGTGCTTATGTCCATAAAGCATCAGGTCTGAATGGATCTCATCACAGATAATAACAACTCCATTATCAGAACAGATCTTGGAAATCTTATATAATTCTTCCTCTGTCCATGCACGTCCTACCGGGTTATGAGGACTGGAAACGATCATCAGTTTTGCCTTTGGATCCTTCGCTCTGCGCTCTAAATCCTCAAAATCAATAGAATAATGGCCATTTTCATAAATCAGGCTGTTGTCGCTGATCTCACGGTGGTTATCTTCTACAGCAAAGCCGAACGGATGATAAACAGGTCTGGAAATAATGATCTTATCCCCTTCTTCTGACAATGCCTGTATCATGGTATTAAACACAGGAACGATTCCTGTTGCAAATACCAGCCACTTCGGATCTAGCTTCCAACCATGGCGTTTTTCCACCCATTCTGTGGTAGCCTCATAAAAATCAGGTGTTACAAAGGGATAACCATAAATAGGATGCTGCAACCTTTTGATCACGGCATCTACTACTGGCTGCGGACATCGGAAATCGGTATCTGCAACCCACATAGGCAGCGCATCTGGATTTCCTACTCTTGGTCCTACATTATCCCATTTGGAAGAACCAGTATTATGCCGGTCGATCACTTCATCAAAATCGTATTTCACCTTGTTGTCCTCCTTTATGAAAGATCGGGAAGTTCTTTTACCTTTTCTATTTTCAAGATTGTTTCTTCTATTTCCTTTGCTCTGTCTACTGAAAAAAGCAACCTGGGCAAGACCCTCAAATTTGTCTGTTTCCTGTTCCTTTGAAAGTGGAACTGCTACACTGCCAGACATGTCATCAATCTGGCATACCTTCTTTTCCCCGTTTTTCAAAGTAACTGTCATGCGGCTTCCCCAGCGTTTTGGGTAACGCTCTGTAAAGAAGGGATCGACTTTACAGTCACTGCTTCTGCGATCCGGCGGATGCGGATCAGCTACAGAACTGTCACTGAATTCCGCTACAGTGACTTTACCTTTTACAAAAGCCGCTGCGCAGGTATAGGGAATGCTGAATTTGGCTTCCACGCCATTTCCCGGATAACTGGTAAATCCGCACTGGAGTACACCTACCTCATAGGTTTCCACCAGGATGGTTATGATCTCATCCGGTTTTACATGTTCTTCTTTTCTTAACTTTAATGCGGCATCAATAGCATGATGTGTGGTGCGGCAGCAGGGATACGGCTTTTTGTCAATTTCTGTTATTACATACCTTTTCCAAGATCCTTACACAGCTTTCCCATATCAAAGGTGTCGCTGACTGCCTGATACAGTCCCCATCCTTTGCATCCAGAATGTGTTCGGACCTGTCATTCCGCTAAGAGCCAGGATACATGCTGCTGTACCATTCATAGCCGCTCTTGCCGGATGGAGTTTCTTACAGGTAGAACCTTCCGCCAGAAAAGCCCATAACCCACTGGACTGGGTACCCGCCATTCCAAAGGCAGAAACCATCTGATCACATTTAACCCCATAAGCTTTGACACTGCTGCTGCCGCTCCAAAGGTTCCTATAATACCTGTGGTATGCCAGCCCTTTTCCGGTTGCTGGCTACATCCATAGACCAGCCAACACGTCCTAAAACTTCATATCCTGCGATCACCGCTTCCAGAAATGTCTTTCCGTCTGCTCCAAGAGCATCTGCCATTGTCCAGGCTGTTGTAACTACCACGGCCCCAGGATGAGATTTAGAAGCAGTATGTACGTCATCCAGCTCCAGTTCATGAGCCATACAGCCATTGACCATTAAAGCACTGAACAGTCCCAGTGCTCTGCCTTTTGCCCAGGCAGCTGCTTTTCCCATTTTTTCCAGGTCCACACCAATCTTCAAAATTTTCTCCTATACTGTGGATCTGAGGGGACTCTGCTGCTCAAGAGCTGAGCCAATGGTATCCAGCACACAAAAACGTGCTGCCTCTGTTACCTTTTCCGGTACTGTTTCCAGTTTCAGGTCATATATAAACTGAGCCAGATCTCTTAACTCTCCAGCCATAGGCTAAATGTCCAGGGAATGGTACTTTTCAATATAATTTAAAAGTCCATCCTCATTTAAGATCTTGATCTCTTTTTTCAGAAAGAGTAAACGGAAGAGCAAATTCTTTATCATTAATCTTCTTGATCACACGGTTCTTCACATCAATGAAAAGCTCATCTCCTTCAGCGATCTGGTCTGTATCACATTCAATAATAAGCATTCCATTATTAATGGCATTTCTGTAAAAAATACGTCCGAAGGATTTTGCAAGAACTGCTCCTACGCCTGCTTCTTTAATAATGATAGGAGCGTCTCACGGCTGGAACCCATCCAAAGTTGCGGTCTGCTACAAGGATATCATCTTTCTTTACATTAGGTGCAAAATCAGGTCTGGCATCTTCCAGTACATGTTTTGCGTATTCTTTTGGGTTGGCACGAAGGGAGATCAAACGTCCCGGTGCAATAGAATCGGTGCTGACGTTAGATCCTACTTTCCAGGCTCTTCCCTGAATTGATTCTCTGATCATAGTATTTTCTCCTTTCTTTTACAATACCGGCCGTTTAGTCCATTACTTCTCTTGGATCTGTAATAAATCCTGTTAAAGCAGTGGGCTGCTGTAGCCGGACTGGAAAGGTAGATCCTTGCAGTAGGATTTCCCATACGACCCTTAAAGTTTCTGTTCTGGGTTGCTACTACTACTTCATTATCTGCCGGAATTCCCTGATGAACGCCCATACATGGTCCACAGTTTGGTCCTTCAATGATAGCGCCTGCCTCTGCCAGTGTCAGTAATGTTCCGTCTTTCATGCACTCATGATATACGGAGCGGGAGTTAGGGATCACTAAAAGTCTTGTACCTTTAGCTACTTTCTTTCCTTTAAAATCTCTGCTGCAATGTGCAGGTCTTCTACACGGCCGTTGGTACAGCTTCCGATATAAATGAGATCTACATGTTCATCCTTGCAGTTCTTTGCCAGATCCACATTTTCCACATAATGTGGTTTAGATACAAGAGGCTCTAACTCTTCAGCATTGATATCGATCACGCGCTCATAATTTCCGTCACCGTCTGCCTTTACCTCTACGTAATCTTCTTCTCTTCCATAGGCTTTTAAGAACTCTCTTGTATGCTCATCTGTTTCCATAATAGCATTTTAGCGCCTACATCTACGCCCATACTGGTAATGGTAAGACGTCCGTCCATAGACAGTGAGGAAATGGTATCTCCTCTAAATTCCAGTGATTTGTAAATAGCCTGATCGGATTTAATGATGCTTGCTACCTTTAACATAATGTCCTTTGCATAGACACCTTTTGGAAGCTTACCATGTACATTGATCAAAAATGTTTCCGGCACTTTGATCCAGGTCTGTCAAATCTGGTAACTGCTACCATATCTGTAGAGCCGCATCCTGTTGCAAAACATCCAAAAGAACCGTGTACGGTTGTATGGGAATCTCCGATGATGCAGACGGTTCCACATTTCAGATAGCTTTCATATACGTGGGCATGTACATGGCCTGTACCGCCTTCTTCCCAGAAACATCCATGTTCGTGAGCATACTGTCTGCAACGAGCATGTTCATTAGCTACTTCCCTGGTAGATTCAGGACCAAATTCATTGGCAAATAACATATGTTTTGCATTAAATACTGGTTCCTTGTCATAACCTCTTTCTTTCATCAAACGTACCAAAAGAGGTCCGGATCCGTCGTGAAGTGCTGCAAAATCTACATTTACCACAACGGTATCCCCTGCTTTTTACAGGATGTCCCACATTCTGGCTGATGATCTTTTCTACAAGTGTCTGACCCATATTTTCTATCCTCTCTTTTTTATTTATCTCGTTTCAAAACCTGGATAAGAGTATCTGCATCCGGCAGCTGTTCCATTTGCTCTAAAAGCCCGGTGATCTGCGGATCCGTTCTTCACTGTAATAAGGTGAAAGATTATCCAACAATTTACGGTTCACAGCTTCCAGATTTAAAGGATTCTGCCTGGTGCCCATTTCATATCTCTGGTCTTTTTACAAAAGTCCTTCCATCTTTTAATACAACAGTAAGGTATCCAGGAAAATATCCAGGATTATCTTTGCTGTCATCTTCCACGCAGAAAGATCGGTCCATAAGACCACATACCTTAGGATCCCTTGCGTATTTCAGATCAATTTCCCAAGGACTTACCCGGTGTTTGATCGCCGCCATAGCCACCACATATGGAAGACTGAAACGCATGATATAATCTGTATCAGGTCTTACCTTTACTTCTCTTGGACTGCATACAATGGCGTAATACCTGCTGGCAATACGGCACTCTGCATGATCGATATCCTCTGCTGAAAATCCATTTTTTCTTCCATGAGACTGATCATACAGTCGATGGTGGAATGGGTCATATGACAGACTGGATATAGCTTTACAGTGATCTCCGGCGTATGCCACTTTATTCCAAGGTCCGCAAATTCTTCCTCTAAACCATCGATCCGCCGCAATGTGTCATCCCATTCCAAAACCGCCTTCAAATACTTTTTGCCGGTCCGGTATAGCCATTTCGTGCCAGGCTTAAAGCATAGATAGCGCATGGGCTGCCATCCGGGGTGGATCTTTTTGGTCCATGTGCCGTCATGTAAAAATTCCTGGATCGCTGCTGACTGGCTTCCACAAATACCCAACGCATTTACCAGAGTTTCTTTGTGTCTCCCATAAGCTTTTGCTGCCACACAGGCCGCTGCAAAGGAGAAAGCAATACCAGTGCCATGATAACCAACATCATGGAATCTGCCCTTGGCACTGCCAGTCCCAGCCGGACGATGATCTCCCAACCGGCTACAATGGCCTCTAACATCTGCTTTCCAGTTGCGCCAACCATTTCTCCTACTGTAAATGCTGTACTGACTACCGCTGCGCGGGTGGATAATGGAGCCTACATGGGTATCATCATAGTCCATACCATGAATAAGACAGGAATTATAAAGAATGGCATCTGCCAGCATAGCCTTTTCATCTGTTCCCACAAGCTGCATACCTTCTGGGAATTCATTTCCAGGACTGTCTTTTGACTGCTTTTGCATGCTCCAGATCCTGACACGCCATAGCCACACCGAAGGTATCTGTAAGGAGGAGCTTTCCATGGTCTATTACATCTTTTGGGGATATCTTATAAGTAAGCCCCAGCGTAAACTCAGCCATCTGCTCTGATATGGTCTTAGGCTTTTCCAACTTTTCTCACCTGCTTTCCTGTAACTTTTTATATTACAAAGTTACTATATCCAGGTGTTAAACCAATATTCATTTTAGCAATTTGCAATAGTTTTTTTTGCGTCACGTTTTTTCTTTGTTAATTTTAAAACTATTTGCCAGAATCATCTAAAGTTGCTTACATTTTTTCAGGCAAAAAAATGCCGTCCTTCTTTACTATCTTAAGCAGGTCGGCTTTTTCATTTTTGGTCTTATTTATCTCCCAGCAGTTCCCGTATCAGCAGCTGAAGCTGATAGGCAGCATGAAAGAGGATTTTTAGTCAATGAAGCTACCCCAATGGGCCATGATATTTTCTCTTCCGGTTCCAGAAAATAGTGAGGTACATAATTTTTCTCCCGCACCGTACAGCTTTCCGGCACCAGTGTATAGCCCAGTCCACTGTATGCCAGCATAGCAGCATTAAAGTTGTTGCTGGTCCTTAAAATAATGTGTGGATCAAAAACCTGCACCTTTAAATACCTGGTCACTGACCCCCGGCTTCTCTGGGTGGCATAACCCAGGATAAAGGACGATCCTTAAACTTTTTTATATCAACATAGGCTTTTCCGTTCTTATAATAACAGCAGTTTTGGCAAAACGGTCATCCATAGGCGCCACCAGCACCAGATGTTCCGTCATGAGATGATCATAGGTAAACCCCTGGGGGATATGATCGCAGCTTACAACAGCAAAATCCAGTCTCGCTCCAAAAGCCAGTTATAAATATCCTGGTGCACATTTCGTGGATCGGACCGAAACATTAGGGTATCTCCGGTTGAATTCCGGAAGCACATATAACAACGTATCCTGGGAACGGCTGGCTCCCATTGCAATATCGATTTTACCATGGTATTGTTCTGCTCCCGCCACGTCAAATCGGAGGTCATCTTCAATCTTTAATATCTTTCTGGCATATTTCAGGCAAAGGTCTCCTTCTCTGGTAAGAACGATCCCCTGTACCCCCGCAGTAAACAATTTACTTCCCAGCTCTTCTTCCAGTTTTTTATGTTACGGCTGACACTGGAACGACTGACACCTAACTGGGCAGCTGTTTTTTCTGCTGTACCAGAAAAAGCAAATTCCATAAAATATTTCTGCTGTTCTGTATTCATTCCTACGCCTCCCATGCTTTCACGAAGGACTCCGATCAGTTCCCTGGACAGTTCACCTATTCCCATCTTCCTGTAAGCGGCTACCAATTTCCATTCTGCATTCCAGTCAGCAGGAAATGTCATATAGACCAAAGGATAAACAGCACTGTAACGCTTATACAGGCTTAAAGGAACAATGGCTGCTCCCAGACCTTCTGCTGCTAATGCTAAAAGGGTAGGCAGATTCATGGCTGTATATTTGATATCCGGCTCAATTTCTGCCAGGCTGCATATATTTTCTGCCACTGTGCGAAGTTGCTGATCCAAACGTAGGCATCAAAAGCTCTGCTGCTTGCATTCTGTAATGCACTTCTTGTAACCTTAACAGGATCCAGGATACCTGCTTCGATCATATTTACGAAAGTCTCGTTGTAAGCATCAAAGCCTTCACCAACTGGTGACTCTTTAACCTTGTTGATAATAACAGCGCCTTCCAGACCTGCATTTGCTACAATGTGGAACAGAGGAGCTTCCAGAGCCTTTAAGATGATCTTTGCACCGGTCTTCTCTCATCGCCTTCCAGAGTATCAACTACCTTCTGAACATCAGCAGTAGCATGTGCATAAGCAGAACCGCCACCTGCGATGATTCCTTCTTCAACTGCTGCACGGGTTGCATTTAATGCATCTTCCATACGAAGCTTAGCTTCTTTCATCTCAGTCTCGGTAGCAGCACCTACACGGATAACTGCAACACCACCGGACAGCTTAGCCAGTCTCTCCTGTAATTTCTCTCTGTCGAAATCAGAAGTGGTCTCTTCGATCTGCTTACGGATCTGGGCAACTCTTGCTGCGATCATTTCCTTGCTGCCGTTACCATCAACGATCACTGTGTTCTCTTTCTGAACCTTAACGGATTTTGCACGTCCTAACTGCTCCATGGTTGCATCCTTCAGATCCAGCCCAACTTTCCTCAGAGATAACAGTGCCACCTGTCAGGATAGCGATATCCTGCAGCATCTCTTTTCTTCTGTCGCCGTAGCCGGGAGCCTTAACAGCCACTACGTTGAATGTGCCTCTCAGCTTGTTTACAATCAGGGTGGTCAGTGCTTCGCCTTCTACATCTTCAGCGATGATCAGCAGTCTTGCGCCGCTCTGTACGATCTGCTCAAGAATTGGCAGAATCTCCTGAATGTTGGAGATCTTCTTGTCGGTAATCAAGATGTAAGGATCGTCCAGAATAGCTTCCATCTTATCCATATCGGTGCACATATAAGCGGACAGATAACCACGGTCAAACTGCATACCTTC
>VOFH01000359.1_pt1 | contig 38000 bp, 50 predicted proteins | sample 5384091 | NCBI WGS metagenome assembly VOFH01 (sample SAMN12384727, study PRJNA508395) | human gut metagenome | isolation source: healthy gut G | host: Homo sapiens
TGATTCTGGAAGGATGCCCCGGCGCAGCCCGGCTCAAGACGCCCACTTGGGAGGAAAAATCTGCCCGGTTTGCGGCAATCTCATCGAAATTTTTTTCCATCGACACGGAAGTGGCCTGTGAACATTGCGGCTTTATCGCCTACAACGACGCCCTCTCCTGCGCCCAGTGGTGCCAATACGCAGAAAAGTGCCTCGGTCCGGACTTGTATCAAAAGATACAGGCCCAGAGCAACGTCCGGAAAAAGCACGGCGGGGAAAAAACATAGGGTTCTAAATTAGACGAGCCGCCCCAGCGCCGGGCAGGCCCGGCAACAGTTTGTTCAATCCCATCTTGCGGCGGCAAGCGCGTCCCCTTTCCGGAGCGGGGCGCGCTTGCCGCCGTTTCTGACCTCAGGATCCCTGCCGACAGTCCAAGAAAACCGTAACCGTCAAATGTAACCGCATGAAATCACCGCCGTGGAGAGCTTTGCAGGATCCCCACGGCGGTGAGCCTATTCACTTGGTATACAGTTCAGCCGGCGCATTCCAGGGCAGCAGACTTTGTACGACCTGCGTATCTGTCAGATCCGCATGGTTGGCTGTGTGCATGAGCCAGGTCAAGTATCGGTAAGGATCCAAACCATTCTCCATTGTTGTCTGGATCAGGCTGAACATCACCGCACTGCCGGCAGCTCCCTTTGGTGTATTGGCGAACAGGAAGTTCTTCCGGTCAATAACGAAGGGCTTGATGCTCTCTCTGCCCGGTTGTTGCTCAGCTCCAGTCTGCCGTCCTTCAGGTAATTGGTCAGGTACGGCCACTGCTCCTTGAGATAGTTCAGTGCCTTACCCAAAGCAGACTTGGGCGCGGCAGTTCTAGAATTTGCCCACGCAAACATCGCGTCTAAAACAGGTTTTGCCTGCTTCAGCCGCTCTTCATAACGCTCTTCTGCTGTTTTGTCCGCAATCTCCTGTTCCATTCTGAAAAGAAGATTGCAGTAGGTCAATCCCTGAGATGCGGAACTGCCCTTTGCTTTTCCCTTGGGCAGAGACCTCACAGCCTCGTCGAATTTTCTTCTGGCGTGCGCCCAGCAGCCTACCACCGTGATTTCTTCCGGCAAATTATGATATCCGGCATAACCATCTGTGTGCAGGTATCCTTTGAATCCTTTCAGAAAGGCTTCCGGATGCTTTGCCCCACGTCCCGGCTGGTATTCGTACAGGACAATGGGCTTGTTGGTATCCCCGCTGGTACGGTACAGCCACATATAGCTTTCACTCTGCGGCGCCTTCCCCGGTTCGTGGAGCACCTGCAATGTGGTTTCGTCGGCATGCAGGACTTCCCGTCTCAAAAAGCTCCTTATGCATCTGCTCATACACAGGCGCCAGATAATTCTCTGTGGCTCTCAGGATCCAGTTGGACATAGTCTGGCGGCTCAGGGGAATGCCCCGGCGGTTCAGGTCCTGCTCCTGACGGTACAGAGGGCTGCCCATGACGAATTTTTGGGTCATGATATGGGCGACAGCTTCCGGTGTGGCGAAACTGCCGGGGATGATGTTCTTTTCCTTTGGTGCTTTGACCATGGGTGTTTCGCAGCCTTCGTCGGCCTTCTCGCTGCAGCTCTTGCAGGCATAGGTGTAGTAGATATCCTCCCGGACGATGGTCCGGGCAGGAATGATCTCAAGGGTGCGCACCACTTCTTTGCCAATCTCGGTCATGGTATCCCCGCACTGAGGGCATACCAGTTCCTCGCCCTCCAGACGATGCTCCACCTGTTTTGTGGGATGCCCTCCGGGATGTTGTCCAGGGTGTATTCGTGCTTCTTATGCCGCTTATGGGCGGCTACAACAACGGCTTCTTCCTGTTTTGTGCTTACTTCCGCAAATACCTCAGCCTCATTGAACAGAAAGCTCAACTGCTCCATGAGGGTTCCTCGCTCTTTTCGGAGGACGTGCCGAACTGCTTGTGCCGGGCAAGGCGCAGTGCTTCCATGAGCACATCCACGCGGCTTTCAAGCTCAGAGATACGCTTGCTCTGAGCCTGAAATTTCTCGTATTCCGCCCGGGATATGGTGACTGTTTCGGGTTGCTTGCAGTCAAATTCTGTTTCTTGTCCATGACATGATTATACCATATTTCTGCAAAAAGTATAGGAAAACATGGTGATTCTCAGACGATTTCTAAGCCGGAAACCGGTTTGTGGGCCTTTGGCTGGTCAACGCTCAAGCCCTCCATGAGCCAGCGGTATTGCTGCGGCGTCAGGCTTCTTGCCTCGCTTTCCTTTCGCGGCCACTGGAAGCTGCCGGATTCCAGACGCTTGTAGAGCAGCACGAAACCGTTGCCCTCCCAGTACAGTGCCTTGATCCGATCCCGGCGCCTGCCACAGAACAGAAACAGGCAGTTGCTGAATGGGTTTAGTTGAAACTCCTGCTGAACCAGGGCAGCCAGACCGTCGATCCCACGGCGAAGGTCGGTGTAACCGCAGACGATGTACACCCGGTCGGTGCCGGTGAAGTCGCTCAGCATGACTTTCATACCCGCAGTACCGTTTCCACGGTAGCCGCATCCGCGCCGCTGTGAATATCCGCTTCCGTTCCTGAGATTCGGACGGTAACCGCAATATTGCCGGAAGTGCGAACCGGCGTGACTTCTGTGAACCGAGATTCCTGCTGAGTCTGAGCCGTGGTGAACAACTTCTTCTGCCACTTGTAGTAGGTCTGCTCATTGACTCCGTTTTCCCGGCACCAGTCCTTTACACGAAGCCCACTGTTCCGGCATGACGATACCCGCTCGGCCCACAATGCCAGTTTATTCTGTCCGTTTCCTGTCTGTAAATCTCTGCTCATGAAAATACCCCCGTATTTCGGATAGTATATGGCAGTCGCATATACTATCCGCTACTATACGGGAGTATTGTTTTCATATTGGAGAGCCTTCCGCAAGTCGGTGGTAGGTTTGACGCTTACAGAAAACCGCAGCCTCTGTGGGCCCGTTTCCTTTTTCCGTCCTATGCCGTGCACGCCAAAAGGCGGCACAGCCCAAAGCCATGCCGCCTGAGAAAGGGTCTTCCTACGCCGGACCTCCAAGGCTCAAGCCTCGCCGTCCGCCTCTTCCGGATGCTCCGGGGCGCCCTCTTCCGTTACGGAAGCCGGCAACGCCGTCTGCTCCGCGTTGACATAACGCATCAGCTCATCGCCTGTGATGGTCTCCTTGGCCAGCAGATACAAGGCAACCTCATCCAAAAGATTCCGGTGATCGGAGAGAATCTTTTTGGCGTCGGAAAATACCTGGGCCAAAATGGCCTGCACCTCTTGGTCCACCTGGGCCGCCGTGTCCTGAGAGCAGTCCATATAAGCCTGCCCCTCCAGATACTCATTCTGTACCGTGGACAGAGCCATCAAGCCAAACCGGCTGCTCATGCCGAACTGCGTCACCATCCGTCTGGCCAGATCGGTGGCGCGCTGGATATCATTGGACGCGCCGGTGGTCTGTACGCCGAAAGCGACCTCTTCCGCCGCACGACCGCCCACTAGGCTTTTCAGCTCGGTCATCAGCTCATCCTTGGTAGACAGGTATTTTTCCTCCTCCGGCATCTGCATGGTATAACCCAGAGCGCCGGTGGTATGGGGAACAATGGTGATCTTGGACACCGGCTGGCTGTGCTTCTCCAGGGCAGCCACCAAAGCGTGGCCCACCTCGTGATACGCAACCATTCGTTTTTCCATATCCGTCAACACGGTATTTTTCTTCTCCGTACCGGCGATGACCGTCTCAAAGGAAACCATCAGGTCCTCCTGATTCACAGCCTGCCTGCCGTGGCGCACGGCCCGCAAGGCGGCTTCGTTCACCAGGTTCGCCAAATCCGCGCCCACGGCGCCGGCGGTAGCCTGGGCAATCTTATGCAAGTCCACATCCTCCGCCAGCCGGATCCGCTTGGTATGGACCTTCAGCGTGTCCAAACGGCCCTGAAGATTCGGGCGGTCCACAATGATCCGGCGGTCAAACCGGCCGGCCCGCAGAAGCGCCTTGTCCAAAATCTCCGGCCGGTTGGTGGCAGCCAAGCATACCACGCCCTTGGATGAGTCAAAGCCGTCGATCTCCCCGAGAAGCTGGTTTAAGGTCTGCTCCTGCTCGCTGTTGCTTCCGAAGCGAGCGTCCCGGGCCCGGCCTACCGCATCGATTTCATCGATGAAAATGATACACGGCGCCACCTTGGACGCCTGCTGGAACAAATCCCGTACCCGGCTGGCGCCGACGCCCACAAACATCTCCACAAAATCCGAGCCGGAAATGGAGAAAAACGGTACATTGGCCTCCCCGGCCACTGCCTTCGCCAGCAGGGTCTTACCTGTGCCGGGAGAGCCCACCAGCAAAGCGCCCTTGGGCAGCTTCGCGCCGATGGCAGCGTACTTTTGCGGGTTATGGAGAAAATCGATGATCTCCTGGAGGGATTCTTTCGCCTCGTCCTGGCCCGCCACATCGGCAAAGGTGACGCCGGTCTGTTTTTCCATGTAGACCTTGGCCTTACTTTGCCCCACGCCCCCCAGGCCGCCGCCCATGGAGCTGCTCATTTTCCGCATGAGTAAGCTCAGCAGGAAAAAGGTCAGGCCCAGAATCAACAGATTGGATAGAATAAATCCTATAATGGAATTATCCTCCTGCGGCTCCTGGAAAACCGTAACCCCCTGGCTCTGGAGCTGCAGCACCAGCTGGGTGTTGTCGGTATTGGTGATCAAACCCGTATAATAAATCGTCTGGGACGCGCCGGGCCGGTCCGCCTCTTCTTTGGTGATAAACAGGACGCGGTCCACCTCGAACTGAACCTCCGCCAACTGATTGTTTTGCACCATGGTGAGAAAATCGGTATAGCTTTTCTCCTCCAGCTGGGCGCTGGTAATGGAATTGTACACCCAGTTAAACAGAAGGACAATCACCACGGCCAGTACCAGAAGAGGCAAGCCGGTCCGCAGGGGGTCCCGGCCCTCTCTCCCGCCCTTATTCTTGTTTCTATTGTCTTGATTGTTGTTCATCAGGTCATTGGGCCTCCTTTTATTTCAACAGAACACCCAGGGCAACCGGCCAGTTGCCGGATTGGTTCATCGCTGCAAGGAAAGTCGGTTTTAAAAAATCTGCCCATCGGTTTCCAGATTATCATAACACACAACGCCGTTTCCGGCAATGAATTTTCTGCCCGCGCCGCGTGAATTTTCTGTGAATTGACATCCGGAAATTCCGTCATTTTCAGGAAAGTTACAAAGTGTAGTTGTTCCTTTGGTGGTTTTTTGCTATAATAGGTATAAAATGGCCGGGTTTCTTCTTGGAAGCGCCCGGAGCCGCCTGGCAATAGCTTACCGCCGCCCGGTCAACTGTATACCTCAGGCAGGCAAATTTTCATAAGGAGGACCCCCATGAAACAACGTTGGAACCACACTCCGTCTTCGCCTGAGGGCGAGGAAGAAACGGGCCTGCTGGAAGGACGCAACGCCATCCAGGAAGCCCTTCGAAGCGGGAGAACCATTGAAAAAATCTGGATTGCCTCAGGAGATACAGACCACGGTCTGGCCCGCTTGGCCGCCCAGGCCCGGGAAAAAGGCGCGGTGGTCCTTTCTGTGGACCGGCGCAAGCTGGATCAGATGAGCCTCACACATGCCCACCAGGGAATCATCGCCCAAACCGCCGCCCATGCCTATGCCTCTGTGGAGGATATGCTGGCGCTGGCGGAGTCCCGGGGCGAGCCTCCGCTTCTCGTAATCTGTGACGAGCTTTCCGACCCCCACAATCTGGGCGCAATCCTTCGGTCTGCCGAATGCGCCGGCGCGCACGGCGTGATCATTCCCAAGCGCCGCAGTGCGGGCCTCACCCCCGTCGTGGCGAAAGCCTCGGCGGGCGCGCTGGAGTATATCCCGGTGGCCCGGGTCCCAAACATCCCCCGCGTTTTGCAGGAGCTTCAGTCCCGGGGCGTCTGGGTTTACGGTACGGCTGCCGACGGCGATCGGGAGCTGTACGACGCCGATTTGCAGGGACCGGCCGCCATCGTCATCGGCAACGAGGGGACCGGGATGGGCCGCCTGGTGCGGCAGAGCTGCGACGTTCTGGTCCGCATCCCGATGCGCGGCCGCATTTCCTCGCTCAACGCCTCCGCTGCAGCAGCGGTTTTATTATATGAAGCAGTACGGCAGCGAAAATAAGTCTTCGGGCCTTCCGGCCCATGCGGAGGTCTAAACCTGCATGAAAAAAAAGAAGAAAAAGCAAAAACTGTCCCAGCCCATGCCGGAGGCAGTCACACATCGCTCCGGCAAGGCATCCCAGGACGGCAGCTTTTCTTTGGAAGAAATAATGCGGGAATTCGGCGGCTCCGACGGAAGTCAGTCCCCTCCGGAGTCAACTCCCGCCCAAAAGCCGGAGTCCACTTTGCCGGACCCGGCCCTTCGGTCCCCCATTCCCCGCCACCGCACCACAGATCCGGACCCAGAGACGCAACGGTACAACGGTGCGGACGAAGCTCTCCCAGAGCGGCAAATTCCACGCCGACCGGAGGAAGCCGCCGCAGCACCGGAGGCAGCCCCTCCGTCTGATCTCCCAAAGGAGAACCCACCTCTTCAGTCAAAGCCGGACGGGACCAGCGTCCCGCCCAAAGGCAGCAGGCTCTGGCCGGAGTTTTCAAATCTGGATGAAATGGCCGGTGTCCTTTCTCCTCCCCGGAGCCGTCCCCGCTCAGACGATTCCCGCTGGCGAAAGCCGGGCAAATCCTTCGCGCCCTCTGAGGCGGAGGCTTCGTCCGCTCCCGGTACGGCCCCGCTGGGAAACGCGCTCACCGGAGTCGTCTGCCATACCGGAGACCCGACGGAAATCCGTGTGGGTGAACTCCGCCTCTCGAAAACACCCTGAGCCGGAGCCGTCCGCTGCCCCAGAGCCCCCGAAGTCCCGGCGGCAGCCGGCCGACCTCCCCGGAAACCGGCAGCAGCCGGCTCCCCCGAAGGCCCCGGTCAAACCGCCCCGGCCCCTGGACACACCGGAAACGCAATACCGCCGGGCCGGCAGCCGGAGGCGGAGCCGCCTGGTCCGGTTGGGGTTCTGTCTGTTTTTTGCGCTGGCGGCTCTGGCATTGGGCTTTTGCCGTTCCCAGGAATACTTGGACGCTTTTCCATACCAAAAGTTACTCGCCGCCGGAGAACCGGCCCTGCTCCTACTTTGCACGGCATTGGCGTATGATGTGCTCACCTCCGGCATCCGGAGGCTCCTGCAGCCCGGCTTCAGCCTGCTCACCCTGATCACCCTGGAAGTGGTAATCTGTTTGGCCGACGGCTTTCTGGCCCTGCCCGGCGGCCGGGTTACATATTGTCCCCTGGTTTGTCTGCTTCTTTGCGCCGCCCTGTGGAGCCTCTCCTCCGCCGATGGCGCCACATGCGCCGTCATGGACCCGGCCCGTAAAGGCGCCGGAAATCTGGCTCTGACGCGGGAGCCCAATGTGTTTCAAAAGCTGTCCGGCGTACTTTATGGCCCAGGCAGCCTGCAGGAATTCCTCCAGGCCAATCACCGTCCGGCCGGGCCGGAGCGGGTCCTGGACGCCTACGCGCTGGCTGTGTTTCTCCTCTCCGCCGGAGTGGCAGGGTTGACATGCCGGGGAAACACGGCGCATTTTCTTCAATACTGGAGCGCCACGCTTTTGGCCGGTACGCCCCTGGCCGGCGCCATCGTTTGGTCCCGGCCCTGGTGCATTCTCTCCCGGCGGCTGCAGCGCCTGGGGGCGGCGCTGTATGGATGGACCGGTATTTGCCGTCTGGACGGCAAACTGGTGGTTCCCATCTCGGACGAGGATTTGTTCCCGGCGGAAAACGTCAAAATGAACGGCGTAAAATACTTTGGGGGCCAGTCTCCCGGATCATGTGGTCGCCTACGGCGCCGCCGTCATTTCCGCTGCAGGCAGCGGACTGTCCAACATTTTTGAAGAGCAGCTGGAAATCCGCGGCGCCCGCCGCTATTCCGTCTCCAAGCTGCGCCGGTATGAAGTCGGCGGCGTGGGCGCGGAGATCGGCTCAGATTCCGTTTTGGTCGGCTCTCTGCGGTTCATGCAATCCATGGGGGTGGACATGCCTGCCGGAACCCGGGTGAGTCAGGCCGTGTACGTCGCCATCAACGGCAGTCTGGCCGGCGTTTTCGCCGTCCACTACGGCGTAAGCCGGTCTGTATTAGAAGGACTCAGCGCACTGACCGTCAGCCGGGGTGTTTCCCCAGTGGTCACCGCCGGAGATTTTATCATCACAGAGTCCTTTCTCAGGTCCAAATTCCGGATCAACACCGCCAAACTCAAGATGCCGCCCTTCCCTGCCCGTTCTGAACTATCACAGAAGCAGGCCTCGGAGGCGGCCCGCCCCTGCGCCTTGCTGCAAGAAAAAAAATTCGGCACGCTGGCCTTGGCGGTAACCGGCGCAAGGGCCTTGCGTACCGCCACCCGGTGGGGACTTTTGTTTGATATCGTCGGCGGCATCATGGGCATGGCCATTATGGCCGTCTTAGCCGACCTGTCCGCCGGCGGCGTCATGTCTCTCGTCAATTTGACGCTGTTTCTCCTGCTCTGGTCCGTTCCCAGCCTGCTGCTCAGCGGCTGGCCCCGAAATGTCTAATGAAACAAGAACCTGTGCATCCGTTTTCCGCGAATGCACAGGTTTTTTCTATGACAGGCAGGCTATTATTTGTGCTTGAGCAGGGCCTCCCCTGCCTGGTAAATGTCGCCGGCCCCCACGGTGAGAATGACGTCATCCGGCTGGGCAAGCCGCCGGAGATACGTCGTCACCTCCGGCAGGGTCTCAAAGAACACCGCGCCGGGCACCTGATTGGCCAGATCCCTGGAGGAAATGCCCACGGTATTCCGCTCCCGGGCGGCATAAATCTCCGCCAGAACCACCTGGTCCACAGAACGCAGCTCCCGAACAAAATCATCAAACAAAGCTGCCGTACGGGAATAGGTGTGCGGCTGGAACGCCAGGATGATCCGGCGGTATCCCATCGCCTTCACCGCCGCGATGGTCGCATGCAACTCGCCCGGATGATGGGCATAGTCATCGTATACATCCGCGCCGTTATAATTGCCTTTATATTCCAGACGGCGGCCCGCCCCGTGAAAGCTCTCCAGGCCCCGGGTAACCGCCTCACCGGGCACGCCCAGCATCCAGGCCACGGCAACCGCCGCCATGGCGTTGGCCGCGTTGTGTCGGCCGAATACGTTTAAGTGTACCGCACAATAAGGCGCCCCGTCGCAAACCACTTCAAAGTCCCGCCAATCTGCGGAATAGTGCGTTCCGTGAATCCGGTTGCCCTCGGAAATCCCAAATGTGATAAAATTGAGGCCCTGCAACGCGTCCATGGTATTGACGTCGTCCCCGTTGGCCAAAATTCGGCCGGTCTCTTTGGGAACCAGCTGAACGAATTTGCGGAAGGATTTCTGAATGTCCGCCAAGTCCTTAAAATAGTCCAGGTGATCCGCCTCCACATTCAACACCACCGCCAAAGTGGGGGAAGAAGTTTAAAAAGGAGTCGCAGTATTCACAGCTCTCTAAAACAATGGTGCTTCCCTTCCCCACCCGGTGACCGGCGTGAAGAACGGGCAAATAGCCCCCGATCATCACCGTGGGATCCCAGCCGGCAGCCAGGAGAATGTGGGTGACCATGGAGGTTGTGGTGGTCTTTCCGTGGGTTCCAGAGATGCAAACGGCGTTTTGATAGCTCTGCATCAGGACGCCCAGGCCTGCGCCCGCTCAAAAACGGGAATCCCGGCGGCTCTGGCCGCCGCGATTTCCGGGTTGTCGTTGTGGACGGCGGCCGTACGGATGATGCAGTCCGCTCCCTGAATGTTTTCCGCGCGGTGTCCGATGAATACCCGGATCCCATGGTCCCGCAGCTCATCTGTGGAAACCGAAGCGTTCATATCCGAGCCGGTCACCTGAATTCCCATCCCCTGGAGCACCAGCCCCAGCGGGCGCATGGATACGCCTCCGATGCCAACCAGGTGCGCCCGCTTCCCCGGAATCAAAAAATTGCGAATTTTATTATTACGAGCAGCCATATCAAACTCCCTGTTTTCCATTCGATTTTCGTTCGGCTTTTCATTTATAATATAGCGGCCCCCGGTTTACAAGTCATTTTTTGCTGCCGGGGGAAATTTCCGCCGGTCTCCCTTTCGGAAGAAAACGTGCCGCAGAGCAGCGGGCTCACAGCCCGGCCGTTCCACGGCACATAGGAAATGTGAAATGCTCAATCCCGGCGGAGCGCCTCAATCGGATTGAGATTTGCCGCCTTAACGGCAGGCAGAAGTCCAAAAATGACGCCGATCAGTGTGGAGAAAACCACGGAGATCACAATGGCCGGCACGCTGACCGCCACCGGGATCTGGTTGAACCGGGAGATCAACTCCGCCAGTCCGATGCCCGTCAGAACGCCCAAAACGCCGCCCATACAGGTCAGAACCGCAGCTTCGGTCAAAAATTGGCGAAGAATCCGGCGGCGTTTGGCACCCAGCGCCTTTTCAAGCCGATTTCCCCGGTCCGCTCCGTAACCGATACCAGCATAATATTCATTACGCCGATGCCGCCTACCAGAAGGGAAATGCTGGCAATCCAAATCAGCTGATTGTTGGTGGCGTTGCTCATCTCCTGCAGCTGCTGCGCCTGCTCCAGCAGGTCTTGACTGCGATACACAAAAGCTGTGCTGGCAGAGTCCTCTTCTCCGTCCTGCGTTTCCTCCTCGGTCTCCAGCGTATCGACGCCTGTCAAGTTGGAGGCCGCACCGGCAGATTTGGCTGGCCGTCAGGGCATCGGCCACATTTTTCCCCGCCCGGGTCATGGCGTCGGTATTCTTGGCCTGAACCGCCACAGATTGGGGCTCATCAAACTGGTACACAATGGGCCAGGTACGATCCGGCAAGAAGATGGAACCGGCGGAAGTATCTGCATATGCTGATAATCCTGCATGTTTTCAATGGTGGGCGTAAAGTCTCTGCATCTTGGCCACCAGGCCAACGACGACAAACGTATCGCCCGGATTTCCAGAATTTTTCCAATGGGATCCTCCTCCGGGAACAATCGCTACCTTCCGGCACAATTGATAGCCCCCAACGGAAAAGTAAGCGTCATCCACACCGTACACAGAGCCGGAAAAGGCTGTGTTTTGGTAATACACCTGATCCACATTGTTCCGGACCCGGTAAAAGGAGACCCGCTCCACGCCGCTCAGCTGCTCCAGCTCCGCTCTCGTCTCCTCCTCTATGGTGCGCACCCCGTCCGGAATGCTGTTCCAAGCCATATCATACGGATAATCTGTGCCGCTCTGATAAAGCTGAACCGTCACCACGTTGTTGCCGGCGCCGATCAGATTTTGCTTAATCTGTTCATTGGTGCCCTTGATGGTAGAAACGATTGTAATGATGGAGGCAATGCCGATGATAATACCCAGCATCGTCAGGAAAGAGCGCATTTTGTGCCCCCAAATTCCTTGAAACGCCAATCTGATATTTTCCATGCCGGAGCCTCCTTAATAATTGTACAGGTCGCTGAGGTCTTTCAGCTCCGTCGGCGCGCCTTCTTCCACACCGTAGGGAAGGCGATGTAAGAATCGGTCGATACCCCGCTGTAAACCTTAATGTAGCTGCCCCAAAGCGTCGGGCCCGTTTGAACTTCCCGCTTTTCCAAAAGGCCCTCGTCATTCTGCACATAAACGTAGCTTTTGCCCGCCTCGGTCCGGATAAAAGCGGAGTCCAAATAGAAGCCGTCCTCTTCTGCATTTGCAGAAGAATAGGTGATCTGGGTATACGTGCCCGCCTCCAAGTTGCCGATTCGTCGATGGTAACGGTAAACGGGTAATAAGACACCGTGGGATTTCCGTCTCCGGAGTACCAGGTGCCCGTCAAGGGATAATCCCCAACGGCTGTGATGGTTCCCTCAAAGCTCTCTCCCGTGTTATACGACATGACCTGCACAGTCTGGCCGATCTCAATCTCATTTCGGTTCAGTTCGCCTACAGAGCCCTGAATAAAAAAGCCCCCGCCGCCGGACACCTTCACCACCGGCTCGTTGTTGGCCAAAGCCTCCTCCGGCGTTTGGACGGATACCACATAACCGTCCACTTCGCTCTTGACTTCGCCGTTGTCAAACTCTTTTTTCATGATCTTATACTCAGCTTCCGCCATTTTAATGGAAAACTGCAGATCCTTGATCTCCGCCTCCTTATCCGAGCGCATCTGAGCAATCTCGTTGGCGGTATACCCGCTGTTCATATCCACGCTGCTTCCGGAGCCGGACGAGATGTCGGAACCGGCGTCGTCGTCTTCGTCGTCCTCCTGCTTCTGGCTCACCTGGAAAAACGTAAACACATACCGCGTCACCAGAGCGGGCTCCGACGGCGTTGTGGGCGGAACCGGCTCTGTCGTCGGAGGCGGATCCGGCTCTGTCGGCTCCTCCGTGGGCGGCTGCGTCGGCTCTTCAGAAGGATCCGTCGACGGTTCCGACGAGGGTTCGTCCGTCGGCGCATCGGAGGGGGCCGTCGTCACCTCCGAGAGAAGATGCACGCCGTAGCTTCCCCCCTCAGCCGCAGTCGTCGTAGCCGAAGCGGCACCCACCGTCTCTTGTACCGCCTGAAAATACACCCCCGTACGGCTGAGCAGCGTCCCGGCGGCCCTGTCGTTTTGCCGGACCTCCAGGATGGTATATAAGCTTTCCGCTCCGTCCAAAATCTCCGCAATCAATGCATCGTCAAAGGTCTGACTCTGCCGGACCCACAAAACCTTGGGGTCTCCAGCCGTACCGGCTCCCCCCAGGTCCAGAAAGCGCCTTTCGCCCAGCTCCTCAGACGGTACCTGAGAAGCCGGTTTGGTGGTGGGCCTTGTGGTCGGCTTCGTGGTGGGACGGGTGGTGGTGCTGTAGGAGATGGGTTTCATCTTTTTAATCTCGGCCAGCTGGTCCTGGGCGTCCTCCAGTCTCAGCTTAGCTCTCTGAATCTCCAGATCCTTCCGGTCCAGAGAGAGCTGGGACAATGTGGTATCATAGGTCAGGAGCGTCGTACCCTTGGTCACCTTCTGCCCTTCCTGACATGGATCTCGGTCACCTCCTGAGTCGCAGAGAGGTACACCGTCTGAAGCTGATCGGTAGAGACAGAGCCGGAAGAGGTCTTTTCATCCCCCCAGTAGTTCATCACCGAAAGCTGGTTGATGTCGTAAACACCCACCGCCGCTTTCGGCCTCTGGGTGAAGTACAGCGCCAGACCGCCTCCCACGGCAGCCACCAAAAGGACGCTGACAATCGGAATCCAAATTTTCTTACGCTTTTTCATGAATCGCTATCCTCCTTCGGTCCGTCCCGCAGCAAGCGGTCCAGGCCTGCCAGCAGGTCCTCCGGCTCCTCTGCCGCCGCCGGCTGCCGGAGGGGAGGAGCCGCCGGGATCTCCGGCGCCTCGTCCTGGAGCCGGCCGTCCAGGATGTGGTAGACCTTGTTGGCACAGGCCGCGATGGAAGGCTCGTGGGTAATCATCAAAATGGTCATCCCCCGGTCTGCCAGGCCGCGAAAAATCTCCATGATCTGATAACCGGCCGCCGTATCCAGAGCGCCGGTGGGCTCGTCCGCCAGCAGCAGCTCCGGGCTGCCCACCATTGCCCGGGCAATGGCAACCCGTTGGCACTGACCGCCGGAAAGCTGATTGGGGTAAAAGTGAATCCGGTCGGCCAGCCCCACAGACTCCAGAGCCTCCTTGGCCCGGGCCCGCCGTTCTTTCTGCCCTACGCCTGCGTACAAAAGCGGCAGGGCCACATTATCCAGAGCCGTCATCTTGGGCAACAGGTAAAAGTTCTGGAATACAAAGCCAATGTGCTTGTTCCGAATCTCCGCCAGCTGGTTGTCGTTCAGCGTACTCATATCCTGATCCTTCAGGATATACTGACCGGAGGTGGGCAAATCCAGGCAGCCGATGAGATTCATTAGCGTCGTCTTCCCGGAGCCGGACGGGCCCATGATGGCGAGATAGTCCCCCTCCAACACCTGCAGGTTGACATTTTTCAGCACCGGCACCACATTTTTTCCCCGGGTATAGTCCTTACAGACATCGCGCAATTCCAAAATCATAGCCTTACCTCACCAGATTGCCGCCGGAGGCCGTTCCTGTTTCCGCCGGATCGGCCGCCAGGTCGCCGCCGGAGCCGCTCCCGGAGGTGGGCGCAGTCTGACCGGCATCCTGAGACGGGTCGACGACCGGCTCCGGATCCTGCCCCACGGTGTCCTCCCCGATGGGAAGCGTTTCCACAACATTTCCATCGTCGGGCATCTCCGGATCGATCTGCTCCACAGTCTCGCCTTCGGGGAGTTCTCCGCCGGTACCATCCTCCACGGGCTCCGTCGCCTCCGCCGGGTCGTGGGTAATGACTGCTCCGGCCACACAATTCTCATCCGGGAAGGCAATGAAATCCTCCACCGTCAGTCCGTCCAGAATCTCATGCGCCATGAGGGCCTCGTCATAGCCGCCCAGGGTCACATAGCGCTTTTCCAGGCGGTCTTTTTCATTGGCCGCCCAGACGTAGGGATCGCCCTGCTCCTGCCCTTCCTCCGGCTCTTCATAGCAGAGGTAATACTCCGGCAGCCAGAGCCCGTCGGAGGCCGTCTCCGCGCCGGCCGGTTCCAAATATACATGCTGGCCCAAAATCAGGCCCTCGGCGCTGTCCAGCTCCACATAAAACGGATACTTACTGGACGAACTCAGCTCGCTGCTGCTCATACTGCCGAAATACATATCATTGGGATTGGACTGCGTTGCACTTTCCAAGTCAATGAGGCTTACCATACCCGTCCAGCTCTGCTCCGAGTCCGTGCGGGAATAAATCCGCATGGCGGTCCCTTCTGTGATGGTCCCCATATTCATTTCATTGATGGTCCCTTTCACGCGATAAGAGCCGCTTTGCTGAATGGTGATATAGGGCTCGGTGTTGCCGTACGCGTCCATCCCGGTTTCGCTGACGGAAACCACCCGGCCGGAAACGGGAGAGAGCACCTCGGCGTTGGCCAGGGTCGTTTTGGTCTGAGAAATCTCCCGCTGCTTTACCTTAATGTTGTAATCATTTTCCTTTTTTTTCGGCTTCTTTGGACTGGATTTCCACAGTATAGCTCAGTTGTTCGTCTTTGGAGGCGTTTTTCTGTTCCTTTTTTAAAGCCGTGATTTGAGACTGCAAGGTAGTAGAGGCATTTTGCAGCTGCTCCAGCTCCAGGTTCTGCTTGTCCAACGTGAGCTGAAGCTCCTCCGAATCATACTCGAAAGCACATCCCCCTGGTTGACGTCGTCGCCCTCGGCCACATGGAGCATGGAGACCGTCCGCTCCGAATCCCGCTGGATCTCGGTCACGCTCTCCGAAACCACAATGCCCGGAAACGCATCCTGGACTCCAATGGCGCCCATTCCGGTGATCTCCCCTACGTTCTGCACGTAAACCTTTGCCGCCGGCGTATTGTCGCACCCCCACAGCCCCAACAGAGCAGCGGCCGTTACCACGCCGGCAATCCATTTTTTCCGCATATATGTATCCTCCAAACGAAATCGTTATTTTATCACACCTAATGGCATCATACCGAAATTTACCGGGAATGTCAACGACGGCTGCCATTAAAAAAGCTTAAATTTCTGTTACGGGAGTGTGAATATCCCACGGCTCAAAACCGGTCCACCATATCCCGGTGGGTACAAATCACCGGCAAATTCTTTAACTCCTCCCGGGCAAAAAAACGAAGCTCCCGAGATTCCGCGCTAAGGCGCAGCTTGGGCTCCTGCTCCAGAGAGGCCCGGTATAAAACGACCACCATGCGCCAAACGCTGCCGTCCTGAAAGCTGGCAATTCGCCCGGGCTCATCGAAAACCGCCACCTTTTGAAAGGCCGCTTCCGGCAAGCGTAGCCCGGTCTCCTCCCAGACCTCCCTGGCAATGGCCCGCCGCTCCGGCTCCCGGCCCTTGACACCGCCGCCGGGCAGCCCCCACAAGTCGCAGTCCCGCCGCCGCTCCAGCAGCAGCTTGTCCTGCCACTGCAGCAATACATTGACGCCCAAATGCGCCGGGCGGTTCGGCTTCGGGGCCCGGGGATCCTGGAAATAAAACGTCGCAATGGACATAAAATCAGCTCCTTCTCTGCCGTTACCGTTGCTCAAGTCTATTATACCAGAGGTTTTTTCAGAACGGAACCCCTAATTTCCCCCGCCGGAGAAAACGCCGTCTTTTTTCAACGACCAGGCAAGTTTGCCCGCCTGTCCCCATATAGTAAACCGAGGTGAGGACATGCGTCGAACAGGTACGATGTTTTATAGCGCCCTGCTGCTCACCGGAGCAAACCTGGCCCTTCGAATGGTGTCCATGGGGTTCCAGGTCTATCTCTCCGGTCAGATTGGCGCAGCGGGAATCGGTCTTCTGCAGCTGGTCATGTCGGTGTCCATGCTGGCCATGACCGCCGGCATGGGCGGGATCCGCACTTCCACCATGTACTTAACTGCGGAAGAAGTTGGAAGAGGCCGACGGCAAGGCGTGGGCCGGGTATTATCCGCCTGCTTCTTATATAGCTTTTTATTCAGCGCCACCGTGGCCCTGCTGGTTTACTTCTGCGCCCCCCTGTTGGCAGAACACTGGATTGGAGACACACGAACTCTGCCTGCGCTGCGAATCTTCGCCTCATTTTTGCCGGTGGTATGCCTGGGCGGGGTGATGACCGGGTACTTTACCGCTGCCGGACGGATCCGGGAGCTGGTGGCCGTAGAGGTCCTGGAACAGATCATCTCCATGGCGGTCACCGTGGTCCTCCTGTCCCAATGGGCCGGCGGCGATCCGGGCCGGGCCTGCTGCGCCGTAGTGGGCGGCAGCAGCGCCGCCTCACTGGCAACCCTGCTGTGCCTTTTGATTTTACGGCGCCGGGAGACAAACCGCTTGCCCGACCGGCAGGAAAAGCCCGCGCCGGTCGCCGGCCGCCTGCTGCGGGTGGCTCTGCCCTTGGCTCTGGCGGACGACCTGCGCATGGGCATTTCCACCGTGGAGAACCTAATCGTTCCCCGGCGTCTGGCCCTGTTTCCCCAGTCTGCCGAGCCTCTGGCCGATTACGGAATCGTGTGCGGCATGGTCTTTCCCACCCTCATGTTTCCAGCGGCTATTTTATTCTCCTTAGCGGAGCTTCTGGTACCGGAGCTCTCTCGATGCGCCGCCGGGGAGCGGAAAAAGCGGATTGCCTATCTCACCGGCCGCAGCCTGCGGGTCGCCCTGCTATACGGCTTGGCTGCCGGAGGGGTTCTGTTCACCGCGGCCGAGCCTCTGGGGATGCTGCTATTCGACAATCCCTTGGTGGGACGGCAGCTGAGGCGCTTTGCCGTCCTGGCTCCCATGCTCTACCTGGATGCCGTAACCGACGCCAATGTAAAAGGGATGGGACAGCAGGTAGCCTGCGTCCGGTACAACACCATTACCTCCTGCCTGGACGTGATCTTTTTGTGGCTGCTGCTGCCGCGTTTCGGCTTGGACGGATATTTTCTCAGCTTCGTGGTCACCCATGCCCTCAATTTCGCTCTCAGCTTCCTCCGGCTGCGGAAGGTGACCGGTTTCCATCCCCAATTCTCCCTGATGCTGCGGTCGATAGGCGCCGCCGTGCTCAGCCTATGGGTTTCCTCCCTCCTCCCCCCGGCCGGCGGATGGAGCGGCGTACTCTTCCTGGGCGCCGGCTTTTGCAGCGTCTTCTTCCTGCTGCTGGTCCTTTTGGGCGTGGTGGGAAAGGACGACCTGCGCTGGGTCCGGGGATTGATTCGTCCGGCCAAGGCGTCCGGCCCAACCTAGGGCGAGCGCCGCGTGATCGGCAGCCAACGATCTCACAACCAAAGCCCCATGGGGGACGGCGCAAGCCATAGCTTGCGCCGTCCCGTTTCCATTTAAGTCTCCATGACGTTTTTTCGGATGGTGCCGATGGCGCTTTTCTCCAGGCGGGACACCTGCGCCTGGGAAATGCCCACCTGACCGGCCACCTCCATCTGGGTCTTGCCGTCGTAAAACCGGAGTATTAAAATCTGCTTTTCCCGCTCCGAAAGCGTCTGAAAAGCATCCCGCAGGGCAATCCGCTCAATCCATCTCTCGTCGGTATTCTTGGTGTCCCGCACCTGGTCCATGACGGTCAACGGATCTCCTCCGTCGGAGTACACCGGATCGTACAGAGAAATGGGCGCGGCAATGGCGTCCATCGCCCGGGACACCTCCTCCAAAGGCAGCTCCATCCGCTTGGCGATCTCCTCCAGGCTGGGCTCCCGGCCGTTTTCACCCATCATGGCTTCCTTACACTGTAGCACTCGATAAGCCGTACCCCGCAGCGAGCGGCTCACCCGCATGGCGCTGTTATCCCGGAGGTAGCGCCGCACCTCTCCGGCAATCATGGGCACGCCGTAGGTCGAAAAGCGCACCTGCTTGGACTCGTCAAAGTTGGCAATCGCTTTCAACAGCCCAATGCACCCCACCTGAAACAGATCGTCGGGATTCTCCCCCGTCCCACAAACCGCTGGATCACCGACAGCACCAACCGCAGGTTTCCCTCGATGAGCGCCTGCCTGGCCTTTTCGTCCCCGCCTTGGCCAGCTTCATCAGCCGGACCATTTCATCGTTCTTCAAGGTCTTCAGCTTAGCGGTATTGACGCCGCTGATTTCCACTTTTCCCTGCATGTCGTACCTCCGGAATCTTTCTGCAGCACTCCAATGGTCCCGCAGGTAGTATTTCCCGGTGGGACAATTTGATACCAGAAGGTCCGGCTGTCCGGTTACATCGCGAATTTCCTCTTGTATTTTGCCCCACAGACTGCTATACTCACGGGAGCAACCGTCTCGGGCAGCGCCCGGACGCATCACCAATTTTGAGACGGGGGAGTGAGCCGATGAATTACGACGAGCTGTTGGAGCTCACCATTGACCTGGCCTTTCAGCTCCAGCTGTGCGGCGCGGAAACCTATCGGGTGGAAGAGAGCATCGTGCGCCTGCTGGAAGCTTACGGCGCCCACGGAGAAGCATTCGCCATACCCAACTGTATCATCGTCAGCCTGGAAACCCAGGACGAACAGCACATGACCCGGATGCGCCGGTCGGCCTACGGCTCCACAGACTTGGACGGCGTAGAGCGGTACAACGCCCTGTGCCGCCGGATCTGCTGGGAAAAGCCGCCTTTGCAGGAGGCCATGGCCATGCTGCAGGCAGAGAAGAAGGCCGCTAAGAGCTACCGCCTTCCCATATCTCTGCTGGCCTATTTTCTGGCCGCCGCCGGATTCTCCATTTTCTTTCGGGGTACCTTGCTGGATGCACTCTGCGCCGGGCTGTGCGGCGTCGCCGCAGGCCTGTGCCTTTTGTTTATGAATAAGCTCCACGCCAACCCGTTTTTAAGACTGTGGCTGCAGGCTTTGTACTGGCCTTTCTGGCCCAGGCCCTGGCCACAGGGGGCTTAGCCCACAACGTGGACGCGGCAATCATCGGCGCTCTGATGCTTTTGGTCCCCGGCCTGCTGTTCACCAACAGCGTCCGGGATATCATCTATGGAGATACCATGTCCGGCGTCAACCGCATGGTGCAGGTTCTGATTACCGCAGTTGCCCTGGCAGTGGGCACCGGCGCAGCCGTTTCCCTGGCCCGAAATCTATGGGGAGACCTGGCCAGCGCCGGCGCTCTGGTCCAGCACGGCCTGCTGGTCCAATGCCTGGCCGGATTTGTCGGCAGCCTGGGGTTCTGCCTCTTATTCAACATTCACGGCATCGGGATGCTCCTGTGCATTGCCGGCGGCATTGCCAGCTGGCTCATCTATCAGCTGTGCAGCTACCTGGGCATGTCCGACGTCACCGGCTTCTTTCTCTCCGCCGCTGCGGTTTCTGTCTACGCCGAAATGATGGCCCGCATCCGAAAATGCCCTGCCACCTCCTTCCTCATTGTGGCGCTGTTTCCATTGATTCCGGGTGCAGATATTTATTACACCATGGACTTTGCCGTCCGGGGAAACACAGACGCTTTCCTAGATAAGGGCATGCACACCGGCGCCCTGGCGGGCGCCCTGGCCGTCGGCATCCTTTTGGTCTCCACCGCTTTCCGGATGTGGGGCGTCTGGCGGCATCACAAAAAATCGCCTCCAACCCGCAGCCGGACAAATCGGAGACAGGAAAATGAGGGCTGTCTCAAAACCCAATTTTTGCAAATGTCTTTTTATAAAAAGTTGTAAAAATGGCGCAGAAAACGAAAAACACTCGTTTTCTGCGCCATAAATATTAGAAGATTTTAGAAAACTCTATTCTGAGGCAGTCCCTGCTTCGACGCGCGGAGCTGTTCGCAAAACTGGGGACACAAGATTTACAACCGGCGAATCACCTTGCATGGATTGCCGACGGCCAGGCAGTTCGGCGGAATGTCCTTCGTCACGACGCTTCCGGCCCCGATGATACTGCCCGCTCCAATCGTGACCCCCGGCAGAATCATGGCCCCGGCGCAAATCAAACATGGTCGCCAATGGTCACCGGGTGCGTATATTCCAAACCGGCCATTCGCTGCTCCACATCCATCGCATGTTCCTCCGTGATGATGCAGCCGTTGGGAGCAATCATGACATGATTCCCAATGGTAATTTTCCCGCTGTCCATCAGCTTTCCGTTGACATTTAAAAAGAAATCGTCCCCCACCACAATATTATATCCATACGTGCAAAAAAGGGCTGCTCCACCGTACAGTTGCTGCCAACCCTGCCGAATAATTCCGCAATCGCCTTCCTTCTCCCTTCCCGGTCCAAGGGATTCATACGGTTGTACTCATACAGCCGGCTCACCGTCCTATCCCGGTCCGCAGCCAGTTCCGGGTCACCCGGTTGATACAGCATTTCCGCATATGATTTTTCCTTTTCCGTCATGTCTCATCTCTCCTTTCGGCCTACAACCGCGCATTTTTGTGCGCTTCTATTTTGCCCCCTGTCCTACGGCAATTTGTACGGTACGATTACCCTCCAAAACGGAAACGTTTCCCCCGGAAAAATCCCTATCAGAAACGGCGCCTTTCCCCGTCCCTGATAGGGATCTATGTCCATGTTCCACAGCGTTCCGGCTTGACCCACCGCGCTTGTCTGCATACACGCCTACCAGAACCGGTTACCGGCCCGCCGGACGGTGGAGACATACACAAATACAGTCGCCACACCTACAACAAAGGTCGCACAGATCATCTCCTCCGGGTAAAGCGCAAATACGTACCGCCCAGAAAGGTGAGCGCCGTCATCAGACATAGTAAGCCAAGGGCCAGCATTCTGGGCCACATAAAGGCCAAAAAGCCCGCAGGATCGGCGCAATCCTCCGGCTCACAGCCGTGGGGGTAAATAAATTTGTTGGGCTTTAGTTCTCTCCAGCTTTTCATCTGGATCGCCATCCGGAGGCTGTACACACCACAAACTATAAAACTGACCAGCAGTAAAGCATCTAGGAAAGCATTCATGGGCAAGCTCCTTTCTCCCCGAAGTAGACCTACACTGCGTTCATTATACCAGTCCTCAATTCGGATTGCAAGAAGCACTTGTAAATTGGGGAAATCTGTGGTAAACTAAATTGATTTATTTGATATTTCCCATCTATTAGGAGGCCCATATGCATTTTAGCTTCTACCCATAGCTCCCTCCGCTCCGTTGCCCATTACAAATTTATGGAGGGAAATCCTATGCCAACCTTACAAGAAGAAATCGGCCGTCGAAGAACCTTTGCCATCATCTCTCATCCAGACGCCGGTAAGACCACGCTCACAGAAAAATTTCTGCTGTACGGCGGCGCCATTGCCCAGGCAGGCGTCGTCAAGGGGAAGAAAAACCGCCGGGCCGCCGTTTCCGACTGGATGGAAATTGAAAAGCAGAGAGGAATCTCCGTCACCTCCTCGGTGATGCAATTTCAGTACAACGGATTCTGCATCAACATTCTGGACACACCGGGCCACCAGGACTTCTCTGAGGACACCTACCGCACGCTCATGGCGGCAGACTCCGCCGTGATGGTCATTGACGGCGGCAAAGGCGTAGAAGCCCAAACCCGGAAGCTGTTCAAGGTCTGCGCCATGCGCCGCATTCCCATTTTTACATTCATTAATAAAATGGACCGGGAGGCCCGGGACCCCTTCGACCTGCTGGAGGAGCTGGAACGGGAGCTGGGCATCGAGACCTACGCCATGAACTGGCCCATCGGCTCCGGAAAAGAATTCCAGGGGGTATACGACCGGCAGGGCAGTCAGCTTCTTTTCTTCTCCTCCGGCTCCGCCGGAAAAAACCGGGCGGGCAAGCAGGAGATCGACCTGTACAGCGCCCAGGTCTCGGCGCTTCTGGGGGAGCAGAAGCACCGGCAATTGATCGACGAGGTGGAGCTTCTGGGCGCCGGCCGGGACTTTGATCTGGCCGAGGTTCAGGCCGGACGCCTCAGTCCCGTATTTTTCGGCTCGGCCTTGACCAATTTTGGAGTCGAACCCTTCCTGGAAGAATTTTTGAAGATGACTCCGCCGCCCGCCTCGCGGGTGGCAGATTGCGGCGTCGTAGACGCCTTCTCCCCGGATTTCTCCGCATTTGTCTTTAAAATCCAGGCCAACATGAACAAAGCGCACCGGGACCGGCTGGCTTTTCTCCGTATCTGCTCCGGCAAATACGAACGGGAAGCCGAGGTCTTTCACGTGCAGGGCAACAAGAAGATGCGGCTGAGTCAACCCCAGCAGCTCATGGCCGCCGAGCGAGAGATCGTGGAGGAGGCCTACGCCGGGGATATCATCGGCGTGTTCGACCCCGGCATCTTCTCCATCGGCGACACCATCACCACGCCGGGAAGAAAATTTCGATTTTCCGGCATCCCCACCTTCGCCCCGGAGCATTTCGCCCGCGTCTCCGCCCGAGATTCTATGAAACGCAAGCAGTTTGTAAAAGGCACGGAGCAAATCGCGCAGGAGGGCGCCATCCAGATCTTCAAGGTCCCCGGCTCCGGATTGGAGGAAGTGATTGTCGGCGTCGTCGGTACGCTGCAATTTGACGTGTTCCAATACCGGATGAAAAATGAATACGGCGTGGAGCTGCGGATGGACCATTTGCCCTACGAAGAGCTCCGGCTGATTGACCGGTACCCCGGGGATTTGCAGGATCTGAACCTGGGCTCCGACGCAGAGCTGTTGGAGGACTATCGAGGCAGAAACCTGTTGGTCTTCACCAGCTTCTGGGCCATTGACTTCACCTGCCGCCGGAACCCCGGCCTGGAGCTGTCGGAAATTACGGTGGATCAGGCGGCAACCTGAAGCCGGAGCCGGTCTGCAGCACAGTCGGAAAAATCCGCCGCCCAAAAGGCCGGTTTGACGAAATCCCGGAAAAAATCAAAAAAGCTCTTGCTTTTAACGGCTGGATGTGCTATTATAGTCGGGCTATTGAATTGACGGGTGCCATGCGCCCTTGGAGCACAGAGCAGAAAGAGGTGAAACGACATGAAGGAAGGTATCCATCCCAAGTACGAACAGACTACGATCCGCTGTGCCTGTGGCAACGTTTTCACAACCGGTTCCACAAAAAAGGACATCAAGGTTGAAATCTGCTCTAAGTGCCATCCCTTCTACACCGGTAAGCAAAAGCTGGTCGATACCGGCGGACGCGTGGATCGGTTCAACAAGAGATTCGGCCTGAAGTAAGCCTTGGAAAGTCCGCACCGCGAAAGTGGTGCGGACTTTTTTCTAGTTTTATGAAACGAGGTGACCATATGCCCCAAGAACATGGGATAGACCGGGCCGTTCTCGTCGGCCTGCATGCAGATTGCTTTTCTAAGGAGGAAACGGCGACCAACGCCACCTTGGACGAGCTGGAGGCGCTCCTGGAGACAGCCGGGGGTCAGTGCACCGCCAAAGTGCTCCAGAACCGCCGCACGCCGGATTCCCGGACCTTCATCGGCGCCGGCAAAGCAGCGGAAATCCGCCAGCTGGCCGAAAACACCGAGGCCAATATGGCAATTTTCGACAACACCCTCTCCCCCTCCCAAATCCGGGTTTTGGAGGAAATTCTGGGCGTCACCGTTTTGGACCGGAGCGCCCTGATTCTGGACATTTTCGCGCAACGGGCCAAAACCGCCGAGGGCCGACTCCAGGTGGAGCTGGCACAGTATCAGTATCTCCTGCCCCGCCTGTCCGGGATGGGAACCAGCCTGTCCCGGCAGGGCGGCGGCATCGGCACCCGCGGCCCCGGCGAGACGCAGCTGGAAACCGACCGCCGCCACATTCGCAGCCGCATTGCCAAGCTGGAGGAGGAGCTGACCCAGGTCCGGCAGGTCCGGGCCGTCCAGCGCCGCCAACGCATCAAAAACTCCGTTCCGGTCGTCGCCCTGGTGGGTTATACCAACGCCGGAAAGTCCACCTTGCTCAACCGCCTGACCGGGGCAGGCATTCCCGCCAACAATCGGCTGTTCGACACCCTGGACACCACCTCCCGGCAATGGACCGTGAGCGAAACCTTAAGCGTCATTCTCTCCGACACCGTCGGCTTTATCGCCAAGCTGCCCCACCACCTGGTAGACGCCTTTCGCGCCACCTTGGAAGAGCTCTCCTTTGCAGATCTTCTGATTCACGTCATCGACGCATCCGACCCGGAGCGGGACAGCCACATTGCAGTGGTGGACAAGCTGGTGGAGCAGCTGGCAAAGCCGGGCGTTCCCATCATCCAGTGCTTCAACAAGGCAGATTTGGTGCCTCCCGAAGAGCTGCCGGTGGGGAGCAACCGGGTGGCCATTTCCGCCAAGGCGGGCTCCGGACTGCCTGCGCTGCTGGATCTGGTGGAAGAAAATTTGAACCGGGGCCAGCGCCGGGGCATTCTGCTTTTCCCCTATGCCCAAGGCGGCCTTTTGGAGCAGCTGCACCGAGAGGCTCAGGTCCTGTCTGTGGAGTATACCCCGGACGGCATTCAGGTGGAGGCCGTTTGCGGCCCCATCCTCTACGGTCGTCTGAAAGAATTTATCGTCCGGGAGAGCTGAGCATGGAGGAGTATCTCATTCCCACCGCCTTCGGTCAGGCGGAATTTGTAGAAAAGAAATCCCGCTTCATTGGACACATCTGGCCCACAGAGACGGAAGCCGAAGCCATCAGCCATATCGAACAGATGCGCAAGCTCCATTTCGACGCCACCCACAATGTCTGGGCGTACGTCATACAAAATGGGCCTGTGCGCTTTTCCGACGACGGAGAACCCGGCGGTACCGCCGGAATGCCCACCCTGCAGGTGCTGCAGAAGGAGGGGCTGTTCAACGTCACCTGCGTGGTCACCCGGTACTTTGGGGGTATCCTTCTGGGCGCCGGCGGCCTGGTGCGGGCCTATACCAAAGGCGCCAAGCTGGCTGTAGACGCCGCCGGAAAATCCATAAAGCGGGTTTGACCTGCCTGTACCTGCCGGTCCCCTACAGCTGGTATGACCGCATGAAATTGGAGGTGGCCGCCTTCGGCGGCTGGATCCGAGACACCCAATTCGGAGCCGACGTGGAGCTGGAAGTCCTCCTGCCCCAGGCGAAGACCGCCCCGTTTTTGGACCGCCTGCGGGATATGTCGGCCGCCACCTTGGAAGCCCTTGTCACCGGAGAGGAGTACCGGGCCTTTCCCCTGGCGGAAGACTCCGGTACGCCTTGAAATTCTCTTGAAATTCTACACTACGGAGGTTACAATACAATATGGAAATTCGACCCTATGCCCCCGCCGATTGGCCTCGCATAGAGGCCGTTCACGACGCAGCCCGAAAAATAGAGCTTCATCAGGCCGGTCTGGACGGCGCATTTTTGCCCCTGTCTATCGCGGCCCAGCGGGAGGGGCTGTTTGACTATACCATTCTCGTGGCCCAGGACACAGAGGTCACCGGCTTTGTTGCCTTTACCCAAGAGGAGCTCGCCTGGCTCTATGTGGACCCGGCCCGCCACCGCCGGGGAATCGGCCGGGCTCTGGCCCAGGCCGCCTTGGCGCAAATGGGGCCGGGGCCCCGGACCGTGGAAGTCTTGGCCGGCAATTTGCCCGCTCTGTCCTTGTACCGTTCTCTGGGATTTACCCAGGAGGAAATTGTGCACGGCCATATGCCGGGCAATGAGGATTTTTCCGTCACCGTCCACTGCCTGTCGACTCCGGAGGAGCCCTCGGAACCGGCTTAAATCCGGAAGCATCCGGCCCGGGCAGGCCGCTTTGCCGCATTTTGATCAGACACTTTCATCAGGGGGGAATCAGAATGACCATCCGGCAAACCTTAGAGCAGGAAGAACACCGAAGACTGGATCCCCGCGCCGCCTTTTCCGATCAGTCCCGGGGGCGGCCGATTCCGGAGCCGGAGCGGGAGGACGACGTCCGCACCTGCTTCCAGCGAGACACCGACCGCATTGTACACAGCAAGTCGTTCCGCCGCCTGATGCACAAAACCCAGGTCTTCCTCCGCCCGGAGGGGGACCACTACCGAACCCATGACACATACCCTGGGGTCGCGCGAATTGCCCGGACCATCACCCGGGCCCTTCGCCTGAATGAGGACTTGACCGAGGCCATCGCCCTGGGACACGACCTGGGGCATACGCCTTTGGTCACGCCGGAGAGGACGCCCTCAGTCAGGTCCTGGGAAAGCCCTTCCGGCACAACGGCAATCCCTCCGGGTGGTGGATATTTTGGAGAAAGACGGCCAGGGGCTGAACCTTTGCCATGAAGTTCGCCTGGGGATCCTGGGCCATACCGGAGAATATATCCCGGAGACCCTAGAGGGGCGGATCGTCCGAAAGTCCGACCAAATCGCCTACATCAACCACGACATCGACGACGCCATGCGGGCCGGGATTCTCACCAACGACGACATTCCCAGACCGATTGCCCGCATCCTGGGCGAGACGCACAAGGACCGGATCAATACCCTGGTCACCAATATGATTTCCACACCCTGCAAAGCGGCGAACTGGCCATGGATCCGGAGGTGAACGGCGCCATGCAGGATCTGCGGGCGTTCATGTTTCAGCGGGTGTACCGAAACCCTGTGGCCAAGGGAGAGGAATCCAAGGCCAAAGCCATCATCCGGCAGCTGTACGAATATTACATCCGCCATCCCCAGGCTCTGCCGGCACCTTCCAGCCCCAGCTCACCTTTGACGGGATGGAGCGGACCGTCTGCGATTACATCGCCGGTATGACGGACAAATACGCCGTGGACAAATATACCGAACTGTTCATTCCCTCCGCCTGGCAGGTTCGGGGATGAGCCCGCCGCTACAGTTTTTGATAAAGAAGGTCCATGTATGAAAAAACGCCGTCTTCACACCATGTCGCCCGCCTGTACCGCCCTGGCTCTGGCCGCCGGTACACCCTGGCCGGCGGGGTTACGCTGGCTCTGCAGCAGGGCTCCTTGCTCGCTACCCTGTCCGCCTTCTGGGCCGAGCCCATTCTCTTTGTCCTCAACCTGTGGCCGGTGGCCGCTCTGGCCCTGCTCTTCTATTTCTTCTGGGGAACGCCTGGTACGGCGCCGGTTTGACCACTTTGATTTGGGGCCTGTTGAGCTACATCAATCTCGTGAAAGTAGACGCCCGCGGCGATCCCTTCGTCCCCGGCGACATCCTGCTCCTGACCGAAGGCATGGAAGCTGTGGGAAACTATCAGCTGAATATGCATTGGGGTAAGCTGGCGCTTCTCTTGGGCCTGAGCCTGGCCCTGATTCTCCTGGGCACGGGAGTAAAAAGCGCCCGTCCGCGCCTTGTTATCCGCCTGGTTGCCGCTTTGACCGTGGTTGCGGCATTTGGGACGACCATGGCCTTTCTTTACCCGGACTCGGAGCTGTATGATCGCATGGAAGGCCCCAACCGGGCCAACGTACCGGCGGTATACGAGGCCTTCGGCTTTCCCTATTGCTTCCTGCACAACTTCAATCTCTATCCTGTGGACAAGCCGCCGGGATACAACGCCCAGGAGGCTGCATCCTATGAAGACACCTACCGGGAAGCAGAAGCTGCGCCGGAAACCGCACCCAACATCTTGATGGTAATGTGCGAGGCCTTCACCGACCTGCCGAATCAGGCCGCCTTTACATACACCGGCGAAACCAACCCCATCGCCGCCTACAACCGGCTTGCCGAGCAGACGTTATCCGGGCACTTTGGTCGTGTCCAACACCGGCGCAGGCACGGCCAATACGGAATTCGACGTTCTGACCGGTATGATGACCAACCGCATCGGCACCGGCACCACCTCCGCCTTTCGGGTAGTCCACCGCAACATCGACTCCATCCCCGCATGCTGACCCAGGCCGGATACCGCACCTTTTTCCTGCATCCGGGCCAGAATTGGTTCTACAACCGGGAAAGCGTGTATTCTTATCTGGGCATCACGGATCAGGTATTCCAGGATGCCTTCAGCCGGTCCGACCTGGTGGGAGATTGGATTTCCGACGCAGGGTTTCTCCGGGTATTACAAGAGTCCCTGGAAGCGCGGCAGGGGGATACGCCGCTGTTTACCTACGCCGTCACCATCCAAAATCACCAATCCTACGGCGCCGGAAAATACGGCTATGTACCGGACCCGCCTCAAACCGACATCGCCCTCAGCGACGCGGCCCGCACCTACTTATCCGTGTATTTCAAAGGCCTGCAGGACAGCGCCGCCATGCTGGAAGAGCTGACAGAATATCTGGACAGCCTGGACGCTCCTTACCTTCTGGTATTTTTCGGAGACCATCAGCCCAACCTGGGCGGTCATTATCTGGCCTACGGAATTGGACCCGAATTACGGCTCCACCGACACCGTAGAGGAAACGTTGCAGCCCTATACCGTCCCCCTACCTCATCTGGGGCAACGCCGCATACCGGCAGGACCACGACCTTCTGGCCCAGGCGCAGGCATGGAATCTTCCGGAGACCATCAGCAGCCACTATTTGGGCGCCCTCACCTGCCAGTTGGCCGGTTATCAGGGCCACGACGGCTATTTTGACTTTTTAAACGCCCTGCGGGAACAGCTTCCCGTCTCCTCCGTATACGGCTACCAGCTCTCCGACGGCTCTTACACAGACACCCTTCCGGATGATCTTCAGGCCTTGGAAGACATTCGCTGGAAATGGCAGTATTACCGGCTCATGGAGCAGCCGCTTTCCTGAATCCATACCCATCGGTCCCTATCCCGAAAGAGCCGGCGCAGCGCCGGAACGGGATGGGGACCGGCGTTTTTCCCAGCGCCCGGAAATTTGAGAAATTTAAAAATTTTTGGGGAGACTTTTCTGGAAAACTGTGATATAATGACTTTGAATGGGTCAGTGTGCCCTGGCCTGTACCTGAAACTTTACCCGAAGGAGATCTGTATGAAAAATCTACGCGGCATCATTGTAGCTGCTGTGTTCGGGGCCTTGACCGTGCTGCTGCAGCAGCTGGCCCAGCGTTACAGCCTGCTGCTGGATATGGCGTATCCTTTCGCCTCCAAAACCGTCCAGGAGGTCCTGAGCGAATGGAGCGGGGGGGTGGATTTTTGCGTTTGGCAGGTAATTCTGGCCGTGTTTCTGATTGCCGTAGTGGTATCCATCGGCCTGATGATTCTGTTCCGGTGGAATTTCTTCCGGTGGCTGGGTTGGGTCTTGGCCCCGTGTCCATCGCTTACTTTCTCTTTACCTGCGTATGGGGGCTGAACTACTACAACCGCCCCATTCAAGAAAGCATGAAGCTGGAGACCGGCGACTACACGGTGGCAGATCTGCGAGACGCCACGGAGTTTTACCGTCAACAGGCGGACCGGCTGGCAGGGCAAATGAACCGGGACGAAAACGGCGATTTGATTCTGGCGGATTTGGATGCGCTGAACCAGTCGTTAGAAACCGCTTTTGACAATTTGGTGTGGGATTACTCTATTTTTTCCGGCTCCCGGGGACCGGTCAAGGCCTTGGGATGGGACAGCCTCTTCAGTCGTTTCGGCGCAGCCGGCGTTACCGTCGGCCTCACGGGAGAAGCCGCCGTCAATATGGACGAATACGCCGCTACCATTCCCTTTAACATGTGTCACGAGGTGGCCCATCTTCTGGCCATAGCCGTGGAGGATGAAGCCAATTTTGCCGGTTACCTGGCCTGCGAATACAGCGACGACCCGGTATTCCAGTATTCCGGCTATATGATGGCCTATCTCTATTGTTCCAATGAGCTGTACAAAACCGATCGGGAGGCCTGGCAGGAAATCCGCAGCCAGGCCGCGCCGGAGCTGCTGCACGATTTAAACGCCAACAATCAGGTGTATGAGGAGAATCAAGGCGCCGTGCGGGACACCGCCCAAACCGTCTATGACAGCTATCTTCAATCCAACGGACAGGAAACCGGCGTGGAATCCTACAACATGGTGACCGGTCTTTTTGGTTGCCTGGCATCAGGAGAAGTACGTCATTCGGGAAGACGAGACGGAGCCCACCGTATTTGATCCGTATAACTACGACGAGGTCTTTCCGGAAAGCCCGGCAGAAACCACCGAGCCGGCTGCATCCACAGAGGAGGGTTAACCCATGGACCCCATGCTGGAAGCCCTAAACGCCGGACTGCCCGACCTGGGGCTATCCTGCCCGCAGGCGCGGCGGAAACCATGTGCGCCTTTGGACAGGCTCTTCTGGAAAAAAATCAAGTCATGAACCTCACGGCCATCACAGAGCCCAGACAAGTCGCCCAGCTCCATTTTCTGGACAGCCTTACGCTCCTGACCCTGGCGGATTTCCGGCACAAGCAGGTGATCGATGTGGGCTGCGGCGGCGGTTTTCCCGGGGTCCCTTTAAAAATTGCATGTCCGGACATGGGTTTAACCTTGCTGGATTCTCTGGGAAAGCGCATGACCTGGTTATCGCAGACGCTTCCCGCCCTGGGGATTGACGACGCTGTGTACCTGACCGCCCGGGCCGAGGAAGCCGTCGCCTCCCGAAGGGAGCAATACGACTTTGCCGTCTCCCGCGCCGTTGCGTACCTGCCCATCCTGTGCGAGCTTTGCCTGCCCTATGTCAAAACAGGAGGCGCTTTTCTGGCCATGAAGGGCGCGGCAGCGCGGGAAGAAATTCAGTCTGCCCGGAACGCCATGGCGCTTTTGGGCGGGCAATTGGAAAGCCTGGCAGCTTTTTCCATCGCCGGGGTGGAACACGCCGTCGTTGTAATCCGGAAGGTGCATCCCACTCCGGTCCGCTTTCCCCGCCGCTTTGGTAAAATAAAGCAACAGCCGCTGTGAGCTTTTGCCGAGGAAATGCCCCATGTCCGTAACCTGTCAAGCGACTGGTGATTGACAAACTCCACAAGATGTAATAAAATAGACCTCACAGTTGTACACAAGCAAAAAAAATGAAAGGGCGCTTCAGCCCTTCCGGAGGGAATATACGATGTCTATGTTTGAAAAAATTGTAGAGTATGCTTCCCGGCAGCTGGAAATCCCCGCCGAAGAAATCACCCGGGACACAACCTTTGAAAGCCTGGGCGTGGATTCCCTGGATATTGTAGAAATGACCATGGATTTTGAAGCTGAGCTAGGCGTAGAGCTGGACATGGAGGGCGTCAAGATTTCCACGTTCGGCGAGCTGGCCGACTATATGGAGGATAAGCTGACCTAAGAAGCCGGTTTTAATTGAATAACCCTTGTTATCAGCGGCCGGCTTATAACAAGGTCGCACTAGTCGGGGAGATAGCGGTGCCCTGTGACCTGCAATCCGCTATAGCAGGGATGAACTCCCATACCCGGGCAAGTTACAATACCGTCTGGCCTGCGTAAGCGGCGTTGAAGAACCGGTCTCACGCAACGGGTTCCCGTGAACCATGTCAGGCGGGGAACCGAGCAGCATTAAGCGGATCCGCCCGTGTGCCGTGAGGTTGCCGTTTCCGAGCTGGCTGCGCTGGTATCGGGTGTTGTGCTTGTTCAAATGTGGGTGTGCGATCTTGTTATGAGCCGGCTTTTTCTGCCCATTCACCAAAATCAGGAGGGAATATCCGTGTATCAGGCCCTGTATCGGAAATACCGGCCCCAAACCTTCGATGAAGTCGTAGGACAAGGGAGCATCACAAAAATCCTGAAGGCCCAGCTTCAAACCGGACGGCTGAGCCATGCCTACCTCTTCACCGGTTCCCGGGGTACGGGCAAAACCAGCTGCGCGAAAATTCTGGCCAAAGCCGTCAACTGCCTGAACCCACACGATGGAAATCCCTGCAACGTCTGCGCCGCCTGCCGGAGCATCGACGCCGGCAGCTGTATGGATGTGCTGGAAATTGACGCCGCATCCAATAATGGAGTGGATCATGTACGGGAGCTGCGGGACGACGCCATTTACACCCCTTCTCAGGTCCGCCGCCGGGTGTATATCATCGACGAGGTGCATATGCTCTCCCTCTCCGCGTTCAATGCCCTGCTGAAGATCATCGAAGAGCCGCCGGAGCATTTGATCTTTATCCTGGCAACTACCGAGCTTCACAAGGTACCGGCTACCATTTTATCCCGCTGTCAACGCTTTTCCTTCCGGCGTATTTCACCGGAGGATGTGGCCTCCGGCTGCAGCATATCGCCACCCAGGAGCACATCTCTGGAGCCGCAGGCCGCCATGGTCCTGGCGCGGATGGCCGACGGCGCCCTCCGGGACGGCGTCAGTCTCTTGGATCAGTGCGCATCCGCCGCAACCGGTCCTGTAACGGCCGAGGTCGTCTATCAGTGCCTGGGACTGGCCGGTGAGCAAAAGGCAGCGGAGATGATGGAAGCCATCGCCGAAAAAAATGCCCGGAAGGCTTTGACGCTGTTCGACCGGCTCTATGCCGACGGAAAGGACATCGGCGCTCTTCTGGATGAGCTTTGCGCCTTGGCCCGGGACCTTTTAGTTCTGAAAACCGCCCCTACCGCAGGCCTGTCCATGCTGTCCGGCGTCTCCACAGAACAGGAGGCTCAGGCCTTGAAGGACCGGCTCAGCGCCGGAGAGCTGATTCAAATTTTGAAAACCCTGCAACAAACCATGGCCGGTTTCACCCGGGGCGGCAAGAACCGGATGGATGGAGAGCTGTGCCTGATTCGCCTCTGCGAGCCGGCGCTCAGCCTGGAGCCGGAGGCCTTGAACGCCCGGCTCACCCGGCTGGAGGAAGCCGTCGCCTCTGGAGTCGGTCTCCCCCACGTCACCGCTGCCAAGCCCGTTGCGGAAACGGAAGAGGAAGAACGGCCGCCCCTTCCAGGCGATGCCGACGCCCCGCCGGAATTTGGCGAGCCTGCCGCAGCGTCTCCGCCGGAGCCCGCTGCAAACTTCTGGGCAGACTTCGCCGGACAGGTTCGGGAAACGCTGGGACCCCCGGTGAGCGGATTTTTTATCTCCTCTCCGGATGCTCCGGTGCAAGGCGTTTTGCGCAGCGACCAGTTGGAACTGCAATGCCAAAACACCTTTGTCTACGACATGGTGAACAAGCCTGAGATCCTGCAGAAAATCGGCCGATGCCTCTGCGCTGCATTGGGCCGGTCCATCCCCGTCCTGGCTACAGATCTGCAGGCAAAGCCCAAAGCCAACGATCACCTTCAGGCGCTTTTGGCATTTGGAAAAGAGCACAGCGATATCGTAAAAATCAAAAAATAGTTTTTTATGCAAAGGAGAATCAGAAATGGCAAAAGGTGGATTTCGCGGCGGCCCCATGGGCGGAATGAATCAGGCGGCTATGATGAAGCAGGTTCAAAAAATGCAGCAGGAAATGCTTCGGGCCCAGGAAGAACTGCAGAACAAGACCTATACCGCTACCGCCGGCGGCGGCATGGTCACGGCTTCGGTTAACGGATCCCATGAAATTGTGGCGCTGGAAATTAAGCCGGAAGCGGTAGATCCGGAGGATGTGGAAATGCTCCAGGATATGGTCATCGCCGCCGTCAATGAGGCTATGCGCGCCGCCGAGGCGGAGGCTTCCAACAGCATGTCCAAGTTCACCGGCGGACTAAACCTGGGGGGTCTGTTCTAAATCATGCAGTACTTTCCCGCCGCCTTGGAGCGGCTCAGCGAGCAGTTCGCCCGTCTGCCGGGCATTGGCGCCAAAACCGCCCAGCGTCTGGCCTTTTATGTCCTGTCCATGCCGGAGGAAGAAGCCCAATCCTTCTCGGAAGCCATTTTGGATGCCAAGCATCATGTAAAAACCTGTCCGGTCTGTCAAAATTTGACGGATCAGGAGCTATGTCCCATCTGCGCCGACACCCGCCGGGACCACAGCGTCATCTGCGTTGTGGCAGAGCCCCGGGATTTGATTGCCCTGGAGCGCGCCCGGGAATACCAGGGCGTTTACCACGTGCTGCACGGAGTCATCTCTCCCCTAAACCATGTGGGCCCGGACGATATCCGGATCCGGGAGCTGCTCAGCCGGGTTGCAGCCGGAGATGTGGAAGAGGTGATTATGGCCACCAATCCGGATACCGAAGGAGAAGCGACCGCCATGTACCTCTCCCGGCTTCTGCGGCCGATGGAAATTAAGGTAACCCGCCTGGCCTACGGCGTTCCTGTGGGCAGTCAACTGGAATATGCAGACGAAGTGACGCTTCTGCGCGCCCTGGAGGGGCGGCAGGAGATCTAGCTTCCCGGGACGCGCCATGCCATTTGGGTGCGTCCTTTTTATAAGGGGGATAGAGATGAAAAGAAAAAAACAGCGTATCGCAATTGCCGCAGCCGGTATTTTCTTGGTTGCGGCCGCAGCCTTCTTAATCTTAAAGCCGCCGGCAGACCCTCTGGCGGCCGTACCCTCGGAGTTGGCGGAGCAGGTGACCCTGACCCCAACGGAAAACCTGCCCGGCCATGGTGCTGGAGGCCTATTATACCCCCCTTGCAGAGGAGGCAGACGGCGGCTTTTTATTCCAGGTCTCCCAAGTCACGCCAACCAGTCTGGAACGGTCTCTTCGCTCTTACTATGAACAGGAAACCTTTGAAGCTATGATGGAGCCAGACGGAAAATTCGTCCGCCGGATTATTGGAAAAGACGACACGTCCTATTATGCCGTCGTGATGAAGCCTTTTCTATTCCGCCACGATTCCGGCTATTACGAAACACAAGACGCCCTGTTGGATTGGGTCCAAACGGCTCTTGTGAAGCGTCCAGGTATATCCCCGCTCACACAAAGCGAAACGGAAGAACTCAACCGCCAGTTTGAGGCCATCCGCACCGAGGCCCGGGATGTGTACGTAGAGGCTCTGTCTCACTTCCACTACACCGACGTCGAACAGGCGTTGATTCTGCTGCCCCGCTCCCTGGAGGACCGGATCCGGCTGGTGGATTACGACCGGCAGGAATGGGAAATGCTGCGTGCCTATTACATCCCCGCTTACGACGGCGACGGGGAAGGCCTTTTTGATGACCGTCATTCGCTCCACTCCTTTTCAGCTCCGTCAGCTGTCCCAGGTGCTGGATCAGGACCCCGGCGGATGGGACTACTTAGGCCAATCTCAGGAATTTCTCTATTTTGCCCAATTCCCCAGGCAGACGGCGCCTCCCCCGGCTATGCAAGCGCCAAGGAAGCGCTTCTGTCCTGGGTCCGGGAGACGGTTTTATCTGTTCCCGGCGTCCAACCCCTGAGCCGGGAGGAATTTCAAGCCCTGTCCCAGGGGCTGGATTTATTTCAAAAAGGCCGCTCCTGCTTCGTAGGTTCAGAGACCACGGAAATATGCAAAGTCTATTTTAGGGGTATATCTATGTGCAAGTCAAAGTGGACATCAGAGCAAAAGATAGCAGCAATAAAGGAATATCTGTCAGGCCAAGGCTCCTATGCAGCAGTTGCAAAAGCAAATGGAATGGGAGAAACGACATTGGTAGGTTGGGTGCGCCGTTATCGGGAACAAGGCGAAAGCGGCTTTGTGGAAAGGTCAGGGAATAGACGCTACAGCAAAGAATTTAAGATCATGTGTGTAGAAGCGGTAATCTCTGGAGCCGGTTCCGTTAACGACATTGTTGCAAAATATAATATTTCTGCAAGAGAGCTACTCCGCAGCTGGATTAAGTGTTATAATGCCAATATGGAACTCAAAGATTACGAACCTGAACGGGAGGTCTATATGGCAGAAGCACGTAGAAAAACAACACGGGAAGAGCGTAAGGAAATCGTTGACTATTGCATCCGTCACGACAAGGACTATAAAGGAACTGCAGCCAAGTACAAGGTATCTTACAGCCAGGTATATTCCTGGGTCAGGAAATATTGTGAACGTGGGGAAGGAGGTCTTGAAGACAGGCGTGGCCATCACAAAACAGATAGGGAAGTAGATGAATTGGAACGCCTTCGCCGGGAGAACAAGCGGCTGAAACGGCAGCTTGAAGAAAGGGATATGCTGTGTGAGCTGCTAAAAAAGTGAAGGAATTCGAAAGGATGTGAGGCTTGGCAAGGTACGCTTTGAATCCGAGTATGTGGCAATTCAATATTTCCATGAAAATAAGGGGTGGAGTGTTCGCTGGATGTGCCGGCAGCTGAATATTGTCAGGGCGGCATATTACAAATGGCTGCATTGGGAAATTCCTGCCCAGGAGCAGGAAAATATGCTTCTGGCCCAATTGATCCAGGATTATGATGATAGATTCAACCGCATTCTAGGTTATCGCAGAATGACCATGTACATAAACCGGCTCAACAACAAGCATTACAGCAAGAACCGTGTCCATCGGGTGATGAAGGCGCTGAATATCCATTCTGTGATTCGCCGGAAGCGGAAGAAATACCAAACCTCCAGTCCAGAAACGACCGCAGAGAATATTCTAAACCGGAATTTCTGCGCCAAGGCTCCCAACGAGAAGTGGGCCACCGATGTGACGGAATTCAAATGGTATGAGGGGCCTGTTGTACACAAGCTCTACCTGAGCGCTATTCTGGATTTGTATGACCTGTCACCGGTTGCATGGGCTGTCAGCAGAAGAAATGATAACAAACTGGTTCTGGATACCTTTGAACAGGCGATTCGCAGCAACCCGAACGCCAAGCCCATATTCCATAGCGACAGAGGATTCCAGTACACCAGCAAGGTATTCCAAAGCAAGCTGCGGGAGCAGGAAATGGTGCAGTCTATGTCAAGAGTGGGGCATTGTATCGATAATGCCCCAACAGAGAATTTCTGGGGTATTGTAAAGAGTGAAATGTACTATCTGAACACCTTCACGGATGAGGCCTCATTACGTGACGCCATAGCAGAGTATATGAACTTCTACACCACCGAACGGATGCAAAGCCGTTTCGGTGGCAGGACACCAGCAGAGGTTCGTGCTGACGCTCTCGCAGCCGAAACACCCAAGGAGTATCCCATTCCTATAAATAAGCGCATCCAGAAGTATAAGACTCGCTATACAGCCTAAGCAAAACAGCTGCCACCATAACGGCAGCAGCTGCTTGCATATTTTTCGTTATTTCCCTGGTCTACTTGACAGATTGGATTACACCACAGGACCGGGTTTTGATCGTAGACGATTTTATGGCCCGGGGCGAGGCCATGCACGGGCTGATCGACCTGGTCACCCAGGCCGGCGCCGAGCTGGTAGGAATCGGCGTTGCTGTGGAAAAGGGGTTCCAGCACGGCGGAGACCGGCTCCGGCAAGCGGGGTATCCCCTGAAATCCCTGGCCATCATTGACGGAGCAGATGAAAACGGCTTTCTGTTCCGGGAGGAATCCGGAATCGCAGATCAAAAATACTTGGCCCAGAAAATTTGAAATATGAAGGAGGCTCTTATGCAAAAGGTTTTGATTTTAGATTTTGGTGGGCAATACAATCAGCTGATTGCACGCCGAGTTCGGGAGTGCAACGTATACTGCGAGGTGAAGCCCTATACCATGCCCCTGGAAGAAATTCGTGCCTTCTCCCCCATCGGCATTATCTTCACCGGCGGGCCCAACAGCGTATATTTAGAACAATCTCCTCAGGTCGACCCGGAGATTTTCTCCTGGGGATCCCTGTTCTGGGGATCTGCTACGGCTGTCAGCTGATGGCCCACCACTTAGGCGGCCTGGTCACTGCCGCCCAAGCAGACACCGCCCGGGAATACGGAAAAACCGACACCTATTACGACACCTCCTGTCC
>VOFH01000449.1_pt1 | contig 38000 bp, 30 predicted proteins | sample 5384091 | NCBI WGS metagenome assembly VOFH01 (sample SAMN12384727, study PRJNA508395) | human gut metagenome | isolation source: healthy gut G | host: Homo sapiens
GTTGATATTACACAGGTTGACCGCAGCACTTTGGTTGATATTCGTAATATCCATATTGACAGTTCTTTTGCCAGCAGCAAAAAAAATGCAAAGCTACTTGGAGCAGATCGTCAATCCGTATTGTTTTCTTTCGGCGATAGCCCGTAAGAATACGGTTTGTCGCAGAGGATAGAACGCTAAAGCAATCATTGTGCGATTACTTTTTTAAGTCTGAAATAACCGCCGACTTTCCCTAACTCTATGGGTAAAGACCTTGTGATTACGGGGCGAAAATGGTATAATTAACTCGTAATTATAGGGGGAGAGGAGGTATCATGCCCCGCATACGCAAAGACAAAGCAGCGCGCAGTTATACCGAGCCATTTTGGAAAATCGGGCTATACATTCGTCTATCCAGAGAGGACGATAACGAGGACGAGAGCGAGAGTGTTATCAATCAGGAAAAAATTCTACGTGACTTTGTAGACAGCTATTTTGAGCCGGGGACTTATGTGATTGTAGATGTGTTTGCCGACGACGGATTGACAGGTACCGACACAGCGCGACCAAGCTTCAAGCGGCTTGAGGGTTGCATTGTTCGTAAAGAAGTAAACTGCATGATTATCAAATCCCTTGCACGCGGTTTCCGCAATCTTGCCGACCAACAGAAGTTTTTAGAAGAGTTTATACCGATTAACGGCGCAAGGTTTATTTGCACAGGCACACCATTCATTGATACTTACGCTAACCCCATTCTGCAAGCGGCCTTGAAGTACCTATTAGGGGAATGTTCAACGAGCAGTTTGCCGCGACCACTTCCGAAGAAATCCGCAAAACTTTCAAGATGAAACGGGAACGTGGCGAGTTTATCGGCGCATTCGCCCCGTATGGCTATAAGAAAGACCCAAACGATAAGAACAGCTTGATTGTAGATGAAGCAGCTGCGGAAGTTGTCAAAAGCATTTACCATTGGTTTGTCAATGAGGGGTACAGTAAAATGGGATTGCAAAGCGGCTTAACCAAATGGGAGAGCCGAACCCCGAAGCCTATAAGAAGAAAAAAGGCTTTAAGTATAACAACCCTAATTCCGACAAAAACGATGGTTTGTGGTCTGCCAGCACGATTGCAAGGATATTGCAAAATGAAGTTTATACGGGCGTAATGGTGCAAGGCCGTAATCGCGTAATAAGCTACAAAGTACACAAGCAGATCAACGTCCCCGAAGAAGAATGGTTTGTCGTCCCCAACACACACGAAGCGATTATTGACAGGGAAACATTCGAGAAAGCGCAAGCCCTACATAAGCGCGACACAAGGACAGCCCCCGGCAAACAGGAAGTGTATCTACTGTCCGGATTTGTCCGTTGCGCGGATTGCAAAAAGGCCATGCGGCGCAAAACCGCCCGTGATATTGCCTACTACTCTTGCCGTAGCTACACCGATAAGAAGATTTGCAGCAAACATTCTATCCGGCAAGACAAGTTGGAAAACGCGGTATTGGCAGCGTTGCAAATGCAAATTGCCCTTGTAGATCGGCTTGCAGAAGAAATTGAACGGATTAACAACGCGCCTGTTATCAACCGGGAAAGCAAAAGATTATCCCATGCGTTGAAACAGGCAGAGAAGCAGCTAAAACAGTATCATGACGCTTCCGACAGCTTATACCTTGATTGGAAAAGTGGTGAGATTACCAAAGAGGAATACCGCCGCTTGAAAGGCAAGATTGCAGAACAGATACAACAGCTTGAAGCGAACATCTCCTATCTGAAAGAGGAAATACAAGTAATGGCTGATGGTATCGAAACCGACGACCCGTATCTAACCGCGTTTCTGAAATACAAAAACATTCAGAGCCTTAACCGCGGAATTATGGTTGAACTTGTAAAAACGGTTTGGGTACATGAGAACGGGGAAATAACGGTTGACTTCAATTTTGCCGACGAGTACCAACGAATTATTGACTATATTGAGAATAACCACAACGTTATCCGAGTGATTGAGAACAAGGCAATCTAACGGCTTGCCTACTCAACACAAAGGAAAATCTAATGTTGTGCATAAATAAACGGCTCTACTGCGCCGACAGCAAGACGCAATTGGTGGAGATCGACCCGGTCACAGCAGAGGCCGCCGTCTTGCAGACGCTCCCCTTTGCCAGCGTCGGCCTGTATACCAGACCGGAAACGCAGCAAGGCGCTTTGCAGCCCACCGATCAGGTCGCCGGTGTTACGCTGAATGAAAGCAGCATCCGCCTCATGGCCGGGGAAGCCAAGCAGCTGCAGGCCAAGGTGCTGCCCTGGACCATCACCAACTCCCAGGTCACCTGGACCAGCTCCGATGCGTCTGTGGCCAGCGTAGACCAGTCCGGCCGGGTCACCGCCAACGCGCCGGGCAGCGCCGTCATCACTGCCGCCGCCGTGTTGGATCCCAGCAAGACCGCCTCTTGCACCGTGGAGGTCTTCACCATCCAGCAAAACCTGAACGCCTTGATCTGGGATGAGGAAGGCTCCGTCTGGTGGAGCGAGTTTACCACGGACCAGCTCCCCAGCTACACCAAGCTGACCGAAGAGCCCTACAGCCTGCCGCTGACCTCCGTTGCCTATGGCCCGGACGGGCTGCTCTACGCCGCCACGCTGGATACGGAGACCGTGACCTCCCAATATTATCAGATAGACGAGAAAACCTGGACGGCCACTGCCATCGGCGACTCTGAAATCGGCTATATGGACCTGGCCTACGCCCCCCATCTGGGTGAAGACGGCGTTATGCTGGCCGTTTATGGTCAAAATATCGTTCTGATCGATCCCGACACCGGCAATTACTTCGGCGGCTGGAACTGGTACGGAGGCGCAAATCTGGTGGGCATCGCCTATTGCGAATCCACCTACGATGAGGAAGCTCAAGTCAATCGGGACTGCTTCTTCCTCATTGACGCCGACGGCAACGTGTATTACGACGCATTTTCCTACGTAAACGGCGAGTACCAGGATATTCTGGGCGCTCAGGGCCGCTTGGGCAACCTGGGCTTCTCAACGGATACTCCTTACTTCAGCTCGGCCTATTTTGACGGACAATATCTCTTCTGGAGCAAATACACCCAGTCGGAAGACCGCTCGCGGCTGATTGTATGGGACTGCACCGGTTCCGGCCTGGTGCACGACCTGGGGACCTTCGACGCCAGCGTGTGGCCGGTGGGCGGCCTGTTCCAGCTGGGCAAAATCCCCACCGGGCGCGCCGACACCAACTACAGCGCCCTCCTGGAAGACGCCGTTGGAACTCCCAGCCTCGCCCCGGAGGAGCTGGACACCATGGAGCTCCGGGCAACCTCCGGCGGTCTCCAGTCCGCCGCCCTCCCGCAGGACGACGGCCGCAGCCGGACCGCTCAGGCTTCCCCCATTGCCATTCAGGAAGACGGCACCGTCACGGTAGCGCTTACCGCCCCGGCGGACACCACCAACGGCCGGCTTCGCGTCACCTATGATCAGGAGAAGCTCACCTTCCTCCGGGCCGAAAGCGGCCTTGCCGCCACCGCCCAACGGCTGCAGGACGGCGTCCTGGAATTTGCCTATGCCGATCAGGAACCAGTCTCCTCTCTGCTTCTGTTGACCTTCCAGGCCAAGCCGGGAGCCATCGGGCAGACGCAGCTGCAAATTCTAACCACCGAGCGCAACGACAACGACGCACTTGCGTTGACGGAAACCCTGGACATTTCCCTGTTCCATGCCTGCTACGCAAAGCTCTTCCAGGATGTCAACCTGAACGCATGGTATCACGAATCCATTGATTTTGTGGTTTCTCAGGGTCTGATGACAGGCGTAGCCGCCGGTCATTTCCGGCCGGACGGCGAGCTGACCCGCGCGCAGCTGGTGACCGTTCTGTACCGCATGGCCGGGGAGCCGGAAACGGAAGAACGCACCCCCTTCCAGGATATTTCGGAAGGCCGCTTCTACACAGACGCGGTGGCATGGGCCTATGAAACCGGCATCGCCAAGGGCGTGACCGACACCAAGTTTGCGCCCAACACTTCGGTCACGCGGGAGCAAATGGCGACCTTCTTTGCACGGTACGCCGCTTTCTCCGGCAATCCGGTCGAGCCGACCGGCGACCTGTCCACCTTTGCAGACAGTGCACGGGTCAGCCCCTTCGCCCTGGAGTCCATGCGCTGGGCAGTGGCACAGGGCCTGATCCAAGGCACCAGCGCCACCACCCTCTCTCCCAAGAACCATACCACCCGCGCACAGGCTGCCGCTGTACTCATGCGTTTCTGCCAAGCGTTTGCCTGATTTTCCCTCATACCCCGGCACGGCCCTTCGCCGTGCCGGGGCATTGCCTTTCCCCCTTGTGATATAGAGAAGAGAATAGGGATTCGGCATGATCCATGCGTTGCCGAAAGGGAACTATGGAGCATACAGACCGGAGCAGGAAACGGCCCCTATGGGAAACCCATAGGGGCCGTTTCCTTCAGAAAGGAGAAACCTGAGGAAGCACTCAGAAGTTTTTGGAAAGAATCGTCAGGAACTTGGCCATTTGCGCCCGGGTTACCGGGTTCTTAGGACCAACCTTCCCGTCGCCGTAGCCCTCCAGGAAGCCCTCCGCCGTCGCCCAGGCCATGGCTTCCCGGGCAAACTGGGAAATCCGATCGGAATCCTGGAAGACGTTCAGGTCTCCGCCGTCCATGGTCTCCTGCTCCAGGATCAGAGTCACATACCGGTACAGGAAGGTCACCGCCTGCTCCCGGGTGACCGCAGTCTCCGGCGCGAAGCGGGTGTCCGTCACGCCCTTGGCCAGGCCCACATCCTGGGCCCAGGCAATGGCCTTGGTGAAGTACCGGTTCTCCGGCACGTCCGTGAAGGTGGCGGGCTCCGTCACCTCCGGCTCTCCCGCCAGACGGTACAGGGTGGTCACCAGCATGCCCCGGGTCAGGGTGGAATTCGGTGCAAACCGGCTGTCCGAAACGCCGTTCATGAGGCCCCGGGCAATGACATAGTCGGTATACTCGTGATACCACCGGTTGATGTCCAGGTCCTGGAAGGTTTTGCTGCAGCAATCCGCGCCGCCGTCGCAGGTCTCGTAGGTGATCTTTTCGCTGCCCACAATCCAGGCGTCCTCTGTGATGGTGAGATTGGCATTGGGGGCCACGACCAGGGAACCCTCGATGGTGAGCTTGCCGTCGATGGTCACGTCCCCGGTGACGGTGACGGTGGTACCGGCGGGAATGACGGAACCGTCGTTAAAGGGAATGTCGGTCTTGCCGTCCCAGCACACCGTGGGCAGCTTTTCCAGGTCGGCGTACTCCACCACCAGATTTCTCTGGCTGTTGAGGACCGCCACAATGTCCGCATCCGGCCGGAAGGCGTTGTAGCCCAGCCTGCTCAGCTTGCCGTTCAATTCTACATACCGGGACCCACCCAATACTGGGCGGTGTAATCCTCGTTGTAGACATAAGCGCCAAAGGCGCCGCGGCCGATGTATTCCAGATTCTCCGGCAGATCGATGGTCTTCAGATCCAGCGCGGCGAAAGCGTTGTCGTCGATATAGGTCACACTGTCCGGCAGCTCCACGGAGGTCAACGAGGTGCAGTCCTGGAATGCGTTGAGGCCGATGCGCTGCAGGGTAGAGGGCAGGGTCAGAGACGTTGCATTGTAGCAGCCTGTAAACGCATAATCGCCGATCTCGGTGAGCCCCTCGCCCACAACAATGGCGCCGTGCTGGTTTCCGGAAAAGGCGCAGGCATCCATAAATTCGATGGTGCCGGGAATTTCCAGAACCAAATCCTTGTTAAACTCCAGGCCGATGCACTTCCCGTCCCAGCCCATATAACCCATGGCCTGATGGCCCACATTCTCAAATTCTGGGGAATGTTCACCTCGCAGACATTGAACATCTGGTCAAAGGCCCGCTCGCCCAGGTCGGTCAGGGGTATCCGGCAAATGGAGCTTGATGACGCTCTGATTCTGGAAGAATACCCTGTCGATGACGCTGGTGACGGTATAGGTCCGGTCGTCGCCCTCACAGTAGACCTCGGCGGGCATGGTGATCTCCGTCTCCCCGGTCTGGTCGTTGAAGCCGATCACCTGCACCTCGGTATCGGAGATGGGCATGTAGGAGAAGGTGCCGTCGGTGAAGGACACGCCGTTGTAGCCGGTGTAGGGCACGCCGTCCAGGAGGATCTCCTGGCCGTAGCCGCTGCGCCGCAGGGCCGTGGCAGCCGCCTCGGTCTGCACCTGCATCACCGGCGCCTCGCCCAGGTCCACATTCCAGGTGTGGAAGGCGGCCTTGCCCACAGACGTCACCCCGGCGCCCAGGCGGATGGTCTCCTCCGGCGGCGTAAATGTAGGCGTTGGCGCCAATGGTTTCCACGGAGTCCGGGATGTCGACGGTCTTCATATTGGTGAGCCAGGCGAAGGCCCAGTCGTCAATCTCCGTCACCGTGTCCGGCAGGGTGATCCGCTCCAGGCCGGAGCCGTAGAAGGACGCGTTTCCAATTTTGGTCAAGCCCTGGGGCAGGCTGATACGCTTCAAAGACGTGCAGTTCCAGAAAATGCCCTCCGGCGTTTCCTTCATATTCCCGGGCAGCTCCACATAGGACAGGTTCTTACAGCCGTAGAAAATATGCTCCCCGTATTCCGTGACGCTCTCCGGCAGGGAGAGGGACTTCACCGTGGATTGATAAAAGGCCTTGTTGCCGATGTGGGTCAGGCCCTCCGGCAGGTCCAGGGTGTCGATCTTGGCTTGGTAGAAGGCGAAATCTCCAATCCACTTCAGATTTGCCGGCACCCGGTCAAACTCTGTAGCAATAAAGGTGTTGAACGCATAGGTGTCCACGTACTCCAGAGAGTCCGGCAGGGAGACCTTGGCCAGCTTCATACACATGAAGAATGCAGCATATCCCACATCCGTAACGCCCTCCGGGATGGTCACCGAGGTAATCCCCTGGTTATTCCGAAATGCCTGATACCCAATGGAGGTCACGCGGAAGGTCTTTCCGCCGTACTCCACGGTGGAAGGAATGACCACGTCGCCGGTCAAATCGGCATAGTTGGCGTCATAATCCGTGGCCTTACTCTGGTCCTCGATCAGCTGCACCTCGTCGTAGCCAACCACCTTCCAGAAGAAGCCGTCCTGGGTCTGGAAGCGGTCGTTGAGCTCCGGCGCCTCGCCGTAGGTCAGGAGCACCGGCGTCCCCTTGCCCACGATCACTCTGGCGTAAGCCGTCAGGCCGGAGACCGCCGTGGCCGTAATCATGGTCTCGCCGTCGGCAACGCCGGTGACCATACCGCTGTCGTCCACGGTTGCGATGGACGGATCCTGAGAGCTCCAGGTGAGCTTTGTGCCCGCCATGCGCTCAGGTTTAATGGAGATCGCAGCCTGTTTGCTCTCTCCCACTGCCAGGGACAGGCTGTCCAGGGTCATGCTCTGGGGGCCGATGTCCACAAAGATCAGATTTTCGTTCAGGGCCGCGTCCTCCAGCAGGAGGCCCACCCGGCCGGGGTTCTTACCGTCGGCCGACAAGGTAGCGGCCAAATCGGTCACATCAAAGGTAATCGGACGGTTTGCCCCGTCTCCGAAACGGCGGCAAATTCTTCCTGGGCGATGAGGTAATAGTACTCCTGGGTACTGTCAATGACCCGCAGGCGCTTCAGGTAGAAGTTATCGGACGCCAGGCAGGTCAGCATGACCTTGCCGTCCTCCTCGTACAGCTGGACATCGTCGATGGCAGGCTGGGTGTTGTCCAGGTAGAACCGGAAGGACTTGGTCTGCTCCTCCTCCCCGCCGTTGGGGGGTCGCCCGAAGGGTATAGGGTGTACCACTGGCCGTCGGGAGCCCAATCGCCGACGTTGTTCTCGCCGTCCTTCATCAGCCGGCCGTTCCAGCCGGGGGTGTACAGGATCGCCGTATACTGGATGCCGGTCATGGTGGCGGCTCCGTAGGTTTTGCGCAGCATCCCCCAAATCGCCGGTGTCGTAAACCACGTTACCGGCCTCGTCGGTAATCACTTCCTCCAGGTGGTCCACATTTCGCAGCAGGCTCACCCGGGCCACCAGCTGCCGGTTGGCCCGCCGGGGCGCGAAGGCCAGCCGGGATTCGTCGTAAGCGCCGGTTTCGGTATCCACCCCCAGGAAGTAGCCGTAGCCGGAGTTGTCGATGTCGGCCAGAGCGGTGCCCAGCATATTCTGGGTCTCGCCGGGATCCCCGTCGAAGACGTCCAGAGAGCCCCAATCCCCATAGAAGCCCAGGAAGGGAACGCTCAGAGAAACACCGCCGGCATCCTCCGCAGTCAGGAAGGTGAAGCCCTCCACATAGGATCCATTGGGGAAATTCTCGTCTAAGTACGCCTTACCGGACGCGGTCAGGGCAATGGTCACGGTGAAGGTGGCCGTGCCGTTGGCGGCCACGGTGAGCTTGCCGCCGGTCAGCCCGGTGTAGGTCACGTCTACCTCATCGGCAGACAGCCGCTTTTCGGAATTGGCCACGTAGCAAACCCCGTCCAGCTCTGTGATGGTCTCCACCAGCGCAGCGGTGTCCAGAGAATAGGTCTTGGCCGAATCGGTCAGGTTGTGTACCGTGGCGGTGTAGGTATACGCGCCGTCCCGGCTGGAGCCCACCTCCGCCTTGGGCCGGTCGGAGCCCTCCACAGACAGGTACGCCCCGGAGACAATGGCGTTATACACATTGGCCACACCGGCGCCCTGGCGGCGGACGGAGAAATAGGTGCCGCTGCCGTTGTCCAGAGAGGGAACGGCGGTGGACATCAGCAGGCTGTTGGCCAGCTCGCCCAGCTCCCGGTTGGACAAGCCGGGATCAGTCTCCCGGAGATACTGCCGCAGGACCGCCGCCTCGCCGGCCATATGGGGCGTGGCCATGGAGGTGCCGGACATGCTTTCATAGCCGCCGCCAATGACGGAGGAATAAATCAGGCCGCCCGGCGCGAGAGATCTCCGGCTTAATCGTCAGATTGGGGGGCCGGGCCGATGCTGCTGAAGCTGATCTGCCATCCGGTGGGGTTCTCCGCCTTGCCGTAATAGTCGGCGGAGAAGCTGACGGTTTGGGTCCCGGCAGCCAGCATCGCCTCGCCCGCTTCCTTTGAAACGCCGATGACGGGGATGGTTTCCTCCGTCAGAGCCGCCACAAAGGGGCCCTCATTTGTGTTGTTGTAGATGATAGCAGCCACAGCGCCGACAGCGGCGGCGTTGGCGGCCTTCACGTCAAAGTTGATGGTTCCCCGCTGGATCAGCGCCACCTTGCCCGTGAGGTCCAGGCCCTCAAAATCGGCCTCCTCGCCCAGGCCGGGCACCGCCACATACTCCAGCGTCTGCCCCTCCATGGTGCTGAGGATGTTGTAGGAGGTCTGGGTGTTGTAATCGGCGGCGTCATCGTAGGCATACCGGGAGCCGTCGGCCAGCTGAATGTGATTTTTGAAGTAGCCCACGTTGTCCACGGAAGCCACACTGACAGCCGCCTTCAGCGTCGAGGGAGAAGCCACAATGGCGCTGTCCGGATACTGGGCCAGGGTCAGCTGGGTTCCGGAAGGGTTATAGTATGTGGAGGAAGTCTCGTTGCCGGCGGCGATCATCACATTGATGCCGGCCTCCTCCGCCCGGGTATACACGCCGGAATAGGTGAGATAGCCGTCCGTCTCCTCCTCGTCCTCATCGCCGTACTCGGTAAAGCCGGCGGGCGAGCCCAGGGACAGATTCACCGCATCGGCGCCCAGCTTCACGGCGTCGTCCAGACCGGCCAGGATGATATCGTCGCCGGTGGAGCCGGAATTATCGGCAAAGATCTTCATGATCATCAGCTGAGCATTGGGCGCCACGCCCCGGAAATCGTCCCCGTTGTTGCCGGCCACCGTACCGGCCACATGGACGCCGTGGATTGGCCTACCGCCTCGGCATCGGTATCACCATTTGCATAGTCATAGCCGAAGGGGCCTTTTCATTGATGTACACCTCGTCCACATTGCTTACGCCGCAGGACAGCTTGCTTTGCAGCATCCCGGCAATGTCGGCTTTGCTGTACTTGCCGTTTTCCGGCATGACGGAGAAGGCCTCATGGTCTTCGTCAAAGCCCGTGTCCAGGACGGCCACAATGGTGCCCGTGCCGTCATCGCCCAGGGTATTGGCCTCGTCGGCGCCCACCATCCCGGCAGAGCTGCTCATGGAGATGGTGTACTCATCCTCGCGGTAGGTGGTGGGCAGACTGTACTGCTCAGCCACGAAGATGCGCTTGACTCCGTCGATCTGCCGGGCCTCGGCAATATCGCCGTAGGGCAGCTTCATGGAGAAACCGTTGAGTACCGTGGTATAGGAGTACTCCAGGTCGGAAACGCCGTTGACAGACTGGGTGGAAACGGCGCCGCTGATGGCCCGGATTTTTCCTTTGATTCTCTCCTGGGCCGCCCGCAGATCCTGCTCCAGAGCCCGGCCCTGGGCGGAGGCTGCGAAACCTCCACGTCGCCGGAGGCCCGGGTCAGAAGCGGCTGCTCCTCCAGCTCCACGATCACCGTCACAACGTCGCTGTCTTGATACAGAACGCTCTCGTCGGAGATCCGACTGCCGTCATCCTCGGAAAGCGTCCCTTCATCCGGCTGGAGCACAATTTCCCGGTCCGCCGGGGCCAGGTTTTCCTTTGTGGTCCATTGCGCGGCGATCCCGTCCTCCGCCGCCTGCGCCGCCGGGGCGAAACCCAGGCCGGTGGCGAACAGAGAGAGGACCAGCAAACATGCCAATAGTCTCTTCTTCATGGTCTGTCTTCCTTTCTTTTGAGCTGAATTTTTGCGAATGGGAATTCGCGGTAAAAGTATTCTAGCACGGCAAATCGAAAACGCAATACCTATTTTCATTTTTGTCGAAGTTTTTTTTGATTTTTATAAAACCAGAAACGCGGAAATCAGCGAGAATTGTCATTCCCAGCGCCGATTTCCTGCATTATTTTCCATTTTTCGTGGCTTTTCTGGAATTTTTTAAAATTTCTGCTATTCTGCTTCTTATTTAATTTTCGATATGCATCATTTTTTCAGGGCTTGACACCGGCAAAAATTCCCGTTACAATATGATTGTTTGATCCGAATCGAAATAGCGGAGAGAAAAGGGGTATCCTATGGACGTTCATTTTTCTGACTGGATCTGCCCGGAGGCAGAGTGTATTTTTTTGCTGGAACGCCGTTTTCGCCCGGAGGCGGACGCCCAGCACAACATCGAGGAAATCCGGCACTATCTCTCGGACCGATACGACATTCCCATGTTTGAATTGGAGCCCCTGCTGCAGCCTTTGCTGGAGGTCGAGAGTTATGTAAACTCCAATCTTTCTGTCCAAGAAGACCGCCTTCGCTTCTTCTTTGCAGCCCGCAGCAACGGCACCACCTCCCTGGCCTGGCCTCTGTATGACGCCCTGAAATCCGGCATCCGCTACGGCCGCCTCCAGGAGGAGGAAAAGCTAGGCGCCATCCGACAGACCATCAGCCGCTTTCTGGACATTCCGGAGAGCGCCCTGCGCCACGTCTGCCGGTTGGACGACCTTATCCGGTATCTGCTGAAAAGCGGCTGCACGGAAGACGTCAAATGGGTCTGTACCGCCCTGTATTATTCCATGGACGATTATCTGGAGGAGCTGGACGTCATTCTCCGCAAAGCCACCGGCCTGTTCCTGGAGCATTTGCCCGACGTCGCGGGGCTGTGCCGCCGAACCGCCGCCTTTGCCCGGGATCAAATTGGAGACGACCCATGCCGCGTATTTTCCAATTTAAACGTCTCCGCGCAGCCGGAGATGGTCACGGTTTTTCCCTTCCTCATGGGCTTTCACGGCCTAAGCTGGAACTTTACCGGCAATCAAATCTATTTCGGCGTTTATTATGAAGCGCTCACCGCCTTAATCGAAAAATACTCCGACCAGTCCGCCAACCTGGTCAGCCGCCTGAAGTCCATGGGCGACAAAAGCCGCCTGGCGATTCTCAAAGCCCTGAAGGGCGGCGAATGCAACGGGCAGGACATCGCGGAAAAAATCGGTCTGGCTCCTGCCACCGTTTCCCATCACATGAATCTGCTCACAAACGAGGGCTTCGTCACTACCTCCAAGCGGGGGACCAGCACCTATTACCGCCTGAATCCGGAATCCCTGCGCCGCTTTCTGCAGGAGCTGGAGCACTGTCTTCTGTGATTGCCCCATATGGGGTGCAAAAATGCGGATTTTTCTTGACATTTCCGGAAAAATCCGGTATACTATTTGGGCCTGTGATTTGACAGGCATCCTTGCCGCCGTAGCCGCGGCGGCCAAAAGTCCAAAAGGAGGTGCAAACAACAATGGCTAAGATTTCCGCCAAGTACAAGGTGATCTACATCATCGACCCCGCTGTGGGCGAGGAAGGGATCGCCGCTCTTGTGGAAAAGTTCAAGGCGATGGTAGAAGCGGAGGGTACGATTGTCAGCCTGGATGAGCTGGGCAAGCGCCGGCTGGCCTACCCGATCAACGACCTGCCCGAGGGCTACTATGTCCGGATGATCTGCGAGTGCAAGCCCCAGTTCCCCGCTGAGCTGGACCGGGTGCTCAACATCACCGAAGGCGTCATCCGCCACATCATCACCGACGAAGAGGTGTAAGGAGGCTCACCATGCTGAATCACATTGTTCTCATGGGCCGCCTGACCCGGGACCCGGAGCTTCGCCGCACCGGCACCGGAATCGCCGTGGCGTCCTTTTCCATCGCGGTCGACCGGGATTTCGGTTCCAAGGAAACCGGCGAGAAGGAAACGGATTTCATCGACATCGTAGCCTGGCGCAATACGGCGGAGTTTGTCTCCAAGTATTTCACCAAGGGTCGCATGGCCGTCGTTTCCGGCAGGCTCCAAATCCGCAACTGGAACGACAAAGACGGCAACAAACGCCGCAGCGCCGAGGTCGTTGCGGATAACGTCTACTTCGGCGACAGCAAGCGGGACAGCGAATCCGGCGGCAGCTATGCCTCCGGCAGCAGTTACGGCGGCAACAATTACGCCGCCGGCAGCAGCTATTCCGCCCCGGCGGCCCCCAGCTACGCCGCGCCGGCCAGCGCGCCTGCGTCGGATTTTGCCATGCTGGAGGACGATGACGCCCAGCTGCCGTTCTAAGGCTTTTTCCAAAAGAGAGTTTACAAAAAAGGAGGATTATCATGGCTAACGATCGTGCCCGTCCCCGCAAGCGGAAAAAGGTATGTAACTTTTGCGTGGACAAGATGACTCACATCGATTATGAAGATACCGCAAAGCTCCGCCGTTACCTGTCTGAGCGCGGCAAGATTCTGCCCCGCCGGACCACCGGTACCTGCGCTGCGCATCAGCGCCAGCTGACCGTCGCCATCAAGCGCGCCCGTCAGATCGCTCTGCTGCCTTACGTGGCGGATTAATCCAACAAAGCTCAGGGCCGCAGCACATGCTGCGGCCCTTTTTGTCTGTGTTCATGGATATGGTATTATTTCCCGGCAGCCTTCTGCAGGCGGACGTCCCGGCCCACAAAGGCCACCAGCCGGTAGCTGCCCAAAAGCCGGGAGGCAATCTGGGGGCTGTAGCGCAGGGCAATCTCATCGGATTGCAGATTGGTGGAGACCACCGTAGGACGGCCCGCCAGCAGCCGGTCGTTCAGAACGGTGTACAGCGCGGAGCTGACAAACTGGGTGGTAAGCTCCGTCCCCAAATCATCAATCAGCAGCAGGTCGCAGGCGGTATACTTCTCCGCCCGGTGTCTGGCCTCCTGGGAGTCGGAAAATTTCGCCTCCTCCAGGCGCTGAAACAAGTGCACCGCCGTCTCATACACCACGCTGTAGCCGCCGTCGGCCACCGCCCTGGCAATGCAGGCGGACAAAAAGGTCTTCCCCAGGCCCGGATTCCCGTTGAGCAGGAGATTGCCGGACTTCAGGGTGAAGCTTTGGGCGTACCGCCGGCAGGTCTGCAGCGTACCGGCCATCACCGCCCGGGGGCTGACGCCCAGATTGGGGTCCGGCTGATCGGAGTAATAGCTCAGCTGGAAGCCCTCAAAGGTCTCTCTGGCCGCTCCCGTCAGAAGGGTCAGCTCCTTTTTCTGCTCCTGGCGGCACAGCTCCCGGAGACACTCACACATTTGCGAGCCCACATAGCCGGTGCCGCCGCAAACGGCGCAGACCGGCGCGTCGTCCAAAAAGCCCTCCTCGAAGTTGTCTTCAATCAGCCACTCCCGCTCCGCCTGCAGCGCCCGGTTTTCTTGGCGAATGCGGTCAAACTCCGCCTGGGCCTGTCCGCCTTGCTGAAACACCGTTCGGGCCGCCTGGGCCATGGTAAGCCGGAGGGCGCGGTCAATCTCCGCCAGCCGGGGAACCTGGCGGTACGCCCGGCGCAGGTGCTCGGCGTTCTCCGCCTCCCGCTCCGACCTGGCTTGGGCCAGACGCTCCCGGGCCCGGCGCAGCACCTCTCCTGAATATGCCATAGGCTATTCCTCCTGTTCCTGCTCCCGCAGCATGCGGGCAATGGCCTCCCGCTCCATCTGTCCCAGGGCGGCGGTCCCCGCCTGCACCCGCTGGGCCTGAGGAGCCGGCTTTTTATCTCCGGCCTGAATCTGCGCCCCGGTATGTAGGTTCTGCTGGTGCCAGCTCTGCAGGATCTTATTCATGTACGGCCATTTCAGCCCGCCGGTGTTCAGGCAAGTCTTTTCATAAGCCAGCTGCAGCGCCTCGGAGTCAAAATCCATATCCAGCCAGGCCTGCGCATACCGCTCCTCCGCCGGCGTCAGATTCCGGCCGGAGATCTGCAGCATGCGCATCAGGGCCGCCATCCGGGTATGTCTGGCATTCTGGGCCTGCATATAGGCGGCCGCCTCTTCCAGGGTGTTGATCCCCTGCTCCGCCCAAATGTAAGCCTCCTTCTCGATCATACGCAAAGAGGGATTTCGATTGGAGCCCCGGCGGCGCATGCGTTCCTTGCAGTAGCACACCAGCATACTCACCACCTCGGCAGGCAAATCCAGGTAGTTCCGGAAGGAGAGCAGGATTTTCAGCTCCTCTGTGGTGAGAATCCGGCCCAAGGTCCGCTGCACCTCCCCCACCAGCAGGCGGAATTCGTCGCTGTGGTTCATGGCTTGGGTCACATCCTCCTCGGTGTACTGGGGCGGCTGGTGGGCCGGACGCAGCAAGGCGCTCTCCTCCGGCCACAGGCCCAGCTGCCGCAGCGTGGCAGCCGCGCAGGAGTACCGGGCCTGTCCCATCCCCAGGGCGGTCTCCGCTTCCTGGAGGGAGTTCCCGCATTGCAGATACAAATGCAGCAGCACAGCGTCCCCGCTGCCTGCACAGAGCAGCTTATGAATTTCCGTTTGGGATAAGGTCAGGTCCTTGGTGTTCATGGCAGTCCTCCGTGGCCATCCGGCAAAAAACCGGTCATTCCGGTGGTAGGAATGACGCGGCGAAAAAGCAGATCTTTCAGCAGGTTTCCCCTGTTCTCCCTCATTATACCACACCCCGCCCCCAGACACAACCCGGGCCGGTTCAGAAGAAACCACAAAAAATCGGGAGGTTTTTTGATAGGCTACTGTATCTGGTGGTTCGCCCGGTCTGGCGGCACAACGTACCGGCCCTCTGCGTCTGAAGCAGCCCGGAACTCGCCTGCCTGCCCTTTCTCAACCGGACCAGGCGGGCGCCGTTAAAATTTGTTCCGAAGGGCAGAAATCCCCGCCTCCAGCGCCCCGGCGGCAGCGGGACCCAGGGCTTTTGTCAAAAGACGGTATTCGTCCAGGCCCCCCTGCCCGTGGGGCACCGCGTAGGCGCCTGCGTCGGAGCCCGGCGCCACCAAGCCCCCCATATCGTGAAACCAAGAGACACGCTCCTGGGCGGCCGCCAGAATCCGGCGCACCGTATCCTCCGGATAGCGGCCCGTTCCCCGGAGATTCCCCACGGTGGCCAGGGTGGGAACCCAGATCACACCGGCCTCCGCCATCGCGGCCAAGGCCTCCCGATGCAAATACGCCCCGTGCTCCACAGAGTCCACTCCGGCCGCTGCGGCAGCCAGAACCGCATCCGTGCCGTTGGCATGGGCCATCACCGCCAGGCCCGCCTGGTGGGCCGTTTCGATCATGATCCGAATCTCCTGCCGGTCCAGGGGTTCTTCCGTGAGGACGCCGAACCGGTTCAAATCCATCAGGCCGGAAATCATAATTTTGATGAAATCCCCTCCGGCATCCCGTACCGCTCGGATCAGCGCCCGGTACGTCTCCCAGCTGTCAAAGCCCCGGCCGATGAAGCCGCCGTAATGGCCCCGCTTGTAAATGGGAAAGACCGGCGTCCGGTATGTGATGCCGTACTCCGCCGCCAGCGCCCGGGCCCGGAGTCCTACCCCCCAGCGGTCCCCGCCGTCCCGCAGGTACACAAAGCCCAATTCCCGATAGCGCGCCAGTCGGCGGCGAATCAGGTCCTCCCGGGGGCCGTCCCCATGGGCCGCAATGGCGTCTTTGTAGTAAACGCCGTCCAAGACCATATGGATGTGGCAGTCTGCGTACATACCATCGCCTCCCCTCACTGCCGAATAAACAGAACGCCCAGGGTCCCCGGGCCGCAGTGGCAGGAGACGGTGCAGCCGGCAGAGGTCTCATAGACCTCCTGAAAATGGCCGTATTGCTGCGCCGCAGTCCGAACCGCCTCCAGGCAATCCGGTTCCACCGGCGTATAGGTGATAAAAAGCCGGTCCCGCCGCAGCTCCGGACGGCCGTCCAGCCGGTCCTTCACATAATGGGCCAGGCATTTGGCAAAAGAACCCCGATATTTCTTTACCACCTGCATTTTTCCGTCCCGCACCTCAATGCACGGCTTTAAATTCAAAAGATTGGCCCCCAGAGCCGTCACGGCGGAGCAGCGTCCGCCCTTGACCATGTAATCCAGCCGGCTCAGCAAAAAGCTGGCCTCCACGCGGCCGGTCAGCTCCTCCAGCTCCCGGCAGAGCTGGTCCAGGCTGGTGCAGCGCTCCCCCAGCCGGCAAGCCTCCAGAACCACATGCCCCTGTCCTGTGGACAGGTTGCGGGAATCCACCACACGCACATAGGGGAATTCCGCTGCGGCGAGGCAGGCGTTTTGGTAGCAAGTGGAAAACTCCCCGCCGATCGTAATATGAACCAATCCGTCGCAGGACCCGGCGTAGCGGGAAAAAAGAGCTTGGTACTCTCCCACGCTCACGGCCGCCGTGGAGCACAAGCTCCCACCGGCGGCCACATGCATAAAAATATCCCGGGGTGTGATGGTCACGCCGTCTGCAAACGCCTGCCCGTCCTTGATCACGGTCAGCGGAGCCAGGGTCACGTCATAGCGCGCCAAAAGCTCCGGCGACAGGTCGCAGGTGCTGTCGGCAGTTACTTTCACCTTCATGTTTTTCCCTCACCTTTCAGCAAAATTCCAAGTCCTCTTTTAGTATACCTGGTTTTTCCCCCGTGTCAACGGGACAACCTTGCGAAATTGCCGGGGGCGTGGTATAGTGAGGATGCCGTTATGCGGCGCCGATTCTGAAATACCGGAGGAAAGCCAGATGAATCACGGTGAAATTGCCGATGCCAGATTCCACGAGGGCTGCAACTGCGCCCAGGCGGTGTTTACCGCATTTTGCGACGTAACGGGCCTCTCCCGCCCGGAGGCCATGCGGCTGTCCTCTTCCTTCGGCGGCGGCGTGGGCCGGATGCGGGAGATCTGCGGCGCTCTGTCCGGGGCCTTTCTGGTCCTGGGGTGGCTGTACGGCTACGAGGAGCCGGGCGACGATTCCGCCAAAGCCGCCCATTACGCCCGGGTCCAGGAGCTTGCCGCCGCTTTCCGAAAACAAAACGGCTCCATCGTCTGCCGGGAGCTGCTCCAAAACCCGGACAGCAGCGCCGTTCCGACGCCGCGAACCGAGGCGTTTTATCACAGCCGTCCCTGCGCCCGGTTTGTCCGGGACGCCGCCGCGCTCCTGGACCGGTACATCCAAGACCATCCTCCGGCGGCAGGCGGCAATCCATAAAAAGCTGCTGCAGAGAAACGGCCGTTTCCCTGCAGCAGCTTGTTTCCAGGGCTTGGTTTACTCCCGAACGGTTCCGTCCGCATGGAACAGAGGCAGCTTCTCCAAATACAGAATATCCCCCCGGTCCTGGGCGTCGCCCTCGGCCAGAATGGCCATACGTCCGACGATGGTACCCCCTGCTTTTTCCACCAGATTCTCCAAAGCGGACAGGGATTCGCCGGTGGAAATCACATCGTCCACAATGAGGATTCGCTTCCCGTCCATAAGGGCCGCATCCGCTGTGTCTAAGTACAGGTGCTGCTCCTTGGCCGTGGTAATGGAGTGCACGGTGGATTCAAAAACGCCGGTCATGTACAGCTTCGGTCCCTTGCGGGCCAATATGTATTTTCGATCCCCATGCTGCCGGGCCATCTCATGAATCAGGGGAATGCCCTTGGCCTCCGCCGTGATGAGATAGTCATAGGCAGGCGCAATCTTCAGCAGCTCCCCCGCAGCGGCCACCGTGAGCTCCTGATCGCCAAAAATGACAAAAGCGCCGATGTACAGGTCCTCCGCCACCTTACAGATGGGCAAATCCCGCTCCAGACCGGCGATCTTCATGCGATATACCATAGTCGTCGCTCCTCTTTCCAAAAAATATGGGCTGTACGCCCAAAAAATCAAAACCGTACATCTTATTATACCGTCTCCGGTCAAAAAGTCAAGGGCCGCAAACGGCGGCCGACTCGGTTTCATGTTCCTCAAAAAGATTCCCGCCGAAGGTCGATCAAGCAAGTCCGAATCGATTTATTTTTGTAACATGCAACAAAGTCCTTGACGCGCAAGCTTTTCTGCGATAAAATAATCTCAAAGTGCAGGACTGCATGGATTGCAGAGGAAGCAGGCATACCGTACGGTAAGCTCCCCCGGTTCTCTCGCGAAAATTGGGCCGCAGCAGCAACCCGGCACGGAAACGGCGCCGGATTTTGGGAAGACGACTGTGTATGGAGGGATGAACATGAAAAAACTGAAGTTACCGGCATGGGTTCTGATTTTGGTCCTGGTCGCCGCGCCCGGCTGCGCCCGGCAGGGCGACTCTTCCGATGCGGCGCTTCTGAATTTCCCGGCGCTCCTTGGGGCAGCACGCCCCAGGCCGTCCTGGACGCTCTGGATCTCCAGGACAGCCAAATCCTGTACAACGAAGAGACGACCTCGGAAGCGTCGCCTGAGGAAGCGTCCGCCGACGAACGGACCTGGGTTCTGATCGCCCAGGACTTGGACTATCTGGGCGCAACGTCCCACTATGCCAAATTTACCTTCAACCAATATGACGGGGAGGAACAGTTCGGTCTTTACGACGTGCAGCTCTGTTTCCCCTGACGGGACGGACATGGCCGCCCTCCAGGCCCGGATGATTGCGCAATACGGTCCCGGCAGCCAAGACAAGCCGGCCGTCTATCACCTCATAGGCGGCCGGCTGACGCGCAGCACCCTGAATGAAAAAGAGCCCGGCGCCCATTGGCTGTATTGGACCGGAGACGCCTCCCCGGCGGAATATCTGGATTCGGAGACGCAAGCGCACCTATTAGACTTTTATGAGCACAACGAGAGCAACCACGTTTCCAGAGAAGTCACAGCAGAATGGCTGGAGAAAGAGACGCTGACGGAAATCTCCTGGTCGGACGATGCCAACGCCCTCCTCCGGGATAAACACGAATCCATAACCGCCAATGAAGTCCATTTCTCCGGCGTCATGCTGCGGTTCCTGCAGTTTACCGGAAGCGGCATCTAATTTTCAAAAGTATAAATTACGGGCACGTTGCAAAATCCCCCTCTCCAAAAGTTAGAAATAGCGGGAGGAATCACGAAAACTCGTGGTTTCTCCCGCTAAAATATTAGGTAGAATTTCTGAAAAGTCTATTTTGCAACCGTCCCGTCTTCTGGTTCCGGCAAAACGATAGTGACGCTACACATTACAGATGAAGCACCCGGTCCCGGATTTCCTGCGTCCGGCCTTGGTTCCAGTACTGGGTTCCGATGTAGCCGCAGGTCCGGCGAGCCACGTTCATCTTGCTCTGATCCCGGTTCCCGCATTGAGGGCAGGTCCAGACCAGCTTCCCGTCGGGGTCCTCCTGAATCTCAATCTCCCCGTCAAAGCCGCACTCTTGGCAATAGTCGGACTTGGTATTCAGCTCGGCATACATAATATTGTCGTAAATAAACTGCATGACCTCCAGCACCGCGTCGATGTTGTTCTGCATATTGGGCACCTCCACATAGCTGATGGCGCCGCCGGGACTCAGCCGTTGGAACTGCGCCTCAAAGGCCAGCTTGGTGAACGCATCGATGGGCTCGGTCACGTGGACGTGATAGGAGTTGGTGATGTAGCTCTTGTCGGTGATGCCGGGGATCTTGCCGAAACGCTGCTGGAGGCACTTGGCAAACTTATAGGTTGTGGACTCCAGGGGCGTGCCGTAGAGGCTGAAGTCGATGTTGTGTTCCTTTTTCCAACCGGCGCAGGCATCGTTCATGTGCTGCATCACCTCTAGGGCAAAGGGCGTCGCCTCCGGCTCTGTGTGAGAGTGCCCGGTCATGTACTTCACGCACTCGTATAGTCCGGCATAGCCCAACGAAATGGTGGAATAGCCGCCGTACAGGAGGCGGTCTATGGGCTCGCCCTTTTCCAGCCGGGCCAGGGCGCCGTATTGCCACAAAATGGGCGCGGCGTCGGAAAGGGTCCCCTTCAGCCGGTTGTGGCGGCACAGCAGCGCCTGGTGGCACAGCTCCAGCCGCTGGTCGAAAATTTCCCAGAACTTCTTGACATCCCTGCCGGAGGACAGGGCCACATCCACCAGGTTGATGGTGACGACGCCTTGATTAAACCGGCCGTAGTACTTGGGCTGTCCGTTTTCGTCCCACATAGGGCGTCAGGAAGGACCGGCAGCCCATGCAGGTATAGCAGTGGCCTCGGCCGTTCTTGTCCACCTTCAGCTCGCGCATTTTCTTTTCCGAGATATAGTCCGGCACCATGCGCTTGGCGGTGCAGCGGGCAGCCAGCCGGGTCAGGTACCAGTAAGGAGTCCCCTCCCGGACGTTGTCCTCCTCCAGGACGTAGATGAGCTTGGGGAACGCGGGCGTAATCCAGACGCCCTTTTCGTTCTTGACGCCCTCGCACCGCTGCAGGAGCATCTCCTCAATGATCACCGCCAGGTCCTTTTTCTCCTGCTCGTTCTTGGCCTCATTCAGATACATAAACACGGTGATAAACGGGGCCTGACCGTTGGTGGTCATCAAGGTCACCACCTGGTACTGAATGGTCTGAACGCCCCGGCGGATTTCCTCCCGCAGCCGCTCCTCCACCACCCGGGAGACCGTCTCCGGATCCGGCGCAACCGCAAACTCCCGGAGCTCCCGCTGGACAGAGGCCCGGATCTTCTCCCGGCTCACCTGGACAAAGGGCGCCAGATGCGTCAGGCTGATGGACTGCCCGCCGTACTGGTTGGAGGCCACCTGGGCGATGATCTGGGTGGCAATGTTGCAGGCGGTAGAGAAGGAATGGGGCTTCTCAATCAGCGTGCCGCTGATGACGGTGCCGTTTTGCAGCATGTCCTCCAGATTCACCAGGTCGCAATTGTGCATATGCTGGGCGTAATAATCCGAATCATGGAAGTGAATGATGCCCGCCTCATGGGCCTCCACAATTTCCTTCGGCAAAAGAAGGCGGCGGGTAATGTCCTTGGAGACCTCGCCCGCCATATAGTCGCGCTGCACGGCGTTGACGGTCGGGTTCTTGTTGGCGTTTTCCTGCTTGACCTCCTCGTTGTTGCTCTCGATGAGGGAGAGAATCCGGTCGTCGGTGGTGTTGGATTTCCGAATCAGGCTCCGGGTATAGCGGTACGTGATGTACTGCTTGGCCACTTCAAAGGCGCCGTGGGCCATAATCGCCTTCTCCACCAGATCCTGAATCTCCTCCACGGCGGGACTGCGGCCAAGCTCCTGGCAGCTCAGGGCCACGCTCTCGGCAATGCGGCTGATTTGGGTCTGGGTCATCCGGTACTGCTCCGCCACTGCGGCGTTGGCTCTTGTGACGGCGGACTCTATTTTTGAAATGTCGAAAACGGCCTCCGCGCCGTTGCGCTTGATGATTTTCATGGGGTCTCCTCTCCTTTTTGGTGCCGGGGTATTCCCCTGCTGTTGCTCCTCCTCCAGCCTCTCAGGAGGTCTTGTGGACAGCGCCCCTCTATTATACAACATCTTGTGTTGATTGCAAGCCCCAAAACCCCAAATTTTGTATTCGGGATTTTGCGGCAGGTGAATCCCATTTTTTCCAGGGCAAGCAGAGCCGGTTTTTTCCGGAAAATGATAAAATCCTCTTCCAAAATCAAGGTTGCATTTTGGAAATCCGGCAGGTATTATGACAGCAAACGCCCTGCCCCATGGGGTACCGGCGTCACTTTTTCAGCGGAGGAGCTTCGTTATGATCCAAAACTTCGGTCTTTTACCGGGCGGAGAGGCCGCCCATTTATATTCCATCTGCAGCGGCGGCATTACCGCCGGAATCTCGGATTTCGGCGCCACCCTGGTGCGCCTGCTGGTCCCGGACCGCACCGGAGCGGCGTCCGACGTCGTCCTGGGCTTCGACACCGCCGGAGACTACCGGAAGCACGGCGGCTGTCTGGGCGCCGTCGTCGGCCGGAATGCCAACCGGATCGGCCGGTCCGCTTTCTTTTTAGGCGGGCAGGAGGTTTCCCTCACCCCCCAACGAGGGCCCCAACAATCTGCACAGCGGCCCGGACTACTGGTTTCACCGGGTGTGGCAGGTCGACCGGTACACACCCGGCTCCATCACCCTGTCCCTGGAAACCCCCGACGGGGATCAGGGCTTCCCCGGCGGGGGACGGGTGGCGGTGACCTATACGCTGCAGGAAAACCGCCTGCAGATTCGTTACCAGGGGCGCTTTGACCGGGATACGGTGTTCAATATGACCCATCACGCCTATTTCAACCTGGCCGGACAGGACCGCCCGGAGGCGGCCATGTCACAGACCCTGCAGCTCCGGGCCCGGCAATTTACGGAGGTAGACCACGCCTCGATTCCCACCGGCCGTCTGCTGCCCGTGGCGGGGACCCCTCTGGACTTCCGCACGCCCAAGGCCCTGGGGCTGGATTCCCACCACCCTCTGCTGGCGCCCCAAGGGGGCCTGGATCACAACTTTGTCCTGGACCCCGGCGCAGGCCCTGCCGCCCGCCTGGTTTGCAACGAGACGGGGCGGGTGCTCTCGGTGTATACCGACCGGCCCGGCATACAGGTCTATACCGCAAATTCCCTCTGCGTTCGCGGCAAAGGCGGCGTTGCTTACGGCAAACGCAGCGGCGTCTGCCTGGAGACGCAATTCTTTCCCGACGCCCCCAATCACCCCGGCTGGCCCAGCTCCTTGGTCCGGGCCGGAGAAACGGCGGAATCCACCACAGAGTTTGTGTGGGAAACCTGCCGGCCGTAAGGCTTGCGGTATAAGATCCCCCGCCGGGTGGAAGAATATGGGAAATCTTCCATGGGGGGATCTGCCTATGAGCCGTTATTTTCTCGGCTGGTATTTTAAATGCCAATCGGAACAGGAGACCATTGCCGTCATCCCTGCGCTGCATAAGGCAAACGGGGAAAAATCCTGTTCCATCCAGCTCATTACCCGCCGCGCCTCCTGGAGCCTCTCCTTCCCCGATGCGCCCTTTCCCCGGCGGAAATTGGAGATTACAATCGGGGAAAACCGCTTTTCCGCCGCCGGGATCGAGCTGCACTTACACGGCGAGGGCCTGCATGCGGAGGGCTCCCTTCGCTTCGGCCCCTTTTCTCCCCTCCGATACGACATCATGGGTCCGTTCTGCTGCCTGCCTTTTTATGGAGTGCCGCCACAGCATCCGCAGTATGCTGCACACGGTCAACGGGGCGCTGCAGATCAACGATGTTCCCTATTTGTTTCAGAATGCCGTGGGATATCTGGAGGGAGACCGGGGCCGTTCTTTTCCCCGGGCGTACATCTGGACCCAGTGCTGTTTCCCGGAGGGTTCGCTGGTACTTTGCGTCGCAGAGATCCCTCTGGCAGGCTTTCGCTTCACAGGCGTCATCGGCGTGGTCCTTTGGCGCGGCCGGGAATACCGGCTGGCCACCTATCTGGGCGCCAGAGCGGTTACCATTGGAGGCGGCGCCGTCACGGTGCAGCAGGGCTCCTTGCGCCTGACCGCCCGGCTGCTGGAAAAGTCCGCGCAGCCGCTTTGCGCCCCGGTGGGCGGCGTTATGCGGCGAACAATTCACGAAAGCGCCGCCTGCTTGGCCGGCTATACATTGGAGAAGGATTCGCATATTTGTTTTTCCCTGGAATCTCCCCTCGCTTCTTTTGAGTACGAATACCCAAATTAAATCCCAACTTCACACATTTCTACAAACGGTATGGCAGTGTCCATACCGTTTTTTCATTTGATATTCCGGGCTTTAATTTTACAAATTGCTTTTTCTGCTTTTGTTGAATTGGAACAAAAATTTTGTCCTTTTTGTTGAAATGTTGTACATTTTCTGTTAAAATTTCAGTGTAGTGTTTTTACAGTTCTTTCTCAATCCATTCATTGTGTCCCTGCATCAGATACCAAGTTCCCTTCCTACCCCGGCAACAGCAGGCATCCGGGGGCAATCCGCCTTCCCCAGGAGATATCCTCCGGGACCGGCCGTTTGCCCCCTGCGTTCCTCCTTGCGACATATGGGCTCCCGACTATACAGGCGCGCTCCATCCTGATATCGAGCTTTTTCCATACACGGCAAGGCTCTGTGTACTGCCGCACACACCGCACGCCATGTAAGGATCAGCAAATAATCAAAAGAGAAAGGAACGATCGTATGAAAACAAACATCTGGAAAAAGGGACTCTCCCTGCTGTTGGCCGTCGTTTTGACGGGACAGCTTCTGCCTCTGCGCGCCCTGGCGGAAACCGGCGGCGAGGAAACCGCCGGTGAAATCACCGATCTGGGTTGGGATGACTCGGAACGCGACTCCGGAGACGACGGGATGCTGCCGGTTCTGGAGGATTACGACAACGCCGCCGAAATTTACCCCCAAGACGTCCCCAGCCTGACATCCGACGCCGTGTCCGGCGAGATCACCGGGCTTCGAGAAGAAACGGAAAAGCATTTCCAGCTGGCAGACGGCAGCTGCATTGCTGTGGATTACGGTTTTCCGGTTCATTATGAAACCCAGGCAGGCGCCTGGGCGGAAATTGACAACACCATGAAGCTGACCGCATCGGCAGAAATGGGAGACTGGAATGCGCCCGGCATCTCTGCCGGGAAACCGGTTTACTCCGCTGTCAACGGCGCCTCCGCAAACGCCTTTGCCGCATCCTATTTTGCCGGTCAACCTCTGCACATCGCCGGCTACGGCGACTCCGGCATTGTCTTCTCCCTGCTGGATTCCCAGGCAGGCGGAGAGGTCGTAAGCCGTGCGCCCGGCAGTCCGGCGGCAGCTCCCGAAGCAGAGGCGCCATCCGAGCCGTACACAGCCTCTGCCGAAGAGACTCCGGCGGCTTCCTCCGCGCCGGAGGCGGATTTCTCTTTCCAAGGGTCAGAACATGACATCCGGGAGGTTCCGGAGGCCCAAGTCCCATCGGAGCCCGCCGCCACAGCGTCACCGGAGGCAACCAGTCCCCAACCCGAGGCGACCGCTCCGGAACCGGTTGCAACGGAATCAGCCGGTTTTTTAGACCCCACCGGCCCGGACACCGCAGAGGCGGAGACCGGTTCCTTGGAGGGACCGGAAGAAACCGCGCCGGAGGAAACCGGCGTTCCCGCCGTTGTGACCAATCCCGACGGCACCGTTCTCACCGGCACAGGGGACGGCGAAGCTGCAGAGCCCGCAGAGTATGCCTCGCCTGCCACGTCGGAGCGCAGCGCCGGTATGGGCGCCACTGCCCCGGATCCCATCACACCGTCTAAAATTGGCTCTACCGTCCAATATGACCAGATTCGCGACGGCGTATCCCTCCAGTACATGGTGACCGGCTATCACGTCAAGGAGTCGATTGTAATCGAAAAGCCCCAGAGCAGCTATTCGTTTCAATTCCGAATGCAGCTCACCAATCTGACCCCGGACATGCAGGAAGACGGCTCCATTTTATTCCACAACCAGGATGGGGATTCCGTCTACGAAATTCCGGCTCCTTACATGATAGACGCCGGTCTGAACATGTCGGACCAGGTCAGCTACACCCTGCGCATGGTCTCCGAAACCTGCTACGATCTGCTCGTCCAGGCGGACGCCGCCTGGATCAACGGGGCGGAACGGTCCTTCCCCGTGGTCATCGATCCCTCCCTGATCGTGTCCTCCCGGAACAACTCCAACTCCATCGCCACCGGCTTCACCCGCTCCGGTCTGCCCAACACGGCCGGAAACGGCTCCCAGCTATACCTGGGCTACGGTTCCGGAACGTATAACGGCACGCAGGTCAAGCAGATGAAGGCCCTTCTGTACTTCGGCAATCTGCCCTCCATCCCCACCAATTGTTCCGTTACGGGAGCCGGCGTACAATTCCGGGTTATGGGAAACGGCTATACCAGCGTGGGGCTCCCGCAGATCCATGCCCAGCTCCATGAAGTGACGGGAGACAAACCCGCCGGTCGGACCTACGCCGGCTGGGTCAAGGGCATCACCTGGAATACCATGCCCGCTTACTCCGGCACAGTAGAAGACTACTGCACCATTTCCTCCTCCAGCCGGGGCAGCTACGTCTCCTGGAACATCTCCAGAGCCGTCGCCAAATGGTATGAATCCGGCACGGAGAAACGGGTCCTGGCCATGGACGTCGCAGAAAGCCTCAGCGCCTCCCGGTGCGCCCAGGTTGCCTTTTTCACCTACGGCAGCTATTATTTCCCCTACTTAATCGTACAATATCGGAACCAGGTCGGCACGGAAGGTTATTTCACCGGTCAGACCGTATCGGCAGGCCGGGCCGGAACCGGCTTCATCCGCGACTACACCTCCCAGCTGATTTTGACCAATTCCATTGGTTCCGCGTCCAGCAATACCCTGCCCTTTGACCTGGCCCTATTTTACAACTCCGCCTCTCGCAATGAGGAATTCCTGAATTCGGACCAAGCAGGCATTCACACCGTCCATTACAGTGCCATGAAAGCCGGCGCCGGCTGGAAGCTGTCCGTTCAGGAGTCCATTGTCCTGAAGACCGTCTCCACCGACCCCGACGAATTGACGTATTACATTTACAACGACGCCGACGGCACCGAGCATTATTTCCTGAAAACCGGTCAGTCCAGCCCGTATACCGACGACGAGGGTTTGGGTCTGTCCCTCACCGTCAGCGGCTCCACCTATACCCTCAAGGACAAAAGGACAACGTCCGGGAGTTTTACAACGGATATCTGACCAAAATCGGCGATGCCGACGGAAACGCCGTTTATATCCTGTACAACGGCGGCAGCTACAGCGCCTCCTCCACCGCTTGGAAACCCAAGAGCGGAACGGCAAATTACGTCAGCAAAATCATCCGGCTGAATGACGGCGTCTCCACCCCCACCACGCTGTTCACCCTGACCTACAGCGGGAACCGTCTGGCCTCCGTCTCCGACACCGGCGGGCGGAAAACCACCTTCTCGTATTCCACCGTAGCCGGGGCCTCCCGGTTGTCCACCGTCACCTATCCCGACGGCGCCGTCGCCCGGTATGCATACGACGCCTCAACCGGCGCTCTGACCAAGGCTTACGACGGCGAGGCCCAGGTCGGCGTGGGCTTCACTTACCGGAACTTCCGGAAGACGCTGTGCGTCCAGAAGGTGCGGGAGTTTGCCGCCTCCTCCATCACCGCCGCCGAAACCGTGGGAAACCGGTGGCACCTCTGGGTATACAGTCCATATATGAAGGAGTACCGCTTCTACGGCCCCGACCAAACCTCCGACACCGGCGATGATACCGTCGTCCGCTACACCTTTGATCACACCGGCAAAACCGTCAACGTGGTGCAGTTCAATCACGATAAGTCCCAGGTTCTGGGCATCTCCACCACCTCCTACACGGCAAACTCCGGCACCAAGACCAAAAACCGCGTCTCCGGAGCCGCCGCTACCGGCTATGTGGCGGCCAATCTCCTGCATAACAGCGGATTTGAAAAAACGGACGATACCTCCTCATTTAAATGGACCCTCTTCCGCACCACCGGAACCACCGGAAATGCGGCCTTGAAAAATGCCGTCACGGAGTACAGCGCAAATCTCATGCCCCGCACCGGCAAATACCTGTTAAAAACCTACGTGCCCAAGGCTCAGGTCTCCCTCTCCGGCGGCTCTTGCCACGCCGGTATGTACCAGCGAGTCTACCTCACCCAAGGCGTCAGCTACACCTTCTCCGCCTGGGCCAATTCCTCCGTGGTCCCCTATTATGGCCTGAACGGCGGCCTTCTGCTGCAGTTCCAGACCACCTCCGGTGGAAAGCTGGCAGCCAGCGAGGTCCTCGGTGATTCCACCAGCACCGCAGTCAACGACGGCTGGACCCGGCTGGAAGTCTCCTATACCCCCGCCTCCTCCGGCTGGTACCGGGTCTGCGCCATGCAGCAAAACGCCTACGGCTACGGCGCGTTCGACGACATGCAGCTGGAGGTCACCAAATCCGACACCTCCGAAAGCGGCGCCTCCACCGTCAACCTGGTGCAAATGGGCACCTTCGAGCTGTGGAACGCCGGCACGCCGGACCGGTCTCTGGACCCCACCTGGTGGACCTATACCTCCAGCAAAGCCTGCCCCCCATCACGGAGGGCGCCAAGGACGGCTACAGCATGCACATCCTCTCTTCTCTCTCCGGTAAGCGCAGAGCCTATCAGTCGGTGAAGATATACGGCAGCTCCGACAGCACCTATCTCCTCTCCGGCTGGGCCAAGGCAACCTCCGCCCCCAACTGCGCCTCCGCCACCGACATGGCCGGGGACAACCTCCGGTAACAAGCGCTTTTTCGGCATCATCGCCATGGTCAACTACACCGATTCCTCCTCGCCGGACTATCACTACCTCACCTTCGACGACAATTACACCGACTGGCAGTACGCCTCCTGCATCATTACCCCCAAGCAGTCCGGCAAAACCGTCTCCACCATCACCCTCAATCTGGCCTACGACTTCAATGTCAACGACGCCTATTTCGACAACATCTCCCTGGTGGAAGAACCGGTCCAAACCTATTCCTACGACGCCGAGGGCAACCTGAAGGCCGCCACCTCCACCGGCAACAGCGACGCCGACTACTCCTACGACGGCGCCGACCTCACCAAGCAGGTCGCCGGCGGCTACGGCACCTACACCTACGAGTACGACGACGCCCACAACATGACCAAAGCCACCAATGACGGCGTCTCCGTCACCGCCACCTATGACGCCGCCGGAAACAGCACCGGCACCAAGCTGCAAAAGTCCTCCGGAACCGGCGTCTTCCTGAAAACCTCCTCCACCCAGACCGCCGATAAGGACCACACCGCCACCGTGACCGACGCCAACGGCGGCAAGAGCACCTACGGCTACAACTCCCTGGGGCAGAATCTCTACCTGGATACTGCGGCCACTGTAAACGGCAGCAATACCAACGTCAGAACCTCTTATACCTACCTCCCCAACTCCGACCGCCAAAGTACCTCTTACATTTCCGGTCACACTGTGCTATATTATTCTTACCATAACGGCTGCCTGTCCGATGTCAGCCGCAAAGCCGTCTCCGGCGCTTCTACCCGCTGGCAGCGCTATCATTTCTCCTCCGACGTCTGGGGCAATTCCACCCAGGTGCAGGTCCAGGGCTCTTCCTCCTCCATAGATTCCGCGCCCAGCATCCCCGCCTCCGCCTGGTCCTCCGGCATCACCCTGGCCTCCTATCAATACGCAGGCTCCAACGGCTACCCCCCCCGGATGACACACGGCAACGGCGACTATGAGACCTACACCTACGACCGCTACGGCCGCATCGCCACCGTCTCTCACTTCGACGCCACCGGCGAGTTCTCCTTCGGCGAGGTCTATGTCTACGACGGCAACGGCAACACCGCCCGCTGCACGGTCGTCGACGCCTCCGGCAATGCTCTTGCCGAATACCGCTATGAGTACGACTCCCTGGGCCGTCTCATTCGCAGCACCCAGCTGGACGGGGATTCCACCCTCCTGCGCACCGAGCACCTCTACGACGCCGACAACCGCCTCACCAAGCAGAGCTATCAAATCGGTGACCGGAGCTTCTCCGAGTCCTACGCCTACAGCACCGCAGACGGCAGCATGCAGTCCATGTCCACCGCCTCCGGAGACTCCCTCTCCTTCTCCTACGACGCCATCAAGCGTCTGTCCTCTCTATGCAGGCCGGCTCCCGGTACACCAAGGCCTACACCTACCGCACCATCTCCGGCAGCCAGTCCTCCACTCAGATCTCCGCCCTGCGGTACTCCGGCTTCTCCAACGCTCCCACCTATCACTATACCTACACCGCCAACGGCAGCATCGCCAGCCAGTGGGAAAGCCCCGATTCCCCAGCCACCTTCCAGTACGACACCCTGGGCCAGCTCACTGAGGCTACGCTCCCAACCGAGGACCTCACCTATTTCTACTACTACGACGATGCCGGTAACCTCCTCCAGGTCAGCGCCTCCGGCTTCGCCCACGGCTCCGACGACTACGTCAACACCTATTCTTACAGCAACGCCGACTGGCCCGATCTCCTCACCGCCTTCAACGGCCAACCCATCGTCTACGAGGGCCAGACCTACGCCCTGCTCACCCACATCGCCACCGGCGTCTCCACCGTCAGCAATATCCGAGGCTCAGTCCGGGCGGCAATCCCATCAGCTATTACAACGGCGTTCGTTGGACCTTCCAGTGGGAAAACGGCAGGCGGCTCTCCTCCGCCGCCAATTCCGATACCTCCCTGCAGTTCTCCTACGACCTCAACGGATACCGGACCGCCAAGACGGTAAACGGCGTCCGGCACACCTATCTCTACGCCGGAGGCAAACTCCTCCGGGAGACCTACTCCGGCAACACCCTGGATTTTGCCTACGACGCCCAAGGCCTCCCCTTCTCCCTGACCTACAACGGTACCAAGTACTACTACATCACCAACCTCCAGGGAGACGTCATGTACCTGATCAACTCCAGCGGCGCCAAGGTCGCCTCCTACGCCTACGACCCCTACGGCAAGCTCACCCTCTCCTCCGGCTCCATGGCCCTCATCAACCCCTGCGCTACCGCAGCTACTACTACGACTCCGAAACCGGCTTCTACTACCTCCACAGCCGCTACTACGATCCCGCCCTCTGCAGATTCCTCAATGCCGACACCTACGCCTCCACCGGCCAGGGGTTTATTGGATTCAATATGTTTTCCTATTGCAATAACGATCCGATTAAAAACCTGGATCAACAGGGCACTTTCCTCGGCACTCTGGTTGGAGCCATCGTCGGAGCAGCAGTCGGCGCCTTGGATGCCGCCATCAATGGGGAAGATGTCCTGGCCGGTGCAGCTTCCGGAGCCGTATCGGGCGCCATCACCGGCGCTGCCGCAGATATTATTGCCGTTACGGGTGGAACCGGTGCTGTTGTGATTCTCGCTTCCGCCGGCGCAAGCTTTGCAGGTTCTTTAGCTGGCAGTGCAGTTGGTTCTGCTGTATCCGGTGAAAAATTCAACTGGAAAGAAGCAGCACTAGATGCAACATGGGATGCCACTGCAGGCGCTCTTTTCGGTTATATGAGCGGGCCTGTTCCATCCCAACTGGATGATGTAGCAAAGAAGGGACTTGGAAAGGTAATTTATAAGACATTTTGCAAGGATATTGGAAAAAAGCAGCCACCACCGCTGCGGAAGAAGTTCTGTCCTCTGCAGTTTCCGGCGTTGCAAGACTCGCTGTGCGGTCCTTTTCCCGAGCAGTCATGACCTTAAATTAAGGAGGGTTGCAAAATGAGCTTTCGTACCAAAAAGGGAAATTCGCTTCTTTGCCAGACCTGCGTGGCTTGTAATTTTAACTGGCCTTGTATTTTCTGTAGGTTATATTGATTACTTATTGGTTTCTCGCAAAATACCTATAGATATACAAGTATTAATATGTGCAATATTGGCAAGTGCCTTAGCAATTTGCAATATAGTTGTCCACTTTATTGGATTTCATGAGAAGCTATTTGCCAAAATTAAGATCACAAACGACAAAATTATTTGGCACTGTATCTTAAAAAAGAAGCACACCATGGCGATTCAGGATTGCCGCTTCATTTCCGTAGAGCTGGAAGACTCTTTCAATAAACTGGATTACCCATTCATCTATTTTACGACCTCCTGGTATCCAAAGGAATACGCGCACAAGATCAACAAGCTGAAAAATACCGACCAGTTTATTAAATTCTGGTATACAGAGGAGCTTGCCGAGTATCTAATTGCCCATCTTCCCAAGGAGAAAACAGGCGGCCTGCAGTACTATCACAATATGCATACCCGCAAAAAACAACGGCAAAAATCATAAATTAACTTCCGGGGCAGGGTCCCTGCCCTGCCCCTATTCATCGCCGGTACCCTGATTGCGGTCCAAGACGGGCACGTCCCCATAGAAGAAATTCAGGTGGGGGATTATGTCTGGGCTTGGGATGAAGATACAGGAGATGTGGCGCTCAAGCAGGTCGTGGAAACCTATGTCCATGAAACCGACCAGTTGATTCATCTATCTGTAAACGGGAAAGAGATCATCTGTACCCCTGGGGCACCCCTTCTACTCCCCCGGTCAAGGGCTGGACCGAAGCCGTCCATCTTCGGGCCGGCGATATTCTGGTTCTTCTTTATGGCCAATACGTGGTAGTGGAATGGGTCCAACACGAACTCCTAGAATCTCCGGTGTCGGTCTTCAATTTCCAAGTCGCTGATTACCATACTTATTATGTATCGGATTCTGCCGTGTTAGTGCATAATACATGTCCGAATCCAAATGGGAAAAAAGGTAGTCAAGCACATCAAGATAAAGTACAAGAGATCGGAAATGACCTAACAAGTCGAGGTTGTGACGTCACATATGAATATAGGGTTAATACTACTGGCGGTTATAAAACACACGTTATGTTGACGTATATGCTACAAACGGAAATGACAGCATTGGCGACCAAGTAGGCAAGATAACCGCTGGAGGGCAGCCCGTTGCTAGAGAGCGAAGAGCACTTACGGATTTAATTCGAGCCGGAATTAGAGCAATTTTTCTACCGTATTAAAGGAGAAAGCTATGTCTCGTCAAATATCTTTTTTCCACTCTGAGCGCGATTTGCAAAAAATTTATTGAAGTAGTTGATTGTAATGGCGGGCTTATTGTATTTAATGATGAGCTTGTTCCTCCAAAATTAATTATCGATATAGTTATTCAAAAAATGCAGACACATTCTTGTAAATTTGGCATTGTCCCTTCACAGCTTACTTCAATATGGTCTAAGAGTTATTCCGATGCGGCAACAATTGAATTTAATAATTGCTGTCGAGGTAACAAACTATCTCGTACGTATGAAGCAGGCAGGCTCTATGTTGTACCAACGGATAAAGGGAGCTATATCAATGAAACCCGCGAATTATATGATGCTCTGCGAAAATACATCAAATCATCATACCATTACGAGAGATTGGCTGGATTTTTATTTTTCCTTAGATTTTTGGGAGAAATATTGCACTCATTACTATTATGCAACACTTGCTGGCATCCCCATCTGATTCAGCATCCTCAAAATAATTTATTTTAGCTCAGCAAGGTCTTTTGTCACTTTAGATTCCTGTCTAAATGGCATAGCAGAATTATTTTCTGCTATGCCATTGTCTTTATATTCTAACCTATCTCCTCGCCGGACTATCACTACCTCACCTTCGACGACAATTACACCGACTGGCAGTACGCCTCCTGCATCATTACCCCAAGCAGTCCGGCAAAACCGTCTCCACCATCACCCTCAATCTGGCCTACGACTTCAATGTCAACGACGCCTATTTCGACAACATCTCCCTGGTGGAAGAACCGGTCCAAACCTATTCCTACGACGCCGAGGGCAATCTGAAGGCCGCCACCTCCACCGGCAACAGCGACGCCGACTACCTACGACGGCGCCGACTCTACCAAACAGGTCGCCGGCGGCTACGGCACCTACACCTACGAGTACGACGACGCCCACAACATGACCAAAGCCACCAATGACGGCGTCTCCGTCACCGCCAATGACGCCGCCGGAAACAGCACCGGCACCGCTGCAAAAAGTCCTCCGGAACCGGCGTCTTCCTGAAAATGGCAGGACCACAATGACCGACGCCAACGGCGGCAAGAGCTACAACTCCCTGGGGCAGAATCTCTACTAAACGGCAGCAATACCAACGTCAGAACCTCTTATACCTGCAAAATGTGACGGCGTCGTTTACCTTCATTACGAAAACGAATTCATATATTTTTTGCACAGAAAGCGGCTTCAATATAATTGACATTATAAGTGACACTGCCCCAGTTGATTTTTAGTTCTTATCGTTGAGTCGTTCTTCACAGTATTTGCTCTGTCCCCCCCAGGTACACCCTCCCGGGTCTGTGAGAGGGCGATGCCAGCATTAGGTTCTAACACCACAGACTAATTAAGCAAAGACACTCAAAGCCTATCTTAAAAACGCGTCAACTTCTCTATTTTGGGGATTTGACGCGTTTTTATCATGCAGAAAACACAACAGCACCTCTTACATTTCCCGTCATACTGTGCTATATTATTCTTACCAAAACGGCCGCATCGCCATCGGCGAGTTCTCCTTCGGCGAGGTCTATGTTTACGACGGCAACGGCAACACCGCCCGCTGCACGGTCGTCGACGCCTCCGGCAATGCCCTTGCCGAATACCGCTATGAGTACGACTCCCTGGGCCGTCTCATTCGCAGCACCCAGCTGGACGGGGATTCCACCCTCCTGCGCACCGAGCACCTCTACGACGCCGACAACCGCCTCACCAAGCAGAGCTATCAAATCGGTGACCGGAGCTTCTCCGAGTCCTACGCCTACAGCACCGCAGACGGCAGCATGCAGTCCATGTCCACCGCCTCCGGAGACTCTCTCTCCTTCTCCTACGACGCCATCAAGCGTCTGTCCTCTATGCAGGCCGGCTCCCGGTACACCAAGGCTTACACCTACCGCACCATCTCCGGCAGCCAGTCCTCCACCCAGATCTCCGCCCTGCGGTACTCCGGCTTCTCCAACGCTCCCACCTATCACTATACCTACACCGCCAACGGCAGCATCGCCAGCCAGTGGGAAAGCCCCGATTCCCCCGCCACCTTCCAGTACGACACCCTGGGCCAGCTCACTGAGGCTACGCTCCCAACCGAGGACCTCACCTATTATTACTCCTACGACGATGCCGGTAACCTCCTCCAGGTCAGCGCCTCCGGCTTCGCCCACGGCTCCGACGACTACGTCAACACCTATTCTTACAGCAACGCCGACTGGCCCGATCTCCTCACCGCCTTCAACGGCCAACCCATCGTCTACGAGGGCCAGACCTACGCCCTGCTCACCCACATCGCCACCGGCGTCTCCACCGTCAGCAATATCCGAGGCTCAGTCCGGAGCGGCAATCCCATCAGCTATTACAACGGCGTTCGTTGGACCTTCCAGTGGGAAAACGGCAGGTGGCTCTCCTCCGCCGCCAATTCCGATACCTCCCTGCAGTTCTCCTACGACCTCAACGGATACCGGACCGCCAAGACGGTAAACGGCGTCCGGCACACCTATCTCTACGCCGGAGGCAAGCTCCTCCGGGAGACCTATTCCGGAAACACCCTGGATTTTGCCTACGACGCCCAAGGCCTTCCCTTCTCCCTGACCTACAACGGTACCAAGTACTACTACATCACCAATTCAGGGAGACGTCATGTACCTGATCAACTCCAGCGGCGCCAAGGTCGCCTCCTACGCCTACGACCCCTACGGCAAGCTCACCCTCTCCTCCGGCTCCATGGCCCTCATCAACCCCCTGCGCTACCGCAGCTACTACTACGACTCCGAAACCGGCTTCTACTACCTCCACAGCCGCTACTACGATCCCGCCCTCTGCAGATTCCTCAATGCCGACACCTACGCCTCTACCGGCCAGGGGTTCATGGGGTTCAACATGTTTTCCTATTGCAGCAACGACCCCATCGGTTGCATCGACCTGGGCGGTTTTGCAGGATGTCCCGCTACCGTCATCCTTTGTCAGGACGGCTACGTCTTCCCCGGTTACCCCTCCGCTGATGTGGCCGCCGCCGCATTCGTCCGAGATTTTTATGACGTCACCATGTCAAGCGGCAGGGAAGTCTCTATGTGCATCTACAAAGTCGAGCGAGACAATCTGACCCGCTACTATTGCGACCGGTACCGAACAGGATACGGCCATATAACAATAGACTACGGAACCGCAGCGGTACAACACCTAAAAAGGAGGCGGCACCGTCTCTTTCGTCGGTATTGTACATACGCATTCTTATGATGAGCTGGGGCTAAATAATGATTTTTCCGACCTGATATTGATACAGCAATCGACCTTTTCAAACCTAAGCCTGGACGAATTTTACATGTATGTTGGAACATCCGAACATCTTTTGCACAAGTACAATGCAAAAACTGGCGAAAAAACTACGCTGGGAAAAATTCCAGCCTAAAAAGCGGACTACTGTCTGGTGGAAGAAGGTTATTTTAACAAGCTCATTTGTATTAACTATTATTTATAGGTGATGCATTTTATGAGAAAAATAATATTAGTTATTTTATTATTATTTATATTATCTGCATGTTCTAAAAAAATATGCGCTAGAAGGAGGATATGCGCACAAAGACTATAAATACATTGTTCATGAATTAAGTGCAAACCAGAATCACACAGAACTACAAGAAACAGCCGCAAAATTGCAGAAAATTTAGACCTGGAAACAGATACCGGCGTTGCTGCGTATGCTTGGCAGATACAAGAAGTTCTTGTAAACTTGGGGCTCATTACAGAAGGCTATTTACCAATTCGCGCCACATTTTACTCTAATAATATTTGCAAAATTCAATTAACTCCAAATGGCATAATATATCCAGACCCAGTTGGTGATGGCGTGTTTTATATTCATTACGAAAACGAATTTATCCATTTTTGCACAGAAATGGATATATAATTAACATTGTCAAGTGACACTGCCCCGAGTTGATTTTTAGTTCTTTCGTTGAGTCGTTCTTCACAGTATTTGCTCTGTCCCCCCAGGTACACCCTCCCGGGTCTGTGAGAGGGCGATGCCAGCATTAGGTTCTAACACCACAGACTGGATTAAGCAAAGACACTCAAAGCCTATCTTTAAAAACGCGTCAACTCCTCTATTTTAGGGATTTGACGCGTTTTTATCATGTAGAAACGCAACAGCACCTCTTACATTTCCGGTCACACTGTGCTATATTATTCTTACCAATACGACTGTCTGTCCGATGTCAGCCGCAAAGCCGTCTCCGGCACCTCTACCCTCAGACAGCGCTATCACTTGCAGTTTCCAGCATTGCAAGACTCGCTGTACGGTCCTTTGCCCGAGCAGTCATGACCTTAAATTAAGGGGGGTTGCCAAATGGTCTTTCGTACCAAAAAGGAAATTCGCTTCTTTGCCAGACCTGTATGGCTTTGCAATTTTAATTGGATTTGTATCCACTATGGGATATTTTGATTTTATTCTAATATCAGGTAATATACATCTATCTTCGGGAAGTATTTTATCGTCATCTATTCTCAGTCTTGTAGCAATACTGAGTATAGTAACTCATTTTACTAGCCTACACGAGAAACTATTTGCCAAAATCAAGATCACAAACGACAAAATCATTTGGCGCTGTATCTTAAAAAAAGAAGCACACCATGGCGATTAGACCAGGGAAATAACGAAAAATATGCAAAAAGCAGCTGCTGCCGTTATGGTGGCAGCTGTTTTTGTTTAGGCTGTATAGCGAGTCTTATACTTCTGGATGCGCTTATTTATAGGAATGGGATACTCCTTGTGTGTTTCGGCTGCGAGAGCG
>VOFH01000802.1_pt1 | contig 38000 bp, 53 predicted proteins | sample 5384091 | NCBI WGS metagenome assembly VOFH01 (sample SAMN12384727, study PRJNA508395) | human gut metagenome | isolation source: healthy gut G | host: Homo sapiens
GCCAATTCCGGCAAATGTCGGTTTTGGCGTTTCTTTGTATTAACTTTTCTATTTCTAAGCAAGTATGCATCTTTGGGTATAAAAAATGGTGCATTTAATAAAGCTCGGCTAATCACGTCCGCTTAAGTTTTATGCAACTTTCGTCTGTCGTTGCTTTTTGTTGTGATATTTATAAAGATTGAATCCACATGAAATCAGTGTAAGCTCGAGAATTACATTTTTCTCGCCTCTCCGGAATAATCTTTTATACGATTTGTCCCACTTTAATACACCAAAAGTTCCCTCCGATTGAATACTTCGGTTCATTCTCAAGAGAGCACCATGTATGGATTCAAGATTTTGCAGCACTTCCTGATGGATAACAGTTAATTCCTGATTCATTCGGATCGTTCGGTTTTTGTGTGCTCTCGGACAACATTCTTGTTTATGCTGACACCCTTCACAAGATTCACATTCGTATAATTCTTCCGTTCTTCCATATTTATTATATTTACATGCTGTGTTCTCTTGAAGAGGAATTTTCGACCGTTTGGGCATAAGAGATTTCCATCTGCATCTTTTGCAAAGTTTACAGCACGATACGGATTTTCATGATACTTTTTGTCCGTCGTTTCTTTTTTTGTACATGGTAAATTTCATGTATTTTTCCATGCCGTGTTCTTCACAATAAAGATAATTATTGTAAGAACCGTATCCGGCATCAGCAACCGGATATTTCGGATAGTGACCATATGTGCGATTGAATTTTTCCATCAAAGGCACAAAGCATTCCATATCGGATGCATATGGTTTTACGTCGATTACAGCTATGTATTCATCACAGATGGCTGCCTGTAGGTTGTATGCCGGAAGTAGCTGATCGTTTCCCATGTAATCACGCTTTAAACGCATGAAAGTTGCATCATGATCTGTTTTGGAATAACTGTTTCTTTCTTCTCCACAGGTCTCGATGTGATATGCATAGGATTTCAAACGTTCCAGATATTCATGCAATTCTTCGTATTGTTTTTGTCGAATGCTTTTTCTATGACCACGTCCGGAAACGAAAGAAGTTTCATCCAGTCCGGTTGTTTCTTTGTACATCGTAAGTAATTCAGAGACATAGTCAACCGCGTACGCTTCACGCTTTTCAAATTTTATTCCGAGATATCCAAGTACTTCCCTGATTCATAGCATCAATCAAGAGTGAAATCTTGTCAAAGACTTTCTGCCGGTTTTTCACACACGATTTTTTCCATACCCAGGTATATCGATTGGCATTTGCCTCAATTTTTGTCCCGTCAATGTATGTATGCTGCAGATCCACGTGATCTTTAGCAAAAATATATGAATTAATGTCTTCAAATATCTGCTCGATAGAATCGGTTAGTTCGTTTCGGATTAAGTTTCCAAATGTAGCAAAAGAAGGAGTTTTCATGCCATCAAGAAGATACATGTAACGAATGTCATTACGGCAGAGCTTTTCTATTTCTCGTAAGGAGCAGATACCATTTTCCATAAAGGCAAAAAGTATTACTTTAAGGAGTTTTTGAACATCACATCTTGGGCGACCTGTTTTATAGCCTTTCTCTACAAAATATCTGGATAGGTCAATGTGATCCATAACCTCACAAAAAGTGTATACCGGATCGGAAATATCGATCAATTTTTTCGATTTCTAATGGTAATTTCAGCTGACGCATAGTATAATTACCATTGGTATTGTTATTTAGTAGCATAATTAATTTCAATAATTCCGGTTTCAGTAAATTTTTATGAAACAAAAGAACATTTAAGATGTCTGCAAAACATCTGTATAATCTTCCAGTTTCTTCGATGTCATATCCTTTTCGTGAGCCATGTTATTTTCCCTCCTTCCTTTTGTAAGATAATCTGACAAAAAAGAAAAGAGATGTAAGCACCTGATTGGATATATAAATATTATAGCCAATCATGAAAAATATTACAATCTCCATTCATCTTTTTATCTGACTTCATTTATAGTGTGCAAGATGTTTCCTGTAACAAATTTTATTTTGCCTGACTTCTCACACCCTTAAATTAGAACTAAATCTATGGATGAAGGGAGAGAAAAAAGAAATTCCATTTAGTTCAAATCTAAATTGTGAGGAGAATATTATGCAGACACAAATCAGATGGAATACAAAAAGAACTTACAAAAGATTTGCCAGAAGACGAATCAGGATTCTACAAGGCAATTGGAGAACTGCTGCCTGAAATTGAAATTCCAAACAAACTTTACATATCCTGTCACATGGGAGATGCTGAATTTCTCTTAAAACAAAGGGGAACTTATACAAAAAATGGTGAGGTAAAACCATCATTATATGTTACAGAAGAGTATAACAATATCTACGGATTGACTCCAAGTACATATTCTGATGCATACCTTACATGCATTAATCCCGAAAGCAATAACTACAAATATTATTGGCTCAGACCTTCAGCGGATGCGATTCATGCCACATATGGACGTATCGGTTCCGAGCGTGGTGAAATGTTCGGAACGAAAGAATTGAAAAATCCGTATGAACCGCACCTATTCTGGATCCGATATTACGAAAAAATTAAGTAAAGGCTATATTGATCAAAGTGATGTATATCTGTCTAAAAACCTTCTGTCAAACCAAAGAAAAAAGTGAATACAGATCCAAATGATGTTTCCGCAATTCTGTATCAGAAATTACTACGTTATTCAAGACATGTAGTAGAAACTAATCTTGTTATCAGACAGTTACTTTTGAACAGATAAAAATGAGCCGGAAATATTTTAATGCGATGGGCAGCGAAAGACTGTCAAAGGATTCAATAATCAGTTGATGAAGTTGCTAACTGTTTGCCCTCGTAAAAAGCAAGATATGTCGATGAGTTGCTTGCAAATTCAACCGGTGATTTTGCTTATATCATGCAGCGTGAAGAAAACTTGATTCAGGCAATGGAAGCGGTTGCTACGGCCGGCACGAACCCACATCAGACAGATACTTTTGCAGATATCGGCATTGAAGTGTATTATGCAAATGAAAAACAGAAAGCACAGGTACTCCGCCATTTAAACGACCAGCTGATTCCGAAGGTAAAAAATATCTATCGGGTTATCCCTGGCAAACAGCAGAAACGCTTCAATAAATATATTCAGGAAAAAGGAATTCATAATGTACGGCAGTTATGGCATGGCAGCCGAAATGAAAACTGGCTTTCTATTGCCAAGAACGGACTGTTATTAAATCCAAACGCTGTCATTACCGGAAAGATGTTCGGAAACGGCATTTATTTTGCGACATCTTCCATGAAAAGCTGGAATTATACCTCTTATCGTGGTACTACCTGGGCCGGCGGAACCGATGATGTAGGATTCATGGGATTATATGCGGTAGCATACGGAACTCCATATGATGTTTCATCATCATATCATTTACAAAAGCAGAACTGAACCGGCTGCACGCAGATTGTGTACATGCACATGCAGGAACAGCATTGAGAAATGATGAAATTATTTTCTTTGATGAAAATGCTATGGTATTGAACTACATTGTGGAATTTCAATAAAAACTTAGAAATGGGATCTCAATAATGAGGTCCTTTTTTTCTTTATGTTCACATGTTTCGCACACACTATAAATAGGGAAAACAAAGGAGGTTTCAAATATGCATTACATAAAGAAAATATACGTTTTATTACTGACCGGCTCTATCGTTTCAATAACTGGATGCAGTGCGATCCAATATGGCACAGAGGATCTTCCAAAACCCACGTATCAGAAAAGTACGGAAGATACAGCAAAAGATATTGTAAAAAATACAGCAAAAGAAGAGCATCAGGAATTTGAACTATCCGATGAATTTGTATCCAAATATCTGGATATGGATAGCTTTGAGGAATTAAAAAGCGGACACAGGAAGGGATTGCTGCCACTTCCAATGAATCTAATATGACAAAACAGGAAATTTTATTATGGCGGGATATGATTAAGAAAAAACTCGCTATGCAGTATACGACTGATAATTATGAGCAGAAAAAGAAAGAACTGGAAAATTCTTTAGACGAAATGGCCGAGGAGCATCAAATGAACCGGAAAGATTTTTATGAAAAAAATATTATGACATGACCGAAGAAGACACAGAAGCCTTTGTGAAAAAGCAGGCAGAAAAATTAACCGAATCCTCTGATGACGTTTCAGAGCAGGCACAAGGGAGTGAAAAACAGTGAAGTATAAGCTACGATGTCTTCTCTTGTGTTTCCTTTTCATTTTTCTCTACAAGGCTGTCAGAAAGAAACAAAATTGGAGAAACCTGGTAATTTGATAACAACTACAAAGAATTCATCGAAAGAAAATCCAAATACAGAAGATCCCGTAGAAACAGTACCTATAACTGGCGGGACAACCGCTGATATTAATTCTTCCACGGAGATGAAAGTAATTCAGAAATAGCTGAAAAAGATGGTACAGTTGATAATAGCAATATCCACATTGTCAACTCTGAGCTCAAGAAAATCCGGAATCCATTATGGAACAGTTTCAAAAAAATGGTTGGCATATATACGTAACAGATACTGATATTAACCAGAAATTCTATCAAGGAAAGTACAGTACTGTATTAGGTACGACCCAGTATGCTGATAAAAGATTTATATTGCAAACACTTCACAGGCAGCTACCGAATCTACCATTCATGAGGTTGGTCATTTTGTTGATTACAGCAATGGATTTTTATCAGATCAGGAAAAATTCAAAGAATTGTATTTATCAGAAGTACGAATATATATCAAGGCTTATGATGCAGTCTGTGTCCGTGACCGGAAAGAATTGTTTGCCGAGGTCTTCTGGCAATATCTTACAAATCCCTCCAAGCTGCAGTTAGAAACACCCGGACTTTACTTCTATATGAAGAATACGCTTCATACCTTTTATTCTTTTTAACTTCATTCACTCTATTTATAAGATTGGATCATGGAAGAAGGGAGTAAAAATATCGTATTCAATCTAAATATGCATTGAAAAGGAGAAAATACTTATGAAAATCAAAGAATTACCTATGGATCAAAAAACAACTATTACTTTACTTTTAACTTCTATTGAAGAAAAAGAAACACGAAACAGTTCACCATATTGCACACTTACACTGACAGATGGAATCGACACTATTATCGCACAGCTTTGGAATACCAAAAAAGAAAATGTAAAGGTACAGGAAAAACATTGATATCTGCAGAAATCTATAAAAGATGTACAACGAATCTGTCTCATATGAGGTATATCAGTATGGCCCGGCAGCAGATACTGAGAATATCAACGACTATATTGTTCATGCTCCATATGATTCTCAAAAGATGTTTGACCGGATTTTGGATCGTCTTGATAAAGGTGTCAAAGAGCCTACTGCTCTGAGTGAATTTACCAAACAGATCCTGTTTGATAATTATGATAAAATTTTAAGCCGGGTCTGCAGCTTCAAAAATTCACCATAATTGCAGAGGGGGGCTGGTTGTACCATACATTCCGCATGGTAGAAAGTGCATATTATCTGCGCTGTGTCTATCAGGTAGATGCAGAATTGCTTATTTGTGGGACAATCTTGCACGACATCGGAAAACTTAAGGAACTTGACACAGATAACCTTGGGACCGCGGAATACACCATTCCAGGAACACTTTTTTGGGCACAGTACTCTGGGCATCGAAATGATAGATAAAGCTTATGAATCTTGGAAAAAAGAGATTCATAAAGATCTTCCAGAAGAACGTGTGATGCTTTTAAAACACATGATTGCATCGCACCATGGAAAACTTGAATATGGTGCTATTACCGTTCCAAGCATCCCGGAAGCGATGATCCTGCATGAACTGGATATGATTGACAGTAGAATCTACCAGTTTGAACAGGTACGGAAAGATCTGGAACCTGGAAGCATGTCAGACAAAATTTTCGGATTGGATACGAGAGTATATCGTCCATTATAATATTGGACAAAGGGAAGCCGTTTATTTACGGCTTTCTTTTTATTTTGTCCACAAATTATAGTCTTCTTAAAAATCTGACATACTATAAGTAGAAAGAAATATAAAAATTACTTCCATCAAATAGATAAAAAATCAAAGGAGAGAAGACTATATGAAAAATAATTTATATGAAAACTTTGAAGAAAGAGAATTAAGGAAAATCCAGGCAGAGTGTGATCGTTATGGTTATCATGCATTTTTACAGTTCGATGAGATACATATCCGTACAAAAGGAGAAGAATGGTATTTTGTACCAGCAAACATTCATGGGGGAATGATCACACTGATGCACCGCAGCTCTGGTATCCAGGATAAATATCATCGTCAATTCCAGAGACGCCTTTCTTATGAACAGCTGATTGATTATGTGCACGAACATGAACAGTATCGCTTTACTGACTATCATTATGCTGTGTATCTCGGCAACTATTCAAAATTTGCTATGGCATAAAAGAAAGGAAGGAGCCGTTTATGGATCATCTTATCAGAAAAGTAATTTTTGACGCAGAGTATTTTCAACCAGGAGTTGCCGTATATCTTGAAACAGAAGAAACCAAGCAACAGGGATTGATTTATACATATAGTGAAGATGAACTCACTATACTAAAAATGCGGGATGTAATGACCGCAGATAATCAAATGCAGGTAGAACCGGCACAGATTCAAATACATGTCAGTGAAGTAGAGCGTAATGACATTAAAATTTATCGCATTGATGATAGTCGTAGCACAAATAGAGAAAAATTAACAACCGTTTGTGAAAAATTAACACGTTCCTATATGGCTTTATCCAGTTCTCTATCTGAACAGGAACGTCTGCTGGCAGAACAGAATGGTCAAAAGATTTTACCGAAATAGAAGAACGTGAGCAGGAGCGGGTTATTAATTTCAAAGCACTTATCCGCAGCTTTTCAACTTTATAATTATCTATTGTAGAAGTCCTTCGGGGCTTCTTTTTTATTTTCTTTTTCTCTGTCACACTACCTGTAGAACAATTTTTGAGATGAAAGGAGTGAAAAAATTTCAATCAGTTCTAAGTTATTAACAGGAGGTTCCATAAATGAAAAAGGAATGGAAATCAAACAATTACAACAATGTGCGGCAGATTGTAGAAGCACACACGCATATGTCTGCCGAAGAATTCTTATATCCGCAAAAAGATCCCTATTTGCATGGATTAAAAGAAGCTGTACAGTTTGTCAAATTAAAACTACGTCACAAAGTACCTGTTCATATCGTTGGTGATTATGATGTGGATGGTGAAATGTCAACAGCAATTTTAGAGCTTGCTTTGGAAACTTTCGGCGGATATCCAGTCCACGTAAGACTTCAAGACGATTTTCCGAAGGATATGGGTTATCAATGAAGATCATTGATGAAATATCAGATGGATTAATAATTACCGTGGATAATGGTATTGCGGCCTTAGAACAGGTTAAAGCAGCGAAAGCCAAAGGACTTTCCGTAGTAGTCATCGATCATCATCTTCCGGTCCGTAATCCAGATACTGAGGAAATCATTCTTCCGGAAGCAGATTACGTGATCGATCCAAAGGCAATTGAAGGAAGTATGTTCTCTGAATATTGCGGAGCAGGACTGGCTTATCGTTTTGCAAAAGCACTTCTTACGGAAGAACATCCCATCATGAACAATTTACTGGTATTTGCAAGTATTGCGACAGTAACAGATATGGTTCCACTGATTGGTGACAACCGTACCATTGTAAAAGAAGGGTTAAAGCATATTAATCAGAGAGAGATGTTACCTTCGGTCTGCAAATTTTGCTGGACCGGTTAAAACTTAATCATGTTACAGAAGAAGATTATGGTTTCTTAATCGGACCTGTTATGAATGCTTCTGGACGTATGTTAGATGACGGTCCTATCGATGTAGTAAACATGGTTACATCGCTTGCTGATCCCGCCAATCCGGAATTTATTCGCAAAACCATGTACCTGCAGGATCTTGCAGACGAATTGGTAGAACGTAATGAAAAAAGGAAGGAAGCAGTGGAAAAGGATCTCATTGAGGCAGAAAATATCATAAGGAAAAAAACACTTATGAATAACAATCCACTGATTGTATATTCCTCGAATTTCTGGGAAGGTACGATTGGAATTCTTGCTGGAAAGCTGGCTGAAAAATATCAGGTTCCATGTCTGGTATTTACAAAGTCTTCTGCAAAAGGAATCGCAAAAGGATCTGGACGTACTTATGGCAATATCCATCTGAAATATTTATTGGATAAAGCGAGTGATCTTTTAGTAGGTTATGGCGGACATGCAGCTGCCGCTGGTATCAGTATTAAAATCACAAATATCAGCATTTTGCAGCACCGACTCAAATCATATCTCAAAACCGAAGCAGGAGATACAGAATCAACTTCTTTTTATGATATGGAAATCAGTGAAAATAACATGCCATCTTTGATACAGGAAATTGAAACATATGCTCCTTATGGAGTTGGAAATCCAAAACCGGTATTCCGAATGGACAATTTTGCGTGCTCCCCGGTTGCCGGTAAATTTTACAAGGATTTAGGGGAAAACCAGATTTGTACAAAATTTACCGGAAGGAACTTAACAGCAATAGGATTTCATCTTGCTGACGATTATAAAAAAGCAGGAGAGCCAAAAATTATGAACATCATTGGCACACTTTCAAAGAAAAAATTTCAGTATGCAACAACAATCAAATGGAAATTCTTGATTTTGAAAATGCAGAAGATCATTCAAAATCAGAATTTTATATGGATTTAGAAAAAACATTGTCATTTATTTAGGAGGACCAGTCTATGTCAGAAAACACAAACACATTCATCACAGGAGAAGTATACCCGTATCAGATTACAGACCGGACATTATCTTTTATTCCAAAGCTTTCGCCGGCCGCAGATGATCACTTCAAAGAATTAGTGACCGGAAAGATCAAGATTTCTCTGTATGATTTTTCAAATGGTAAAGGAGACAATGGAATATATACCTATTTTAATCTTGATTTGAAACAGTTCCGGTACATTTATGAAAGAGCAAAACTTTCACATCTGCCGGCTCCGTATGAGTCTTCTAAGATTCATTGTCAGTCAGTGGAAACCGATGGACCGTTTAAAGGATATTGCAAGTCATTTCGGTTTTATCTTGCACGCAATGCTACATACATTGATAAAAAAACCGGAGAAACATGTACAATGAGAGCACCATGGTATCTGAAAATCACCAATGGGTATGCACTACCAGGAAAAGATGGAAAGGGTGAACAACGGAATTCCTTTAAGCAGACGTCTTCGGCATACATTAATTTGTCTGATGAAGACTTTCTTGACCGCATGGAGTCTATCCATATCTATATTGAGGAATACACCCATATCGTTGCACAGAATAGTCTGGCAGCCAATCTGAAAAAGCTGGATGATATATACAAAAGAGGAGAATACGATCCGAATTTACCGAGTGAAGCACATTCTTCAACTCAGCAGCAAACAACGCCAGCAGATTCTAACGTTCCGCAGCAGGCTGCTACAACTAATTCACAGCCGACACAATCGAACCCGGTTCTTCCGGATGTGCCGGAACTTCATACGATGGAGGTAAAAATCACTTCAAATTTCCAGGCAATGGAAAATTCCTATGTGGTAAAATGCGAAATTGACGGAAGAGTATACCTGTTATACTGTAATAACCCAGTTCCAAAAGAACTGATTGAAGCCCAAAAGTCAGGTGCAACAATTACCGCCAGACTTTACAGTAAAGATAAAACTATGTGGTATTATGACCTGGCTTCATAATTTAAACATTGAATTTTTAGTTCCATACAGACATTGCCCTTTACGGGCGTGTCTGCATTGGAACTCTTTTTTTCTTACATACTATTAATAGCAGGAGGTAATATTAATGAAACGAATAACTTTAACTTTCATGATTCTATTATCCGTATTTTTCACAATATGGGGAGTAAAAATGAAGCATCCACTCAACCGACCGGAACCTGTGCAAGAAGATACGGAAACACCATGGTATGAAACAAAATACCAGGCTCCAAAAGCAGATGATGAATGGACCCTCGATCCGGAAATACCACTGAATTATATCCCTGTACCTGGAGAAGATGAACTTTACATGGTGGTGGATGATTCCGGGAACATTACCAACTATCGTAAAAGAGTGAAACAGGCAGATGGATCCTGGGTTTGGCAGGATGTTAATCCAGACATCCCGGATAACTATGAAAAAGTAGATGGCCTCGATAATGTATACAAGGTAACAAATAAAGACGGAACCACAGAATATAAACAGTATGTCCGTAACGATGATGATACCTATTGCTTCGTACCAGTAGATGAAAAAAAGGTAATCCTTTGGATCTAAAAAAATGATGCTTCTACGATTAGCAAAAATTATGTTCATGCAGATGGCAATATTTATGCATTATATAATAAAGATAATGTAAAAATGGGATATCGTGAGCGTGTGAAAAATAATGATGGTTCCTATAGTTGGAAGGTCGCAGATCCGCCAAAAACTTCTAAAATTGCGGAAACGGAAGCGGACTTGTAACTAAAAAAAAGAATCAGAATACATCTTCTGGTTCCTCTAATAATAGCAGCGGCTCTGATGCTAATAAAACATTGGTAGGAGACAGTGGTAACAGTTCTACAAAAAAAAAATTCGGATGGCACATATACAATTACGGAAAAACGGTTGATACAAAGACAGAAAATGGATATACCATTACTTATCAGACAACGGTAAACAGTACTTACAGCAAAGATGGTGTGTTATTATCCACAAAGAAAGATGGCCCTTATGAAGTCAGCAGAGTAGCTGCAACTGGAGAAACAGCAAAAGCAGATCAAAGTAAGATTGCTTCTACGCTGGATGGTGAACTTTCCAGAGTAAGTGCAAAGGTTGCTTTTGATACCAATAAAGCCAATGAGGTTCTTGCAAAATTAAATGCAGAACGAAAAAATCAGGGACTTAATACATTGTCCATGTCAGCAAGTTCTGAAGCATATAAGATTGCTTGTATCCGTGCTGCAGATATGGCTATTTATGATCATAGTTCTTCTTCACCAATGTACGGAGATTTGAATGCACTGGTAAGCCGATATCATTGCACAACTTCTCATGCTTCAGAAAACATCTGGAAAGCAAGCACAAAAAAACAGCGGCCCAGATACATACACGTTTCCAGGCAAATACCGGAAGCCGAAAGGTACGAATGTCTTCTGGATATACAGAGGTTGGAATTGCTATTGTAGAAAAGAACAATCAGACTTATGTCGCAGAAATTTATTTGAAATAAAAAGAAGAGGCTGCAGATTATGCAGCCCTTTTTATTTCAAATAAATTGAATATGGATATTAAAGTTGATCACAAATGTTCCATCATATTCTGTATCCGGAATCTGATCCATTTTTTTTCTTATCGTCTTCTTCATCAAGATTCTCGAAAAGGTCCATAATATTATCATTCGGAATGAGAGAGGGTTAATGCTTTATTTGCGCTGTCTTTCTTTTTGTGAGATTTGGATTTCCCGAATAAGTGCATTAAATCCTCATCATCTGCCAGTAAACGCAGACTTCTTGCAATGCTTTTGGACGTTTCATTTACAGACAGTCCTGCAAGTTTTGCTACCTGGTTCGTACTTTTTGGTGTACCATCCTCAAATCCAAATGCAATGAAAACAAGTTTTAAGTCTTTTTCAGACAATTTACGGAAAGATTTCTTTAATGTTTCCTGAATCTCTTCTTCCAAGACCTGATCTTCCGGTGTCTTCATATATTCTCTTACCATCGCATCCAGATCTGCATCCGTTTCATAACGTACTTCATCTGCTGCCGTGATCTGTCTTAATGCTGTTTCTACCTTGTTCACAGAAAGATTTGTCTTTAAAGCAATATCTGCTACTGACGGATTATGTCCTTCCATTTCAAAATCCTTTTTTGCCTTACGTACACGGTTCATAATGCCAGAATAATATGAGGAACATTTATTTGTACGCATATTTGTATAAGAGCACATCGCATGAATCAATGGATATGTCAGGAAATTGGTAATTGTTGCTTTTTCAGGATCATATTTATCAATATTCTCCAAAAATGCCACAACACATTCCTGATAAAGGTCTTCATAACATTCTTGCTTAAAGGCTGGGAAATATTTTGTGATTGCAAATCCTAAAAATCCCTGTACTTCTTCCAAAAGTTCCTGTACGACCTCAGCTTTATCTGCACCTGTAGAAGAGTGATACCGGTTCATTAAATTGATCATTTTTTCTTTCTGCGCATTTTTTCAGTATTTTTTTCCGGAGTATTTTCCAACTCTTTTCAATCTCTTTTCCAATTATTTCTTCTTCATTCATCATTTCATCTTGCATCATTCTGTTTTCCTCTTTCATCTAATTACCTCACTTTTATTTTCTTCTGAATCGTGAAATGTTTATAGGTATTCGAGCTTTTTAATGTGTTGAACTGGGTATCTATTTCGCATCAGTTTTCCGAATCTATATGATTACAATGTTTATTTGCTGTTCAAGAGAGTCGTAATATGATAATAAATATTATTTTATAAGCCCCTTTCAATGCGTTAATTTATTACGACCGGCTCCTGATAAACAACGAAACAATCTAATCCGATTTAATTTTTCGATTCTTTTTATCTGTTAAATTTCATTTGCTGTTTACATTTCATAATAAGAAAAAACTCTTATTTGATTCTGAATATATTATATCATTTAGTGGTACATTTATCGAATTTGTGGACAAAATAAATGTAGTCTCAAAATCGCAAAAAGCTTTTATTTTATTGGCTTTTTTCCACTTTTTTCTTTTTTTCAAAATATCCAGTTTTCAAAAAAATTTTTTTGATTCAATCTTCTGTCACTCTAATATCAGAGGATAAAAAGAAAGGAGAATCATATTATGGTCATACAAGGCTATCTAATTTCTGAGAATACAGATCTCTTAGAAATTGAATCACAGATTCAAAAGTACAGAAAAAGATTTTAAACATTCGTCAAAAAGAATACCAGCATCTGCTTGGTAAGGAAATCGCTTTTTGCTGCGACTGTATTGCACTCAATATCTTGCAGCGTCCAACACAAGGCAGTATTGCAGACTGCGCAGTAGATAATTTAAACAGGAGAATTCAGGTAGCACAATTATCTAACCTTCCTAGTCCTTATAATCTTTCCATATTTCTTCATGTATTACAGCTCGATGGGAAGGCTTACCTGCGGGTCGACTGCAATAATCCTATTTTCCAGAAAGCTTTTCGGTCATTAGAAGATGTCTCTGTATCAGCTGTAGAATGTCAGGATCCTAAAAATTCGAAAAACATTCTATGGCAGAAATTATGCAAGCGTTATGAAGAAATGCTGCCATTATCTAAAAATCTGACTACAGAACTTTATCCGGATTGGGAACATATGACCTATCCAGATGTAAATTCTCGTTGCGAGGATTTTGCAAGGCAGAATATAGCAAATAGTTATCTAACCCATCTTAATGCTGGGCAACAGATGATTCCTCCTCATTTATTAATGCCATATGTTGAGGAATCAATAAATTATCTTCAAAGCGAATATGGGAAAAACGAATACAGAGAAAAGTACAGTTTTTTAAAAAAAGTATTCATTGACTTGAATGCGGACGATTCGATTGTCCGCAACATACAGCCACAATTCAAAACAGAGGAGGAGCCAGTTATAAATGAAAACACTGAAACTGATCTGAAAATAAAGATCTCCGCAACAAGTTACTTATTGTAATCGCAATTTTATTTGGAATCCGAATTTTATCCGGAATTCCAACACCAGGAGTAAACCGTAACTATTTTAAATTATTACTTGCACAGAATTCTACATTAAATTTCTTTAATGCAATCAGTGGTAACGGATTATCAAACCTGTCCATTATGGCATTAAGTATTACACCATACATTACAGCGTCCATTATCCTTCAGCTACTCGGAGTAATATTCCCGCAGGTCAAGGAATTGCAGCAATGTAAAACAAAAGCGGATAAACGGAAGTACGAATGGATTCTGGTATTTTCAGGAGCTGGGCTTGCCTGCTTGGAATCCTTGACCATGGCAATTGGTTTTGGCCGGAAAGGACTTCTGACAAAATATAAGTGGTATTACGTATTGCTGATTACAGTTATCTGGACAATTATGGCAACACTTACATCAATTATTGGAAAAATAATATCTGTAAAATTAGTTGAAACGGTATTTCATTAATTCTTGTATCCAACATACTGTCAGTTATCCATCAGACAGTGCAAATATCTATGAAGTATTAATGAAAGGAAAGAAAACATATATTGCCGGACTTCATTTGTTCTTTCTTTTAATCTTAATCACTGCATTATTCATATTTACAGTATGGCTGCAGGATACAGAGAAAAAAATACCTGTTACATATTCCGGAAAATTACAGGGGAAGAGTACATTTAAGGGCGTATCTACAAATACTATTCCTATTAAACTCTGTCCAGGAGGAGTCGTACCTATTATTTTGCATCATCTTTAATTTCATTTCCAATCTTAATAGCACAGATTGCTGGTGCAAAGCAGAATGCTGTATTAAAGCTTCTAAATTCCGGCTATTGGTTTAACACAAGCAAACCTTGGTATACATTTGGTGCTTTGATTTATCTGGTACTCATATTTGCTTTTTCATATTTTTTATACGGAAATTACAATGAATCCGGAAGAAATTGCGAATAATATCAAAAAAGCGGTGGAAATATTGCCGGAATTCGTGCCGGATCCTCAACAGCAGAATATTTAAGAAAACAAATGAAATATTTGATTGCAATCGGTTCATTTTGCTTATGCATTATAGCGATCATTCCATTCATTGTAAGTGGGTTGACCGGCTTATCGCGATTATCCTTTTTGGTACTTCCATTATCATTACTGTCAGTGTTATCTTGAAACCAAAAACTTATCTTATCAAAACACAGGAAAACTATTATATGAATCGAGTAAAGAAAGGAGGACTTTTCCGTGGTTAAAATTATGAAAAACATCCGTGCAGAATTTCATAGATTGACAATGCCTAGCAAAATGCAGGTCCTGAAAGATACTGTCTTTGTAATTGCTGCAGCTTTAATATCCTCAGCACTGATTGGTGCGATTGATTTTGGAATGGCCTCACTCATTCGCATTATCATCTGATACCATTTAACGATCAAAAAAATAAGAGAGGCTTGGTTATAAAAAGCCAGCCTTTTTTATTTTTTGCTGAGACTACATTCTAATTATAGAACGAAATTACAGACGAAAAGGAGGAAAAAATAAAATGTCTGAGTCGTAACATATAAAAAGCAAAGGAGAAACATATGAATTCATACTTAAGTCAACAGTTTTGGATGAAGATTACAAGTCATTCTGTCCAAGGGAAAATGGATCTCATCTCTTCTTCAAAGAAGTAGGAAAACATACAGTGTATAAAGTAGTTCATCCGGAACATATCGAAATTTATTCCATTGTAAGACCAAGAAATAAAGAAAAAAGGAAAAGAAGAGGACTTCTTCGAGATTATAAAATTGATTCCTGATTATATGGACATGAGATTTTTCATGCCAAATAATATGGACCAATTTTATTTTAAATCAGAAATGAAAACCAAGGGAATTGTTTCTTGTGAGAAATTCCGTAAAGCGCAGATAACAGATAAGCAAATAAACGAAATCGAAGACGTTGGGTTCTTCATGCAGCTGATTGATCCGAAGAAACATTCTGCATTCATTTTAATTCCAAGCAAGAACTTTTTTACACCGTTTTGCAGAAAGCTTGGAATAGGAAAGGTTAATTACGGAATCGATCCTATCCGGGATATCTATCTGGCATCAAGACTTAAAGATGCAAATCCTTTTGTTATTGTATATCGGACCAATGATCCGGCTACATACGGAAAAGCATTTACTTGTTTTTCTGAAAAAACAGTCAAAATTGAACAGAGCTGCATTTTTGATTATAAAGATGCACTTGCAAAATTGAACCAAACATTATTCGCAGTTGGCAATACACGCATACAAGAACGGATATTGATTTTTCATATCCGGCACGGAGTATAAACTTAAAGCAAAAATGCAAAATCACCCTGGGAACGCGTTTATCATTTTCTGATATTGGAGAATGTGCGTTCCGTTTGCAGAACTGCATTTTTACAAACGGGGAACAATTCTTCTTCCGCAAGAAGCATCAAGAAAGAAGAGTAATAAATTAAGTCCGGAAGGGATAGTTAAGGACTATAACAGCCAATGCTACATGAAATTTGATAAGATCATGGAGCAATTAAAATCCTATGAAACAATACCGGTTACAGATATGCAGCAGTCCGTCTGGAATATATTAGAAAAATTAAAGTTTTCTTCTGCATTCGGCTTCTCAAATACACGGGATCTGCAAAAAAATTACCTTTCTACATTTGAAAAAAAGAAGGCGATGCATTAGATGTCGTAATTAAAATTCTTAAGATACCTGGTGTTCTGCAAAGAAATTATCCAGGTACTACACATGATCGTGTAAATGAATGTATTGGTAAGATATTCAATTTGAAGATGGAGAAACTGATTGTATGAAAAAGATGGAAATCATATCTTCCGTATATGGAACTATCATATACGGAAAAGTGATTGGACTGAAACCTGGAACCGGAAATGCAGCATCACGCTTGACAATTGTAACATTAAATGAGATCAACGAAAATGGGCAGATAGTTGGTGGACATTATATCAAAGTTCTTTTTTGGAACTCAAAAATGGAAAGCAGAAATTGTCTGACCGCGCCAGAAAACTTAAATCAGGTGATCTCATATCATGCCGTGTCGTATTTGACGCTGGAATACATTCTAAAGCCGTTGGCTTTGAATTCAAGCGTTCCGGCTTATATACACTTGCTATGAAAGATGAGCAAAAAACATATATTTTACATGGTCATGCCGAAAAAGTGATTCACGGGGAAAATGGATATTGCGGGATATATGTCCCTATAAAACGATATCAAAACGGAAGTTTTCAAACCGTTTGGTATCTTGCATCCTTTTTAATTCTAATATTTCTGTTGTGAAAGGAGATACCGTTTTTCTTCGAGGATATCGTATCAGTGATAAAAGTTACAATGGGTTTGATTATTTAGATCTGACCTGTTCAGACATTATAGAATTCATAATTTATAAAAAGCCGGATTCTTCTGGCTTTTTTTTCTATCACACTATATATAAAGGTATTATATGCCGTTTGAGAAAGGAGATCTCAATGTATACTGCACGAAATATTAAAAACCAGCACAATTGCCTGGTTCTATTTCAAAATTTAGGATCTACACTAAAACAGAAGCGACAGGAAGAAGGTGTATATTTATGATTCTGTTAATATTAATATTGTTACTTTACGCTACTTATACTGATATTAAGACACTGGAAGTCCCATTATGGGTTTCTCCGGTTATAATAGGCATTCGTTTCCTGCAGGACTTTATGTCGGGAGAGAATAACTTTCGAATAATGTCTGGATTATTATGTGGGGCAATTTTATTCGGGATATTTTTTATGGTTGCTTATCTTGGAGATCAGCTAGGGGAGCAGACTGTTTAATTGTTGCTGCGATAGGATATTCTTTGGATTTTTACGGATTTTACGCTGTCATAATTGGTTTAGCACTTACACTTCCATATACAGCATATATGAAAATTGCCAAAAAGAACATGTTTATCCATTAGTCCCTTTTTTAACTGTTGGATACATTATTACATTAATCATTCTAATAATTCAGGGCCAGCATATATCATGGCTCTTATAAGGAGGAATTACTATGTTACAAAAAAAGCTGGAATGCTGTTACGTTAATATGCGGTAATCATAAAGGGAATCAGTCTCATCAATGAAACTGCAGCAGGGTCCTCATTCTCTTTTCTTTTCCTGCCCGGAATATAAATCCATTTATGGAGATGATCACGAAGGACGATCTTGCAATAATCGTCTTACATTAGTTGATTATGAAAAACTTCTGGATTATCTCACAGAACGTACCTATGCAGGTGATGGTCTGCAGGAAACTAATCTGACAGGGCTCAAATTCACATTAAAAGGCGTTGATTATGAAGTATTGGAGCACACTAAAGATAAATACCGTGTGCTTATGTTAAATAGAAAAGCGATTTCAAAATAAAAACGATTTGTTTGTAAAAGAGCATGTTTGTCTACATGCTCTTTTCTTTGTGCCAATTTTACCGTCCCATAATACGTTACAACTGGAATTTCTTTTCTCGCATTCTATTAATAGGAGGTGATAACAATATGACAAATAATAAATTATCAAAATTAGAAACAGAAAATTATAAAAGGAGGATTATCATGAGAAAAAAAGAAGTTCCAATATACTGTAAATTAAATTTGACATTAAAAGAAGCAGCTCTTTATTCAAATATTGGAATAAATAAGCTAAACAGTTTAACTTCTGATCCAGACTGTCCATTTGTGTTATTTATCGGGCATAAAAATTAATAAAAAAGAAAGCCGTTTGAAGATTTTATAAATAATGAATTCACACAATCTTTATAAATAATGAAAACTTAGTGAATATGTGATAAGATGATGAAAAGCACAATCTTATTATGTATTCCTAATTTTTATCGGAGGAAACATAATATGAAATCAAAAAAAGATACAAAAGGCAGAAATCTTAAATCAGGGAGGATCAATTAAAGAGTGGAAGATATCGCTATCGATATACAGATTGTACAGGAAAGAGAATAGCCATCTACTCCTGGAGACTTGTAAAAACAGATAAAAATCCAAGTGAAAAAAGAAAAAGTGCTCTATCTCTTCGAGAAATGATAAAAAACATTGAAAAAAGACAAAGATGATGGAATATTAACTTATGAGGCACAGACAATTACCGTATATCAATTAATACGTCGGTATTTAAAGTCAAAGGTTACACTTGCTAATTCAACACTGCAAAACTACATCCATTTAACTGAGAAAAATATCAGGCCACATAATTTAGGGCAAATGAAAGTAAGCAACGTAAAAAATCAGATATAAAAATTTTTTTTCATATCTGTATACTGAACGGCATTTTGCTGTATCCACAATACAGTTATATCAGAATATTTTTTTCCTGCCTTTCAAATGGCTGTAGACGATGATTTGATTAGGAAAAACCCGTGTAAAGACTGTATGAAGGAATATATACGCGGAGGTTTGTCAACAACAAAATATCCTCTTACAAGAGCCGAAGAAGCTGCACTATTAAAATTCGTAAAAGACGATACAATTTACTCCGTTTATTATCCGATGATTGCATTTATGCTTGGTACCGGTTGTAGAATTGGTGAAGTAATCGGTCTAACCTGGGATGATATAGACTTTGAAAAATGCAACACTTTCTATTAATCATCAGATCATTTACAAAAAAAAAAGAACGGAAAAATTCGACATTATGCTTCGGCACCCAAAAATGGTACATCAAGAATCATTCCATTGTCAGATGATGTATTAGATATACTCTTACTGTACAAACAACGGACCTATTTTATGAGTATTACTAATGATTATGAAGTTGATGGCTATTCAAATTTTGTTTTTCTGAATCAGAACATGACTTTATATACTCCAAATACTTTAACAAGGGCTTTTCACAATATAAGAAATGCCTATAATAGATTTGTTGAGGATGGAGAAATTAAAGATGTTCTTTTGCCGGATTTCACAGCACATACTTTCCGTCATACTTTCTGTACACGTATGGCTGAAAACGGAATGGATATAAAGGTGTTACAGGAAATAATGGGGCATAAAACAATTGCTGTAACAATGCAAGTATATAATCATGCATTGTTTGAACGTAAGCAATCGGAGGTAGCAAGAATTCCATCTGCATTGGCGGTCTAAAAACTTAACCCAAAAACAGGGCTTTATTGCATACCATAACCCATTTCGTAACCCAATTAAGTATTATCATATATAACGAAATAAAGAGTTATATATTAGGCAAACCTTGATCGTAGCGTTTTAAAGAAAAATAATGAGTTATGTGCATATTATTTTCTTACAACAAAAAAGAAATCATTGCTCAGGATTAATTTTTGAAAAATGATAAAAAGAGACAATCAGTTTTGGTTGTCTCTTTTTTGTCATGCATTCGGAAGAAGCTACCGTTGGCAGGTTCTGCAGATGCAATCTGAATATGCAGAAAATATTTTTCATTAAAGTTTTCTGTATATAAATTTTGTGAAAAATTTCGAAAAAAAAGATAAAATAATTGCTTTTAGTGTTGCAACATTTCGCGAAAGTGTTATAATTTTAACCAGATATAGAACGTAGTTTATAAATCAGATGCCGATGGGGAAAGAAATCTGTTTTACTGACAGAAGAAGAAAGATTACGTAGCTAAGGAGGAAAACAAAATGACAGAAGTAGCAAAGCGTATTGAAAAGCTTCGCGCACTGATGGCAGAGCAGAATATCGATGCATATGTTGTACCGACTGCAGATTTCCATCAAAGTGAGTATGTAGGAGAGCATTTCAAAGCAAGAAAGTTCATTACTGGATTCAGTGGTTCCTACGGAACAGCCGTAATCGCAAAAGATGATGCGGGTCTGTGGACAGATGGAAGATATTTCACACAGGCACTGACTGAGATGGAAGGCAGTGGAGTACGTCTGATGAAGATGTTCGTTGATGATACACCTTCTACAACAGAATGGCTTGCCCAGAAGATCCCGGAAGGCGGTAAGGTCGCATTTGATGGTCGTGTCCTTTCTATGGGTGAAGGACAGGAATATGAAGAAGTATTGGGCGCAAAGAATATCACGATCGAATATGAAGTAGATCTGATCGACCAGATCTGGGAAGACCGCCCGTCTCTTTCTAAGAAACCTTGTTTCTTCTTGGAAGACAAATACACAGGAGAGAATGTTGCATCCAAGCTGAAACGAGTTCGTGAGAAGATGGCTGAATACGGAGCAACGGTACATTTGATTGCGTCTCTGGATGATAACGCATGGCTTCTGAACTTCAGAGGAGATGATATTGACTTCTTCCCATTGGTACTGGACTATGTGATCGTACGTAAAGACAGTGTAGATCTGTATATCGATGACAGCAAACTGAATGACCGCATCAGAGAAGAGATGGCAAAGAATAATGTCAACATTCATCCATACAATGACATTTACGAAGATGCTAAGAAGATTGGTGCAGATGAGGTTGCACTGATTGACCCGATGAAGATGAACTATGCACTGTATAAGAGTCTTCCATGTAAGGTAGTAGAAGGAGCTAATCCGACTATCTTGATGAAAGCAATTAAGAATGCTGTTGAGATTGAAAATATCAAAAATGCAGAATTGAAAGACAGTATTGCACTGACGAAGTTCATTTACTGGGTTAAGAAAAATTATGACAAGATGGAGATTACAGAGCTTTCTGCTTCAGATAAACTGACAGCTCTGCGTGCAGAACAGGAAGGATATATCCGTGACTCATTCGAACCTCTGCAGGCTTTCGGTGAGCACGCTGCAATGATGCATTATGCACCGTCTAAAGAGACAGACGTTGTATTAAAAGAAGGCGGTATGCTTCTGAGCGATACAGGCGGCGGATATTATGAAGGTTCTACTGATATTACCAGAACAACAGTACTGGGACATATCACACCGGAACTGAAGAAATATTACACAGCTGTATACAGAGCAATGCAGCACTTAAGCGCAGCAAACTTCCTCTATGGTAACCACGGATGGTTCTGGATGTATTGGCAAGACAGCCAATCTGGGATATGAACAAAGACTTCCAGTGCGGAACCGGACATGGTTTCGATATCTTGGAAGTATCCACGAGCCGCCAACAGGATTCCGCTGGTACATCGTTCCTTCTAAGAACGAACATCATCAGTTTGAGCCTGGTATGGTAATTACAGATGAGCCGGGGATCTATGAAGAAGGAGATTTTGGTATCCGTATCGAGAACAACCTGCTTACTGTAAACGGTGAGAAGAATAAATATGGACAGTTCATGCACTTTGAGACTCTGAACTTCGTACCAATCGACCTTGATGGTATCGATCCGGAAGAACTGACAAGATCAGAGAAAGAATGGCTGAATGATTATCACAAAGCCTGCTACGAGAAAGTTGGTCCATATCTGACTGATGAAGAAAGAGAATGGCTGAAAGAATACACAAGAGCTATCTAATACTTCTAAAGTACATAGAAAAGCTGCAAGTAAGTAACTTTACTTACTCATAAGAAAATTTAACTGACAAGGGGTGTCAGAAAATTATAATAAAAAAATGCCGCGGACCAGCGGTCTGCGGCATCTTTTAAGAAAAGGAGAATAGATAAAATGGCAAAAATAACAGAAGGATATATGCCTTTCCACGGCTATCAGACATATTACAGAATCGTTGGAGAACAGAAAGATAACGGAAAAGCTCCGCTGATCTGCTTACATGGCGGACCTGGATCTACACATAACTATTTTGAAGTACTGGATAATGTTGCAGATGATGATGATCGTATGATCATTATGTATGATCAGTTGGGTTGCGGTAAATCTTACCTGGATGGACATCCGGAAATGTGGACACAGGATCTTTGGCTGGATGAACTGGATGCATTAAGAGAACACCTCGGACTGGACGAATGCCATATCATTGGTCAGTCATGGGGCGGTATGATGCAGATTGCATATGCGATTGAGCGTGGAGCAAAAGGTGTAAAATCATTCATCATTTCTTCCGGTCATCAAGCAGCAGCCTGTGGGCAAGAGAAGGAATGCGCAGAATCAAGATGATGACAGAAGAAGATCAGGCAGCGATCAACGATGCCCTGGAGCGTAATGACTTCACAGGAGAAGCTTATCTGAAAGCTGTAGATAACTATATGGACAGATACTGCAATTACTGGAGAGAAGATCTTCCGAGTGCTGTACAAGACCTAAGAAATCCGGTGGAGAAGCTTATCTGTATGGATGGGGACCGAACGAATTCGTTCCATCCGGTACACTGAAAGATTTTTGAATATATCGACAGGCTTCATGAGATTAAAGTTCCATCACTGATCATGAGTGGTATCTCTGATCTTTGTTCACCATTAGTTGCAAAGACTATGGCAGACGAGATTCCGGATACGAAATGGATTCTCTGGGAGAGAGCAAGACATACAACATTCGTAGACAGACACGATGACTACTGTGTAGAACTGATCAAGTGGATGAATGAATACGATAAATAAAATACATAAAATGATTTGAAAAAGATCTCCGTCATTTGACGGGGATCTTTTTCAAATGCAATATCTGTAAATTAATAGTGACTTCACTGCGTAAATGTGATAAAATAAATCGTCTGGCATATAAGAATAATCAATGTCTGATAATATAATCTGATAAGAAAGAGCGAAAGTTCTGATTAATTGTAATCATGGAAAATCGGAACTGAAAGAAAAATGGAAAAAAAAAAATAACAGAAGTTCCTTTTCAGGAAAAATAGGATTCGTTCTGTCTGCGGCAGGCGCATCCGTCGGTCTGGGAAATATCTGGAGATTCCCCCTATCTGGCCGCAAAATATGGTGGAGGTATATTCCTCCTGATCTACATTCTGCTTGCGCTGACATTTGGGTATACTATGATCGTTGCGGAGTCCGCCCTTGGACGTATGACAAGAAAAAGTCCGGTTGGTGCGTTTAAATTCTTTGGCAAAAAGGCCGGATGGTTGTCGTTCGGTGGATGGATCAATGCAATCATTCCTGTTTTGATCGTACCGTATTATTCTGTCATCGGAGGATGGGTAATTAAATATTTTGTGGAATACCTGAAAGGGAATGGCGCAAAATTAGCAGAAGATGGATATTTTTCAAAATTTATATCCAATGGCCTTTCTACGGAAATATGCTTTATTGTTTTCTGTATGTTCACATTGATCATTATCTATGCGGGTGTCCGTAATGGAATTGAGCGTGTCTCCAAATTCATGATGCCGATACTTGTTGTGTTGTCTGTCATCATTGCAATTTATTCTGTGACAAGACCAGGGGCTTTGGCTGGTGTGAAATATTTTCTTGTGCCAAATATCAGCAACTTTTCATGGATGACCGTTGTGGCAGCCATGGGGCAGATGTTTTATTCGCTGTCGATTGCGATGGGTATTCTCATTACATTTGGTTCTTATATGAAAAAAGAAACTTCCATTGAAGAGTCTACAAAGAATGTTGAAATTTTTGATACAGCAATTGCAATTATGGCTGGACTAATGATTATTCCGGCGGTGTTTGCGTTCTCTGGCGGAGATCCTGATACGCTGCAGGCAGGTCCGTCATTAATGTTTATTACAATTCCAAAGGTGTTTAACAGCATGGGATTTGGAACGTTTGCAGGAATCCTGTTCTTTTTACTTGTATTATTTGCTGCTGTTACGAGTTCTATCGCATTAACAGAAAGTGCAGTTTCTACAGTAGAAGACGAATTGAAATGGAGCCGTAAGAAATCCACAGTTATTGTGGGATTCATTATGATTGTTCTCGGAACATTGTCATGCCTTGGATATGGACCATTATCATTCGTAAAGATTATCGGAATGCAGTTCCTGGACTTCTTTGACTTCCTTACCAATTCTGTAATGATGCCGATTGCTGCGTTGATGACAAGTTTATTTGTATCAAAAGTAGTTGGTGTGGATCGTATGGAAGAAGAAATCCGGCATGGGGAAAGTAAATTCGCAGAAAGAAGATATTTGTAGTCATGATTAAATATCTCTGCCCGATTTTTGCTATGATTATTCTGGCAAGTTCCGTGGCAAACGCATTTGGCTGGATTTCTATGTAAGTGTATTGGGATTTAATTTAGAAGGCATGACTACCCGGACCTGCATAAAAAGCAGGAAGCCGTTCCTGTTCAGGTTCCGTCGGTGGGAAATACTAAAGCGTCAAAATTATGCTAAAAACGGGTTTTCGAAATTTGCAACTCGCCATTCGGCTCAAACAGGCAAATTTCGAAAACCCAACGCATAATTTTGACGCTTAACTATTTCCAACACCTTCTTCACATTCACTGGAACGGCTTCCTACTTTTTATTCCGTGGGTGTCGAATGCCTTACGAATTAAACCTGCTAAGAAAAGTCAATAATTATTTTTATCTTTTTTATTTTCTGTCACAAAATATATTTGCGTGCCACAAATAGACTGTCTGATTGGCAGTCTAAAAAATTATTTATTTTATATAAGATTATATATTTTTATATAGTTCGGTTACTCGAGCATAATAAATGCGTAAAAACTTATTTAATCCGGCTATCTTTGCTGATTTTTTACTTTTACCTTCTGATTCCTTTTTTACAACATATCGGTAAACCGGATCTTCTGGTCTGGAACGCATTTTTTAAACTTCTCATTGTTTCGTATCCTACTTTGCGCAATGATGCTGAACCACGTTTCGAGATTTTCCTATTACAACCTACAAATTGACCAGATTCATACGGTGGTGGATCAATTCCTGCGAATGCAACCAATGCCTTCCCGTTGTGAAATCTGCGAACATCTCCTATTTCTGCAATTAACTTTGGGGCTAATGTATTTCCCACTCCACCCATTTCTCTTACAACCGAATATTCTGGCAAAGTCTTGGCTATTTCCTGCATCCGTGATAAAATTAGACCAAGGGTTGCATCAACTTCCTTGAGCACCCGAACTGCTTCAGTCACCAGCATTTTGACCGATGAGGTTTCTGAAGGTAATGTGGGAATACTTTCCTGAGCCAGGGTGTATATAACTTTGGTTTTTTTCCTGGCTTGGGACGTATTTCTTTTCTTTTGCCCAAAGTATATACTCTTCAGTAAATTCCTGTTCAGACATAGATGTTATTACATCATAATGCCAAAAACGTTCCACAAAATCACTTCTTTTATCTTTCCGATTTGTTTCATTCCAACTTGCAAGAAGATTCTTTATTCCAGGCATGGTCAAATCTAAAAGATGGGTCAATTCAGCGAGAGATAAAAGATGAAGCTTCATATAATGCCGATATTGCTGTCCAAGCAACTTCAACTCTTCATAAATCTCTCCAGAAGTTTGAAATTCTTTCATTTTAAACCAATGATCAATTCCATAATTAGCAATGATACGGGAATCAATCTTGTCGGTTTTGGCTTTTCGCAGACTTTCGTTACGATAACTTTTCATAAGATACGGATTAATTACAGAAACAAAAATCCTTTTTCCTGTAAATATGTAAGAACTGGAAGATGATAAATTCCGGTTGCTTCCATAACGATTTTGACTTCATCATTTAGCCTGAAAAGCATGGAAGATAATTCGCTTAAATCCTTTTGGGTATGGGTAATATTGAAAGGCTTACTAACAATCTCTCCATATGGTTTCAAAATACATACTGTACTTTTCCTTTTGATACATCAATTCCTACGCTGATCATAATATACTCCTTTTCTTTTTATAGAATTGCAGTTGTTTATCCCATCTACACTTATTATGATTCAGTTTAGTTCGTTACGCGAAAGCTCCTGCGAGTTTCAACCTGCTTAAATGAATGTTTATAATAAGAGGATGGCTGACGGTTTAATTCACGGATGTGAAAATCCCTAATGGCAATATGTCATACCAACTAATTCCCTTATTATAATAAAATAAGTGTAGATGTTAGAGTTAATTACTCTCTAACAACTACACTTTTATGGTACTAAATGGCAATTGCCTAACGGTTGTGGTAGCGGAAGGCTACGGTGGTCAGCTGCCAATAAGTGGATTTTCATGACTTTTGGCAAGCTTGTGTACTGTAGTGGCCTCCACCGGGTTACACTTCCGGGCATTTCATTTATTAATATCCGCTGCCAGTCACGACTTGAAGGAAATAATAGATAAGGATTATTGTGAATGTGGAATGCCGTTAGAAACACTAAGAGAGTCAGAAGCACCGTTAAAGGAACGAAGCGAACGTGTTTGAGGCGAACGCCGAGTTTGAGCGTAGTTCCTTTCTTTTAGGTGATTCTGACTCTCTTAGTGTTTCTTATGGTATGGAACCTGAACAAGAAGCCTTATCTATTGTTTCCTTCAAGGATTGAGAGGCCGTTTCCCCAGTTAATAAATTAAATCCCAATTAAATCCCAAATCAATTTAAATAACGGGTCGCACAGTGCGCCAGACACGCAGCCCCGATCGGGCACACCGCTTCATTAAACTGTACCTTTGGGTTATGTGCAGAATACTTCCCCGATCATCCATATATCCGGCAGACAGATACATGAAAGCGGATGGTACCTGTTCTGCAATATTTGCAAAATCTTCAGAAGCACTTGCGGATATGCCTGGGTAAGGGGTTAGTTTCGGAATATCCAGTTCCTTCATGAAGCCGACGATCTGTTCGGTAAATTCCGGATTGCAGATCAGAGGCGGTACTTCCGAGATCATAGTGATTTTGGCTGTTCCTCCGAAAGTTTCGGCTGTCCGGATTGCCGTTTCTTTCATTCTTCGTACCAGAAGTTCTCTGGAATTTTTATCGTTCGTTCGAATAGTTCCTTCGAGAACGGCAGTATCAGGAATGATATTGGCGGCGGTTCCGGCCTGGAATTTACCGACGGTCATAAGACAGGCTTTGGAAGGATCTGTCTCACGGGCGATTACAGACTGCAGTGCAAAATATACATGGGCTGCAATATTGATCGGATCAACGGAATTCTGAGGATAGGCACCATGTGCTCCCTTTCCTTTGATTTCGATATGAAAACCGTCAACGGAGTACATCATAGTTCCTGTACTGTTATACATGTAGATTCCAACCGGCATCTGCCCTGGAGATACATGATAGGCCAGTGCCGCATCTACTTTCGGATTCTCCAGGATACCATGTTCTATCATATTTTTACTGCCTTCGAATGTTTCTTCCGCAGGCTGGAACATAAATTTGACTGTGCCTTTTAACTCGGCCTCATTTTCTTTTTAGCATTTTTGCAGCGGTCAGTAACATGGCAGCGTGAAAATCATGTCCGCAGGCATGTGCTTCTTTTCCAGTCGGGCAGGCAAATGGAAGTCCGCTTTCTTCCGGCATTGGGAGGGCATCCATGTCCGCACGTAATAATAAGACTTTACCGCCATTTCCGACAGTAGCAGTCACACCTTCTCCGCACCTCGAAGGCACCAATCCATATTCGGTTAATTTGTCCATTACATATACGCAGGCCATTGGCATATGAAGACCGGCCTCTGCATTCATATGAAAGTAACGTCTGTTTTTTATGGTTTCATCGTTGAGTTCAAGAGCTCTCTTATAATAATCCATTTATTGATCCCTTTCTTTCTATATTCCATATCCAATTTTGATGATAAAAGGTATTATACCAACCGGATCATATATTATCAAACTTCTGATAAATATTTTTGAAAATATTGATTTTTGCATGGATGTTTAGTAGAATAAATTCAGTAATATTAGGAGGAATCAATATGTCAGAAATTACGGTGATAGCATTGGACGCCATGGGCGGGGATAATGCACCGGGTGAAATGGTAAAAAGGAGCAGTAGATGCTCTTGGACGTGAACAGGATATAAAGGTATATCTGCTTGGCAAAGAAGATATAGTGAATGCTGAATTGCAGAAGTATACTTATGATAAGAACAGACTGGAAGTTGTGAATACAACAGAAGTAATAGAGACTGCCGAACCTCCGGTGAATGCGATCAGAAGAAAGAGAGACTCTTCCATCGTAGTCGGAATGAAGATGGTAAAGGAAGGAAAGGCTGATGCATTTGTATCTGCCGGAAGTTCCGGAGCAATTCTGGTAGGTGGACAGGTAATCGTTGGAAGGATCAAAGGTGTAGAGCGGCCACCACTTGCGTCACTGATCCCGACAGAGAAGGGTGTAGCACTTCTGATCGACTGTGGAGCGAATGTGGATGCCAGAGCCTCACATCTGGTTCAGTTTGCTAAGATGGGTTCTATCTATATGGAACATGTAGTTGGTATTAAGAATCCGAAAGTTGGGATTGTAAATATCGGAGCAGAAGAAGAAAAAGGTAATGCACTGGTAAAGGAGACGTTCCTCTTTTAAAAGAAGAAAAAGAACTGAATTTTATCGGAAGTGTAGAAGCAAGAGAGATTCCGCATGGACAGGCTGATGTCATTGTGACAGAAGCATTTTCGGGCAATGTAATCCTTAAGCTATATGAAGGTGTCGGAGCGGTACTGATCAGTAAGGTAAAAGAAGGACTGATGTCCACACTCAGAAGCAAGATCGGAGCATTGCTTATCAAACCGGCGTTAAAAAACAACTTTTAAAGTCATTTGATGCAAGTGAGTATGGCGGTGCACCATTGCTTGGATTAAACGGTCTGGTCGTAAAGACACATGGAAGCTCGAAAGCAAAAGAAGTCAGCAATACACTGATCCAATGTGTGACATTTAAAAAGCAGAAAATTAATGAAAAGATCAAAGAAAGTATTCAATCGGAGCAAAAAATCCGCTGAATAATATATTACTAACTATGATGAGAAAAGGAGATTTGATATGGAACTTGAAAAATTAAAAGAAATCATCGCTGATGTATTAAATGTAGAAGTGAATGATATTACAGAGGACACAACATTTGTAGATGATCTGGGAGCAGACTCCTTGATATCTTCCAGATTATTATGGGAATAGAAGAAACATTTGACATTGAGATTGATAATGATGACGCTGAGCAGATCTCTACAGTTGGAGATGCTGTTGAGCAGATCAAGAATGCAACAAATAATAACTAGGCAGATATAAAAAGAACGAAAAGCCCTGCCAGGGCTTTTTTCGTTCTTTAGGATGGAGTTTACAATGAGCAAAGACCTTAAAGAATTAGAAGGAAAGATTGGTTACAAATTTGATGACTTTACCCTGTTTACAAAGGCGATGATTCACAGCTCTTATGCCAACGAAAAGCATCTGCCAAAGTATGAGTGTAATGAACGTCTGGAATTTCTGGGAGATGCGGTCCTTGAACTGGTGTCCAGCGAATTCCTGTTTCACAATAATCCGAAGCTTCCGGAAGGGGAACTTACGAAGACGAGGGGCAAGTATGGTATGTGAACCGGCGTTGGCATTCTGTGCAAGAGATCTGGATCTTGGCGAATACCTTTTGCTTGGTAAAGGAGAAGATGCTACCGGAGGACGAAAGAGAGAATCTGTAACATCGGATGCAATGGAGGCTCTGATCGGAGCAATTTATCTTGATGGTGGTTTTGCTAATGCAAAAGAGTTTATACATCGATTTATTTTGAAAGATTTGGAGAACAAAAACTCTTTTTTGATAGCAAGACTATCCTGCAGGAAATCGTGCAGGCGAATTTTAAAGAAGTAATCTCGTATCATCTGATTGGTGAAGAGGGACCGGATCATAATAAGATTTTCCCGTGTTGCGGTACATATCGGAGAAGAAGAATACGGAGTCGGAGAAGGCCGGACGAAGAAAGCAGCAGAGCAGGAGGCTGCATATATCAGCATTTTGAAACTGCATGAAAAGAATATAAAGTAGGTGTGGAATGTATTTAAAAAGCATAGAAGTGCAGGGATTTAAATCATTTGCCAATAAAATAAAATTCGATTTTCCATAATGGAATCACCGGCATTGTCGGACCAAACGGAAGTGGAAAAAGTAACGTAGCAGATGCGGTCAGATGGGTGCTTGGGGAACAGCGTGTGAAGCAGTTAGAGGCGGCAGCATGCAGGATGTTATTTTTCCGGTACTGAGAACAGAAAGCCGCTTAGTTATGCATCGGTGGCGATCACTCTGGACAATTCAGACCATAAGCTTCCGGTTGATTACGAAGAAGTTACGGTAGCAAGAAAGCTATACCGTTCGGAGAAAGCGAATATCTGATCAATGGAAGAGCATGCAGATTAAAAGATGTAAATGAATTTTTCTATGATACAGGTATCGGAAAAGAAGGGTATTCGATTATCGGACAGGGACAGATTGATAAGATCTTAAGTGGTAAGCCGGATGAAAGGCGAGAGCTTTTTGATGAAGCAGCAGGAATTGTCAAATTCAAACGAAGAAAAAAGTATGTCGGTCAAAAAGTTAGAAGATGAACGCCAGAATCTGGTCCGTGTCAATGATATTCTGTCTGAGCTGGAAAAGCAGGTTGGGCCGTTAGAACGTCAGTCTGAAAAGGCGAGGGAGTATCTGAAACGGAAGGAAGAATTAAAACATACGATATCAACATGTTCCTGCTGGAAATGGAACGTATCCGAGATCAGATTCGGGGGCTGGAAGAAGCTTCGTATTAAAAAGGGGAGCTTGAAGAAGCAACCAGACAATAGGCGGATACGAAGACGGAATATGAGGCGATTGAAGAACAGGTGGAAGTGATCGACGCTTCTGTCGAAAAGGCTAACCGTCAATTAAATGAGACGACGATTCTGAAGCAGCAGTTAGAGAACCAGATCGCACTGTTAAAGGAACAGATTCACAGTGCACGGATGAACGATGAACATTTCGAACAGCGGGCCAGCGTGATTGATTCCGAGATGGATGTCCGTGAAGGACAGATGAAAGAACTTCAGACGGAGAAAGTTTCCATTGTAAAACAGATGGAAGAAAAACAGTCGGAAGAAGATCAGATTAAGAATGAACTGACGGAATTACAGGCGAAGATAGCGCAGATTACCGGATCCGTTGATGAAAAGAAGAATCATATCATGGAGCTACTGAATAACAGAGCATCTACGAAAGCTCAGATCCAGAAATTTGATACGATGATGGAACAGATCCAGGTTAGAAAGTCGCAGATCAACCGAGAGATCCTTGCTAATGACAGTGAGATTGCAGAAGAAAATGAAAATCTGAACAAGTATCAGATGGAATTAAAAGTTATCTCAGACAAGATCATAGCCCTGAACAATGAAAAAAATAAAGAATATGAAAGTAACATTAAGACGTTACAGGCGCAGATATCCAGAGAGTCTCAGAAATTACAGATTGGTCAGTCTGCTTTCCACCGGGAGCAGTCAAGACTGGAATCCCTTAAGAATATTACAGAACGTTATGACGGATACGGTAACAGTATTCGTAAAGTTATGGATAATAAGGACCGTGAGAAGGGACTTCTGGGTGTAGTAGCAGATATCGTAAAGGTTGAAAAAGACTATGAGATTGCTATTGAGACCGCACTTGGCGGTAATATCCAGAATATCGTAACCGAGGATGAAGATACGGCAAAACGTATGATCAATTTCCTGAAGAAGAATAAGTTCGGCCGTGCAACATTCCTGCCTTTAACATCAATCCGTGCGAATTCCGGGATCAATCGTCCGGAAGCACTTAAAGAACCGGGAGTTGTCGGAACAGCCAACAAACTGGTTCAGGTAGAGAATAAATATAAAACTCTCGCAGATTATCTGCTGGGAAGAACACTGGTAGTAGATCATATTGATCATGCAACAATGATCGCAAGAAAATACCACCAGTCAATCCGTATCGTTACACTGGAAGGGAACTGATCAATCCGGGTGGTTCCATGACCGGTGGAGCATTTAAGAATTCCAGTAATCTTCTAAGCAGACGAAGAGAAATCGAAGAGTTTGAAAAGACCGTTCAGAAATTAAAACAGGAGATGACGGAGACGGAACAGCAGATCTGTGGCCTGAAAGATGAACGCGCAGGGTATTATGAAAAGACTGACGCAATCAGTGCAGAGCTTCAGAAAGCGTATGTCGTACAGAATACCGCAAAGATGAATGCAGATCAGTCATCTGCAAAGATCCAGAGCTTCAAACAACAATTCGATAATCTGCGAAATGAAGCTGCAAAACTGGATACACAGATCAACGATATAATGGACAATCAGGAGTCTATTAATATAGAACTGGATACGTCAGAAAGTCTGGAAAATGATCTGAATATCAACATTGAGAAAGAACAAAAAGAGCTGGAAGAGATCCACGCAAAGGAAAGCTTTAAGACCAGAAAATCAGAACAGATTCATCTGGAATATGCAGGATTAGAGCAGAAGTATACATTTATTGCGGAAAATATTATCCGTATCCGTGAAGAGATGGATAAATTCCGGGCAGAATTGGAAGAACTGACAAAGAATAAGGGTGGAAATTCTCAGGAAATTGCCGAAAAAAGAGAAGAAGATCCAGAAATTGAAAACAACAATTGATAATTCCGGGGATCTGTTTGATGAAATCAAACTTCAGATTGAACGTTCAAAAAGAGAACGTGAGGAATTGAATAAACGGCACAAATCATTCTTCGAAAAACGTGAAGAGATCTCAAAACATATGACAGATCTTGATAAAGAGGTTTATCGTCTGGAAAGTCAGAGGGAAGGGTACGAAGAAGCTTCTGAAAAGCAGATTAATTATATGTGGGAGGAATATGAACTCACACTGAATCACGCAAAAGAACTTAGGAATCCGAACCTGACCGATCTTGCAGATATGAAGAGACGGATCCAGGAGTTAAAAAAGGTGAGATCCGTGCACTGGGTAATGTCAATGTTAATGCGATAGAAGAATATAAAAAAGTGTATCCGAGCGTTATGAATTCCTGAAGGGCCAGCATGATGATCTGGTAGAAGCAGCCGAAACACTGGAACAGATTATCGAGGAACTTGATAATGCCATGCGTAAGCAGTTCAAAGAGCAGTTTGCCAGAATTGCAGCCGAGTTCGATCAGGTATTCAAGGAAATGTTCGGAGGCGGAAAAGGAACGCTGGAACTTATGGAAGATGAGGATATTCTGGAGGCGGGTATCCGGATCATTGCCCAGCCGCCTGGAAAGAAGCTGCAGAATATGATGCAGTTGTCCGGTGGAGAAAAAAGCATTGACAGCGATAGCACTTCTTTTGCGATCCAGAATCTGAAGCCGTCACCGTTCTGTCTGCTGGATGAGATCGAAGCGGCACTGGATGATAATAACGTAGACCGTTTTGCACAATATTTGCACAAGTTAACAAAGTATACGCAGTTCATAGTAATCACACATCGACGTGGAACAATGACGGCGGCAGACAGACTGTATGGTATCACTATGCAGGAAAAAAGGTGTATCTACACTGGTATCTGTCAGCCTGCTTGAAAATGAACTGGATAAATAGGAGGAAGATATGGGATTTTTTGAAAAACTGGTTGCCGGTCTTGGTAAGACCAGAGACAATATTGTATCAGGAATGGACAGCATCTTTCACGGATTCTCCCGTATCGATGATGACTTTTACGAGGAGCTGGAAGAGGTTCTGATCATGGGAGATCTTGGTGTACAGGCAACATATGATATTCTGGATGATCTGAAGGCAAAAGTAAAAGAAAAACACATCAAAGAACCAATGGAATGCCGGGAACTTCTGATCGAAAGTATCAAAGAACAGATGGACATCGGAGAAACAGCATATGAATTTGAAAACCGCACATCCGTAGTGATGGTAATCGGTGTCAATGGTGTAGGAAAGACTACAACGATCGGAAAGCTTGCAGGAAAGCTTCGTGCAGAGAATAAGAAAGTTGTAATTGCAGCGGCCGATACATTCCGTGCGGCGGCCGGAGAACAGTTAAAAGAATGGGCGAACCGTTCGCAGGCAGAGCTGATCGGCGGACAGGAGGGATCTGATCCGGCATCGGTTGTGTTTGATGCTGTTGCGGCAGCAAAGGCGCGGCATGCAGATGTGCTGATGATCGATACAGCCGGACGTCTGCACAATAAAAAAGAATCTGATGGAAGAACTCAGAAAGATGAATAAGATCATTGACCGGGAATTCCCTGAGGCATACAGAGAGACATTGGTTGTTCTGGATGCAACAACAGGACAGAATGCCCTGCAGCAAGCGAAGGAATTCAACGATGTGGCAGAGATTACAGGGATCGTTTTGACAAAGATGGATGGAACCGCAAAAGGAGGAATCGCAGTTGCCATCCATGCAGAGTTGGGCGTTCCGGTAAAATATATCGGTGTGGGAGAGACTATTGACGATTTGCAGAAATTTAATGCAGATGATTTCGTGAATGCGTTATTCGAAAGACCGAAAGACGATGAGGCTTCAGAAGAGGTCTCAGAAAACGAATAAGAGGAAGAGAGGAAGTACGAGATGTTAACATTAGAAAAAATTCAAACAGGCGAGTGCAATCGTAAAAAGAAGTAACCCTGCCAACTAAGCTGGTATACAGCGAATACTTAAGCAAACAGACAGGTGCTGATGTCTATCTGAAACCAGAGAATATGCAGTATACAGGTGCTTATAAAGTACGTGGTGCATATTACAAGATCAGTACAATGAGCGAAGAAGACAGAAAGAAAGGTCTTGTAACTGCGTCTGCAGGTAACCATGCACAGGGCGTGGCATATGCAGCAAAGAAATTCGGCTGCAAGGCAACGGTAGTTATGCCGACAGTTACACCACTGATCAAAGTAAATCGTACAAAGAGCTATGGAGCAGAAGTCGTATTACACGGAGATGTCTATGATGATGCCTGTGCATATGCAATGAAACTGGCAGAAGAAGAAGGATACACATTCGTACATCCTTTCGATGATCTGGATGTTGCAACGGGACAGGGAAGTATTGCAATGGAAATCTTTGAAGAACTTCCCGACGTAGATTATATTCTCGCACCAATCGGTGGCGGCGGTCTGATCACAGGAGTTTCGACACTTACCAAGATGCTGAATCCGAATGTCAAAGTAATCGGTGTAGAACCGGCTGCCGCTGCAAGCATGACAGAGGCATTGAAAGAAAGACATCCGGTAACACTTGCAAGTGCCAATACGATCGCTGATGGTACAGCTGTAAAACGTGTCGGAGAAAAGATCTTCCCATATGCAGAAAAGAATATAGATGAAGTTATTACAGTTGCAGATGATGATCTGATCGGTGCATTCCTCGATGTAGTAGAGAATCACAAGATGATCGTAGAAAATTCAGGCCTTCTGACAGTAGCGGCTCTCAGACAGCTTGATCTGAAAGGAAAGAAAGTCGTATCCATCTTAAGTGGTGGTAATATGGATGTGATTACAATGTCCTCGATCGTACAGCACGGACTGATCCAGAGAGACAGAATCTTCTCTGTATCTGTACTTCTTCCGGACAAGCCGGGTGAACTGGTACGCGTTGCAGCTACAATCGCCAAAGCAAATGGTAATGTAATCAAACTGGAGCATAACCAGTTCGTAAGTACCAACCGAAACGCAGCAGTAGAACTTCGAATCACTCTGGGAGCATTCGGAACCGAACACAAACACCAGATTATGAAAGCCTTAGAAGACGAGGGCTTAAGTCCAAGAGAAGTTAACGCAAAACTTTATTAATAATATATAAAAAATGATTATGGAATCCCCATAATCATTTTTTTTTGAATAAATCTCCATAATAGAACTTGACAACACATGTATTATTGTATACAATTATACATGTTGAATTTAGTACTTTACTACGAAAAATATTTTTAGAAAGCAGGCGATGGAAAATGGAAAACAGGAAAGTATACCTGGATGATCATACAAATTTATTGCAACTGGAAGAGCACATGTACCCGTTGGTGGATGTGAAGACACCGAATGTATTTCGTAATCTGTTCCATTATGACGAGATTCCGAAAATCGCATTCAATGACCGAATTGTTCCGCATTGTATGCCGGATGAGATCTGGATCACGGATACGACATTCAGGGATGGCCAACAATCACGTGCCCCGTACAGTACTGAGCAGATCGTAACATTATATGATTATTTTCATCGTCTGGGTGGTCCGAAGGGAAAGATCAGACAGTGTGAATTCTTCCTCTATAGTAAAAAGGACAGAGACGCAGTCTACAAATGCATGGAAAAGGATTATAAGTTCCCGGAGATAACAAGCTGGATCCGTGCGAGCAAGAAAGATTTCGAACTGGTGAAAAGATCGGAATGAAAGAGACCGGTATTCTGGTAAGCTGTTCGGATTATCATATTTTTTATAAACTGAAGATGACAAGACGAGAGGCGATGGAACATTATCTGTCTATCGTAAGAGAATGTCTGGAGACCGGTGTCAGTCCGAGATGTCATCTGGAAGATATTACAGATCGGATATTTATGGATTTGTCATTCCATTCTGTCTGGAACTGATGCATCTGATGGATGAGTATAAGATTCCGGTCAAGATCCGTGTCTGTGATACAATGGGATACGGAGTCAACTATCCGGGGGCTGTGATTCCTCGTTCCATTCCGGGTATCATTTACGGACTCAGAGTACATGCAGGTGTACCGAGTTCACTGATCGAATTTCACGGACATAATGACTTTTATAAGGCAGTCAGCAATTCATCGACAGCATGGCTTTATGGTGCGTGCGGTGTGAACTGTTCACTTTTTTGGAATCGGAGAGCGTACCGGTAATACGCCGCTGGAAGCGATGATTTTTGAATATGCGCAGCTTCGCGGAACGCTGGATGGTATGGATACAACGGTGATTACTGAACTGGCAGAATATTATGAAAAAGAGATTGGATATCATATTCCTTCAAGAACACCTTTTGTTGGTAAGAACTTTAATGTAAAGATTCTCGAATGAAATTGTCTTATTACAGTTGTATGGTGTTTTTTTTATACCAAATTATTCATGTGGTATTTCCTCTTTTCTGGTGTATATTGTTACATTTTGAAATCATCAGGTATCGTGTCTAATGCTCCAACATATTTTCCGTTCACATATAAGTGATAACCATTATGAACCTTTAGAAGGCAGACGTTATCATCTTCGAGAGTGAATGTACCGTTTGTATCCTCGAAGGCCCCTGGGGAAGATGGTTCGATCACGACAAAATTGTAATAATAAGTACACCACATAAAATAATGGTATGTATAACACTTCTAAATAAAGAATGTCTTCTTGGAGCATCTGGTGTGGAGAGCGTAAATGTGATACGTGATTCAAGCTCGGAAGTAACCGTACCCGTAAAATTAATAGTATCTACCATCTGCAAAGAATCCGAAGAACCATCGGTGAGTGTATTTTTTGCAATCTTTAATATTAA